>Ga0208764_10000234_pt1 | contig 33819 bp, 49 predicted proteins | sample ETNtaG_18_FD_185762 | JGI IMG/M metagenome (GOLD analysis project Ga0208764, IMG submission 185762) | Marine microbial and viral communities from oxygen minimum zone, Eastern Pacific Ocean - ETNP201302SV91 (SPAdes) (version 2) | ecosystem: Environmental > Aquatic > Marine > Oceanic ... | reverse complement strand
CGTCCATAGGTTAGGTTGACTACGCGTTACTGAGCCGTATGCCTTGTATTGCTACAATGACTCGCATGGCTTAGTATCAATCCGATAGCAGTCAGGTCCGGCAGGATCAACCGGATTCTGAATTTTTCTTTTGGTCTTGATTATTGAAGTACATTTGTACTTGTAAATTGGAATTGACGGATGCACATAATGTTCACATCTCAGAAATGATCTTTCAATCAAATCCTCATTTTTGTATGCGTAAATGGAGGCCCATGAATCACAAAGTGGCATATTGCCATACTTCATCACGAGCGCCGCCTATTGCTTTACGTATGCAGAAGTCGAAGATGGCAGAATCCATATAAACCATGCGTGAAATTACAAGAGATCGCTTCAAAAATTGTAAAAATTACAAGGAATTTTTACCAAAAATGGGCTCGAATAAAATAGATCTAAAAATACCACCAATAATAGTCCAAATGTTGATTAAAATGATAGTAAATTTTTGATAATTTAGTTTTGGACTACATAAAAAAATATAGACAAAAAACACCAACATCTGCAAAAATATTTTCAAAGTCATTAAAACTTCATATCAATGGAGTTTCACACAACATACGATATTTCAATCCATATCCATTTGTAGTAAAATCATCTGTAGGAAAAAATTTGAGTGATGTTGACAATAACAAGTATACCGATTATTGGATGGGTCATTGGTCATTGATATTAGGACATGGTCAAAAAAATGTTAAAGAATCAATTAAAAAACAAATTGAAAAAAGTTGGATGTATGGTACAGTAAATGAACAGACAATAAAATTATCAGAATTAATTTCAAAAGCAGTACCAGTTGCAGAAAAAATTAGATATGTAACATCTGGTACTGAAGCCACAATGTATGCAGTTAGATTAGCACGTTCAGTTACAGGTAAAAAAATTATTGCAAAGATAGATGGAGGGTGGCATGGATATACATCTGATTTACTAAAAAGTGTTAACTGGCCATTTAAAGAATCAGAAAGTAGTGGAGTAGTTAATGATGAAAAAATTGTTTCAATTCCATATAATGATTTAGAGAATTCATTAAAAATATTAAAAAAATATTCAAAAAATCTGGCAGGAGTTATCATCGAACCAGTGTTAGGTGGAGGTGGATGCATACCTGCAACAAAAGATTATCTAAAAGGAATACAAGAATTTGTTCATAGAAATAAATCATTATTTATTTTAGATGAAATTGTTACAGGTTTTAGATTTAGATATGGTTGTTTGTATCCAACAATGAAATTAGACCCAGATATTGTAACCTTAGGAAAAATAGCTGGAGGAGGAATGGCAATAGGAATATTGTGTGGTAAAAAAGAAATTATGGAATATGCAGATACAACAGGTAAGAAAAAATCTGAACGTTCATACATTGGAGGAGGCACGTTTTCAGCTAATCCAATATCAATGACTTCAGGATATGCAACTCTAAATTATTTAAAAACAAAAAAATCAACATATCAAAAAATTAATTCATTAGGAGATTATGCTAGAAAAGAATTAGAAAAAGTGTTTGATGGAAAAGTAGTAGTTACAGGTAAAGGCTCTTTATTTATGACGCATTTTATTAAAAATGGCATTACAGAAATAACAAATTCAACAGATGTTGCAAAATGTGATTCAAAAATGTTAGAAAAATATCATTTTAAGATGATTTCTCAAGATGGGATATTTTTCTTACCAGGTAAATTAGGGGCAATATCAATTAGTCATTCTAAAGAAGACATTAAAAAGATGATTCAAGCTTCAGAAAATTTCTAAAATACTAAATCATTCAGAAAATTTCTTTTTCCAAGAAATTAATTCATTAAAAAGTTCTATAAAATTATTAGATTTAATTGTAATATGAACATGTGTAAAAGATTTCTCAAATTGTGCTTCAAAAATCAGTCTACATTCTTTTTTAAAAAAAGGTACAGAAATTCCAATTTTTTTTAAACAGGTAAATTCAAAATTTTCGATATTTATCGAATTAGAATTTACAATAATTTTTTTTTGAGCAGAATTTTTATTTAATGAAACATCTAATTTTTCTTGAAAAGAATCAGACCAAGGGGGAGAATTTTTAGGCCAATGATGTACAAACACTTTATCAGCAAAAAAATTGAGTTTAAATTTAGACAATGATAGAGATATAAATAAATCAAATTAAGGGTATCTTAAAAAAATATTCAAATTTTTATAAAATAACAATTTAGAAAACATATGGAAAAGAAAAAAGAGGAAAAAGAAGCCTATGCAACAGATGATCCAACAGAGACGACTGCAAAAGAGCAAGAAGATATGGCAAAAGAGGCAATTAAAAAATTCAAATCACTGAATTAAGATAAACTTTCATTAGCAATAGTTTTTTCAGTAGAATATGGGATTATTTGGATCAAAAGAAAATCCAGAAGATATCAGACATAATGCAATGTCCATGATGGAAAGAAATCAACCAAAAGCAGCAGTTTCATTATTTAATAAAATTCTAAAACAAGATGTAACTGATGCATCTGCATTATTTAACAAAGGATTAGCATTAAACCAAATGAGAAAATATAGTGATGCAATTACTTGTTTTGATAAATTATTAGAGATTAATCCAAATGACGCACAAGCACTAAACAATAAAGGTATTGCAATGGCAGAAAATGGAAATATTCAAGCAGCCTCTGAATGTTATGATGAAGCAATTGTAGCGGATCCAAAATATGCAGCATCATATTTCAACAAAGGAGTGTTATTAGATAAACTTCAAGAACATGAATTAGCACTAACAGTATTGGAAAAAGCAATTTCAGTGGATTCAAGAAAACCAAATGCAATGGTCTACAGAGGAATTGTTTTAGGAAAAATGAAAAGACATGAAGAAGCACTCAATTGTTTTCAAAATGTTTGTAAAAAATATCCAAACAATCAAGATGCATTTTTTCAAAAAGGAGTACAATTAGCAGAATTAGGAAAACATGAAAAGGCACTAGATGTATTTGATGAAATTCTAAAAAAATACAAAGATAATGTAAATGTAATTTATGCAAAATCTAGAAGTAAAGCTGGATTAAAAAATTATCCAGAAGCATTAGATTTACTAAAGCAAGCAATTTCAAGAAACCCAAAAATAATTCGTAAATGGGCAAAAGAAGAACCAATTTTTACAGTATTACACAATAATGATAAATTTAGAGCGTTAGTAAAACTATAGAATTTTGTTACGCACTGCATCTATTCTAATAATAGCGATTTTCTTTTTGGGTCCAATCAGTCTTGATTCATAGATTGGGACATATACCTCACTAATTTCACGTAATACAAATTCTTCTTCAAGTTGTCTTACCTCAGATTCCAAAGGTTTTTTTAAAAAAGATTGTAATTTTTTAATCGCATCATCATGTGTGAGTTCAGAGTTTTTTACATTGGATGAGTTCTTTTCCAATATTCGATTAGGATAATTTTCAGTTGTTTTAGAATTTAATTTAAAAGGAAATTTAATCTCCTTGCCATGATGATCAAATGTTAATTCATCCTCATTTTCAACAAAAACATGTTCTTCTAATTTTAAATCAACCTTATTCTTACCACGTTTTCCTACAATTGCTTTTTTAAAATTAGATTTAGTACGTACTGAAAAAATATCATCACCTAAAACTACTGCAGATACATTAGAGTCAACAGAAATAGAGTGAGTTGCTTTTCTAAAATAATTAGCCACATATTTACCAGATATCATTAAAATACATTCATAGGATAATTTCACAGAATGAATGTGAATGTCACTTTTTTTTGGGCGTGAAAATAGAGATTTAAACAAAGAAGTTTTTTTATCGTCAAGAATTTTTAAAACTTCAGTTTCATCAATTTTTTTTCTTAAAACTACTATTTTTTTATCACGATTCTTTTTCAAAACTATACAAAATATACAAGTAGTCGTATTAAACCAATTCTGATTTTTATAATATCAACACAAGAAATAGAAATAGAAAAAATTCCAAACAAAGAAAAAGAGGTTATTTTGTAAAAATTATAATGGATAAATCAAACATAAAGGGTTCAACCGACAAGAGGGAAGTCAATCCAGAATGGTTTACAGGTAAAACATGGATGAAAGTACTTTCAGAAAAAATTAAATCAAAAGATCAAGATATCTATCATGTTCATTTTGAAAAAGGTTCTAAAACAAAACTTCATTTTCATAATGGAAATCAAGTATTAATGGCAGTAAATGGAAAAGGTAGTTTAGAAATTTTTAAAAAATATGGTATCAATAAATCAGAATTCAAAATCAAACGAATTCAAAGAATCAATCTTAATCAAGGTGACATTGTTCACATTCCAGCAAAAACACTCCATACACATGGATCCATTGACAAAAAGAAAGAATTTTCACATATTGCAATCAACATATTACCTAAAAAGAATTCAACATACAAAACCACGTGGTACGAATCAAATTTTAAAAACAAAGTTACAAAAATTGTTTAAAAATAATGTCAATAAAAGAAAATTCAAAAATTGAATTTATAGACGGAGATGAAGGAGCAAAAATAAAGCAATATTTTCATCCTCATAACACATTAAATGGAATTAACTATAGTATTGCACAATTTTCATTAGAAATTGGAGGAAAAACCAAACTTCACAAAATTAAATCATCTGAAATTTACTATATTTTAGAAGGTGAAGGAAAATTAAAAATCGATGATGAAGTATTTAGGTTAAAAAAAGATGACTCAGCATATGTTCCTCCAAATTCAAAACAATTTATTGAAAATATTGGATCAAAATATTTACGTTTTTTATGCATTGTGGAACCAGCATGGAAAGCAGAAGATGATAAAATTTTAGAATAGGATAAAAAAATATTAGTAATTATTTTTAACATATGATGAATTAGAAATAACATGAATAAACGAGAAGCATTATTGACATTAAATGTTAATCAAAATTCATCACAAGAAGAAATTAAGACATCCTATAGAAAGATGGCACTAGAATTACATCCAGATAAAAATAAAGAAGAAAATGATGATGGAAAATTCAAAAAAATTACAGAAGCATATAATTTTTTAAAAAAGAATGAAAAGGATGATACAATATATGAACAGACAAAACAAAATTCAGGGAATCAAAAAGTCAAACCAAAACCACAATGGGGAGCACCAAATGATGGTGGAATTCCAGAACAAGATTGGGGTAAATATACGCGTGAATTTGAAGAAGGAGACCCAACTTTTTGGAAAGAATATGAAAAAAAGTTTTGGGAAGATTACAATGCACGAATACGAGCAGATGGCAAAAATGGAGAATATGAAAAAGCAAGAGAACCAACTAAACAACCAGATCTTCGAATTAATGTAGACAAGTCTTTGTGTATTGGTTGCTGCAGTTGTGAAATTATTGCACCAGGTGTGTTTGAAATAAATAAACAAAGTCAAACAAACCCAAAATCAAATGTGATTAATCAAAAAGGTGCAGGAGTAAACAAAATTATGAATGCAGCTGAAACATGTCCAACAAAAGCAATTAATGTAGAAAATATTAGAACAAAAGAAAAATTATTTCCATACTAAATTTTTAACAAATTATAATATTTTTCAATTTCAGAATCAGATAATTCTAAAGATGTGTTAAACATACTATGAACGGGTCCTGCTGAATCAGATTTAGATCTTGGAATTAGATGCACATGAACATGGGGTATTTCTTGACCTGCATCTTCACCATTATGTATTGCAAGTAAAGTTGAACCAGTAATAGAATCAATTTTGGACATCATAGTGTGAACTAGAGAAAATAAATCAGAGTTTTCATCACTAGTCATATCTTGAATTTTTTTATGATGATTTTTTGGGATTACTAATGCATGTCCTTTTGCAAGAGGAAATGCATCCAAAAAACAAATAGAATGAGATGATTCATTGAGAATTTTTACAGGGATTTGTTTTAAGACAATTTTACAAAAAATGCAATCCATAATTATAAAATTAATTTTTTAAATATCAAAGTATCTATCAAGGAGTAACAATAGTAGCCCATGCCAAATCCTTTCCAAATTTTATTGTAACCTCATCTCCAGTACTTAATTCACAATTTTCAATAATTTTAGGAACAGAATCAATAGTTTCCACATAACAAGTACCATCATCATTATTCAAAATAACGACATCTTCAAAAACATCCTCACGAATCAAATGCCAGAAGGGAAAAACCATAGTAGATAGAACAATTCCAGCAACCAAAAACGCACCACCAAAAACTAATCCTTGTTGTTGACTAGAGCTTAACTTCAATTTTACCATGTACCGCCGTCCCCACCATTTGGATCTAATTTTTTGGCAGGTACGTTACCATGTGCTTTTTTCATATGCTTTTTTAATCGCTCAGGATCATGTAACTCAGTTCCACAAACATCACATTTTGTTTTACTTTCATTAGATTTGTTACGATTAAACAAGCCCATATTATCACAAAGATGGAGAAATACATTATAAAGGATACTGAATTTTTGTCAATTTATGGCAGTGAAAAATATCACAGTACTAGGTTCTGGAGTTATGGGTCACGGAATTGCTCAAGTGTCAGCAACTGCAGGATATAATGTAGTTTTACGAGATATCAAACAAGAATTTTTAGATAAGGCAATGGAGAAAATAAAATGGAGTTTAGATAAACTAGTTTCAAAAGAAAAAATTTCAAAAGAAGAAGGAGAGTCAATATTTTCAAGAATTACACCAATTGTTGATTTGAATGAAGCAGTAAAAAATGCAGAATTAGTAATTGAAGTAGTTCCAGAAATTATGGATCTAAAAAAATCAGTTTATGCAGAACTAGATAAAGTAGCAGGACCAGAAGTAATATTTGCATCAAATACAAGTACATTACCAATTACTGAAATAGCAAACACAACATCTCGCCCTGAAAAATTTATAGGAATTCATTTTTTTAATCCACCACAATTAATGAAATTAGTAGAAGTAATTCCAGGAGAAAAAACAGCACAAGAAATTACAGATTTAACTCAAGAATATGTAAAATCAGTTAACAAACAAGCAGTATTGTGTAGAAAAGATGTTCCAGGGTTTATCATTAATAGATTATTCATTCCAATGGTTCACGAAGCATGTTTTGCTCAAGATAGAACTAATGCAACACTTGAAGAAATTGATTCTGCAGTGAAATTCAAGCTAGGTTTTCCAATGGGAATTTTTGAATTAGCAGATTTCACAGGTATGGATGTAATTCACAAAGCAACTGTAGAAATGCACTTACGAGATAAAAAAGTAATCAATCCACATCCAACAGTAGAAAAAATGTTTGACGAAAAGAAGTTAGGGCAAAAATCAGGAGAAGGATATTACAAATATTCTGATGACAAATATGAAAGAGTAAATTTATCAGAAGAATTAGCACAAAAATTCAACCCAATTCAGTTAGTAGCTAATATTGTAAACAATGCAGCTTGGTTAATTACAAACGGTGCAAGTGATATAGGGGAGATAGAAAAAGCAGCTCAATTAGGATTAGGATTAAAAAAACCACTATTTGAAACTGCAAAAGAAATCGGAATTAAAAACATTGTAGATGAATTAAATAAACTTACAGAAAAATATGGAGAGTTTTACAAACCAGATCCATTACTAATTTCTATGCAGTAATTAGTTCTAAAATTTTATCAACAGCTTCTTTAGAAGTATCAGCACCTATAATTTTCACATTTTTTCGATGATCAACATAATCATCAATGTACGGAGTAATAGCACTATCAAAACCTCGAATTGCAACCATTGGTTTTTTACTCATATAAGCAGCGCATACCTCAGATAAAGTTCCAGAACCTCCACCTACAATAATTACACCATCTGCAGATAATGCATTAAGAAAATCACGAGTAAATCCCATTCCAGAAGGAATCACAATATCACAATAATCATTCGCGAATTTGGGATCATCTTGAGGAATTATCCCCATAGTTAGACCATTAGCGTCTTTTGCACCATGACAACATGCATTCATCACTCCACCTAATCCACCAGTAATTAGTAATGAACCAGATTTTGCAATTTCTTTTCCAATTTCATATGCAATTTTTTCATGTTTTGGTGTACATCCAGTAGTATTATTTCCAATTACTAAGATCTGTCGTTTCTTTACCACAGTAGATCTAAGAGAAACGGTTTGAAATATGTTCCCAGAGAAAAGGATATTAGTGAAATATCCAAATCATCAATATGAAAACACGTTCAATGCCAGTATGTTTTAGTGAAAAACAATACAAAATGATTGAAGAATTTGCCAAGAAAAATGGCATGCTTAATGCAAGTCAAGCTCTTGAAAAATTACTTTCTAAATAGACAGTTTTTCTGATTTTAATTTATTTTTATTTTTCAACATAATCATAGATCAGGTTAGCAACAGGAGGTTTACTTGTTTACATTTAATAATTAAATATTTTTCAAGTAAATGATAGATATGGGATTATTTAGTAAAAAAGCAACAAATTGTACAATTTGCAATAAAGAATTAACACACAGACATAAACCAAAAAAAGAATGGAATATCAAAGGTTCACTTTGTGGAGATTGCCATTTTGATAAATCAAAAGAATACTATGAAGGTCAAGTAAGACAACCATGTGTTAAATGTGGAGTTACACAAAAAATTACAGATTTGTGGGAACCTAGATGGCAATGGGACATGGAAGGATTATTATGCAAAAAATGTTTCGATGAAAAAGAAAAAGATCATGATCAAAAGAAAAATTTTTGTGCATTATGTGAAACAAAAATGGGTTTAATTAGACATAATCCAAAAGGACATTGGAAAATTGAAGGTCAATTATGTAGAAAGTGTTGGGATGAAAAGAAAGCAGAGTTTGGCTAAATGTGAATTTTTTTAAAAAATATCAATGTGATAAATGTGATAAAAAATTTTCAAAACAAGAAGAATTAATGAATCATGAACAAATAATTCATGGGAAAGATTTACAGTATGATTGCAAAGAATGTAAGAAAAAATTCTCAAATATGGAAGATATGAGAACTCATTTACAAAGAGAACATAGTTACAAAAAAGACAGATAATTAAATTGCTTTTACAGTTTTAACCACTGGTGGTCTAACTTTAGTAAATACTCTGAATCCACAAATACATTTGATCTCAGGTAAACGAGATAATTCAGTGTTTGAAACACTTGTTCCACATCTTAAGCAAGCATAATTTACATCAAATGTTTCAGCAGGAGTTTCTTCTATTTCTTCAGTAATTTCTTCAGCCATGTTTATCATCAATAATTTCTATAATTTAAGGATACCAAATCATATCAGAGATAATTCAATATAGACATCATCAGGAATTTTTAGTCTCATCAATTGTCTAATTGCTTTATCATCGGCATTAATATTAATAATTCTTCTATGCATTCTCATTTCCCATTTTTCATAAGTTTCAGTACCACTGCCACAAGGAGATTTTCTTGTAGCAACATGTAATCTTTTTACAGGAAGTGGAGTAGGACCTTTTACTTTAACACCAGTTTTTTTACCAATACCCATTATTTCATCACAAACAGTGTCTAATTTAGGTAGACTTATGGAGGTGAGTTTAACACGGGCAGTTTGTGTCATAAAAAACGCCTATGGTTTGTACTCTTCAGTAATTTCCTTAACAATACCTGCTGCGATTGTTGCACCCATATCTCTAAGTGCGAATCTTCCCATCTCTGGGAATTCTTCGAAGGTTTCGATACAAGTTGGTCTAACTGGTCTAATCTTAACAATTGCTGCATCCCCAACTTTAAGGAATTTTGGATTTTCTTCCTCAACTGCACCAGTTGCTGGGTTAATCTTTTGTAGGAACTCAGTAACAGTTGCTGCAACTTGTGTTGTGTGTGCGTGCATAACTGGAGTATAACCAGGTGCAATTGCTGTTGGATGGTGTATAACAATAATTTGGGCTTTGAATTCTTTTGCTACATTTGGTGGGGCATCAGGAGTACCAAGAACATCTCCTCTCTTGATATCTTTCTTTTCAATACCTCTTAGATTGAAACCAATGTTATCACCTGCTTCTGCAGATGGCATTTCTGTATGGTGAGTTTCAATTGATTTGATTTCACCAAGTGCACCAGAAGGCATTACAATAATTTTTTGTCCTGCTTTCATGACACCAGTTTCAACTCTACCGACAGGTACAGTTCCTACACCAGTAATTGTATAAACATCTTGAATTGGAGTTCTTAATGGTTTTCCAATTGGTTTTTCTTCTACTTTAAAGTCATCAAATGCTTCAAGTAGTGTTTTACCAGAGTACCATGGCATGTTCTCAGTTTTCTTAACCAAGTTATCACCTTTCCATCCAGAAACTGGAATGATTGGTACTTCATCTAGTTTGTAACCAACAGATTTTACTAATTTTTCACCTTTCTCTTTTGCTGCGTTGAAGGCATCTTCTTTGTATTCAACTGCATCCATTTTGTTAATTGCAACAATAATTTGTTTTACACCTAGTGTTTTGAGCAAAAATGCGTGTTCTCTTGCTTGACCACCTGCTGCAGTTGCAGTATCAGTTTCACCTTCTTTTGCTGAAAGTACTAAGATTGCGGCATCTGCTTCAGAAGCACCAGTAATCATATTTTTAATGAAGTCCCTGTGACCAGGAGCATCAATTAAAGTAAAGAAGTATTTGTTAGACTCAAATTTTTGGAATGCTAAGTCTATTGTAATTCCTCTTTCTCTTTCATCTTTAATATTATCCATAACCCATGCATACTTGAAAGTATCACCTTTTCCGGTCTTCTCGGATTCGGCTCCGTGTGCTGCAATGGTTCTTTCATCTACAACTCCTAGATCCATTAAGAAATGACCCATAGTTGTGGATTTTCCGTTATCAATATGACCTGTTACAATCATGTTTAAGTGTGGTTTATCTGCCATATCGAATTCGATGTCGAGGGCATATATTACTGTAATGAATTTTTTTAACAAAAAAACATTTTTTAAAATAAATTTGTGATCTTAAGACTTCACTAAAAGCACATAAATCAAAGAAGAAAAAAATAGATATATGAAAATTACAGTTTCAGTTATCAAAGCAGATGTCGGTGGAATCGGAGGACATACAAAACCAAGTGACGGCCTAATCAAAGCAATTAGAGATACCGTTGAAAATTCGGGAGATTTACTCATTGACCATTACATAGGATATTGTGGAGATGACACACATATCGTCATGTCCCATACACATGGCGTAGATAATGAAAAAATCCACAAATTAGCATGGGATGCTTTCATGGCAGGAACAGAGGTTGCCAAAAAAGAAGGATTGTACGGTGCAGGTCAAGATTTACTCAGAGATTCTTTTTCAGGAAATGTTAAAGGAATGGGTCCAGGAGTTGCAGAATTGGAATTCGAAGAAAGACCTAATGAAGCATTTACTGTTTTTGCAGCAGATAAAACAGAACCAGGTGCATTCAATTATCCAATATACAGAATGTTTGTAGACACACTAAGCAATACCGCATTAATTGTAAACAAAAGTCTTGCAAGTGGAGTAAAGTTCAACATCATGGATGTAGAAAAAGCACAAATTGCAGAATTACAATTATGGGAAGACAAACCAACAATTGAAGCAGCATTAATGTATCCAGGAAGATATGTTGTTGATTCAGTATACACCAGAGATGGTGAACCAATTTTAGATGCATCAACTGACAGATTACACAACATTGCAGGAACATATGTCGGAAAAGATGATCCAATTTGTTTAGTTAGAACACAAAAGAATTTTCCAGCAACTGAAGAAGTGGGAAGCATGTTTAACAATCCACATTATGTTGCAGGCAATACCAGAGGAAGCCACAACATGCCATTAATGCCAGTTAAATTAAATTCAGCAGCATCAATTAATTTCTGCATTCCAATTGTAGAAGCACTAGTTTTTAGTATGCATAATGGTAAATTTACAGGACCGTTTGATGGATTCTCAACACCTGATTGGGATTACATTAGAGAAATTGCAACAAAGAAAGCAATGGCAATTAGAAGTCAAGGATTCATTCATCCAGCCACATTAGTTCCATCAGAATTAGAATATGCTGAAGGATATAGAGCAAGAATGGACATTCTTGAAACAAAAATGAAACCAATGGAAGATGATAAATCCAATACAGATAGAAAAGAAAATTATGAAGATCCAGATTAGTGATCTCATATTTTTATAATTTTACGAAATAGTTAAATCAAAAAAGAACACAGTATCTACAAGATATGAATACCTTTCAAAAAATCTTTGATTGGAAGACGTATATTTCTACAGTGATAGCAATAGTTTCATTTTCAAGTTTTCTAGTAGTATTATTTGGGCAAACCATACCAGGAATAATTATAACATTTTTTAAAATAGCTGGAGATTATGTAATTCTAGCCACAGTGGTAATTTTTGCATTTACATGGTTCCTCAAAGCCAGACCACACAATCGACCCAAAAACTATAGAATTGTTCCATTAGATGTATTTGGTAAAAAAAGTACAATTGACGGAATTAGAACAGATTTTAAAACACATGATGTAGCATGGAGTTTCATGAAACAGTACAAAAAAGAATATCCACTGCATAATTTTGCACTAGTATCAGATATCAAAGATTCAGATAAACCAACAATTTACAGATACATCTAGATTCAAACTTTTATTCAGGAATAGTTAGAACCAGATTATGGAGTATTCTATTTTAGCAGAATCTTTTGAAAAAATGGAATCAACTAGAAAAAGATTAGAGTTGACTCAATTTCTAGTAGAGTTATTTGAAAAAACACCACATGAGGTAATTTCAAAGATAGTATACTTAATTCAAGGAAAAATAAGACCAGATTTTGAAGGTATTGAGTTAGGGGTTGCAGAAAAATTAGCAATAAGGGCAATTTCAAAATCATCAGGAATAACAATTAAAAAAATTGAAGAGGAATACAACAAAGGAGGGGATCTAGGACACGCAGCAGAAATAATTCTAGAACAAAAAACACAAACAACATTTTTGGTGGAAAATATTACAGTAGAAAGAGTATATGAAACATTATTTAAAATTGCAAAATTAGGAGGGTCAAAATCACAAGACATGAAAATTAAATATATATCGAGTTTACTAAACGATGCAAATCCATTAGAAGCAAGTTTTATTTTAAAAATTTTACTTGGAACTCTAAGATTAGGCATTGCAGAAAATACAGTTATGGATGCATTAGCAATTGCATATTCAGGCGATAAAGAAAATAGAAAATTACTACAACATGCATATAATGTATCAAGTGATTTAGGAAAAGTTGCAGAAATAATAGCAATAGAAGGAATACAAGGAATTGAAAAATTTAAAATAAATTTATTCAATCCAATCCGTCCAATGCTTGCAGATAGAGTTAAGAGTGAAAAAGAAGTAATCGAAAAAATAGGAAATGAATTTGCAATTGAATACAAATTAGATGGCGAAAGAGTTCAAATTCATGTAGAAGGGGAAAAAATAGAATTATTTTCTAGAAGTTTAGAAAAAATTTCAAATTACTATCCAGATATTATTGAAAAAATTCCAAAAATAATTCAAGCAGAAAATGCAATACTAGAAGCAGAAATAGTTGCAATTAATGAAAATACAGGAGATTTTTTACCATTTCAAGAATTAATGCATAGAAGAAGAAAATATAAAATTGAAAAAGCAGTTACAGAATATCCAATTACAGTGAATTTTTTTGATATATTATATTGTAATGGAAAAAATTGTACAGAATTAAACTATAGTGAAAGAAGAAAAAAATTAGAAAATATAGTTAAAGAAAATGAATTTGCAAAATATATTCCAATGACAATAGCAAAAAATGAAAATGAAATTCAAGAATTTTTTGAAAACAGCATAAATGCAGGAAGTGAGGGGTTAATGTTAAAAATGTTAGATAAACCATATCAAGCAGGGTCAAGAGGAAGTCACTGGTTAAAATTAAAAAGAGAATATAGAAATGAATTAGGAGACAGTTTAGATCTTGTAGTTATTGGAGGATTTTTTGGTAAAGGGAGAAGAACAGGAAGTTATGGAACATTATTACTTTCAACATATGATGAAAATACGGATACATTTCCCAGTATTTGTAAAGTGGGCACAGGGTTTACAGATGAAAGTTTAGATCAATTATATCAAATTTTAAATCCAAAAACTACAATTAAAAAAAATCCACGTATCATTAGTGAAATGGAAGCAGATGTTTGGTTTGAACCAGAATTAGTGATAGAAATTGTAGCATCTGAAATTACACTTAGCCCAATTCACAAGGTGGCACGAGATGAAATAAGAAAAAATGCAGGATTAGCATTAAGATTTCCAAAATTTACAGGAAAAATAAGAATGGAAAAAACTGCAGAAGATGCATCAACAGATGAAGAAGTAATTTCACTGTACAAAGCACAAAATAAATCAGCACATGATAAAAATTTGATGTAATAAGGCTCGAAAAATATCAAAAACCATAGAGGATTTAAATTACCACGAGGTTTCTTACTCTATGTTATGTATAGTGGAGAACTCGAAGTTCAAGCAAAAAGAAAGGCAATAGCAGTTTTACAAGATGAGATCAATAGAATTCTAAACGCATCTAGAGAACTTGGAACACTAACTGATTCTTTAATGAAAAAAGATAAGAAAGCAATCAAAAATACGTTAGAACAAATCTCAACTATAGAAGAAGAAGTAGAAAATCTTAGAAGAAAAATTACACGGGAAGTTGCAGATGTAGGAGGATTAATCATGAATAGAGAAAATCTCCTAAACACAGCTTACACAATGGATGAAATAGCTGGTTACATTACAGGCATTGCATTCAAACTTTCAAATGTAAAGATTACTACGCTAAAAAGTTCAAAACTTGACAAAGATATTTCAGAACTAATCTCATTAGTAGTGGATGAAGTCTACAAACTAAATGAAATTATTAGAAGTCTCAATACAAATACAGCCAATGCAATTGAATTGGCTCAAGAAACACAAACCATAGAAAGAGAAATAGATATCAAATATAGAGAAGCAACAATAAAACTTCTAAACGAAGTAAAAGATCCGAAAGAATTGTTGTTAATCAAAGATGTGATAGAAGGTATTGAAGAAATGTCAGATAAATGTCAGAGAGTTTCAGATTCATTCATCCTGCTAGCATTAAGCCTATAGTAAAAACAATTTTAATTTCTAATTTATTTTCAATATCAATAACTATGGTTCTACACTATAGAATTCATATACATAGAGTATTTTATTAAAATATGAAAAGTGAATTAATTGAAAATAGGATAATCGTGTGGGATATTGAAGATTCACGAAAACTTTTCAGTCAGGGATATTATGGAAAACCAATTGGAATTCCAAAACCAGTAATTGAAGAAATAGATGCACCGTTAATTTTAGATTTAATTGAAGGGTTATATTTATTAGAAAATAAAAAAATTAGCATTACAAAATTAAAACAAAAAATAAATGTTAAACAAATGACAGAAATTTGTAAAAAAGAAATTCATGAATTTGGGAAAAAATACATTGTTTACAAAAATTTTCGAGATAAAGGATACATAATTAATCCAGGAATTAAATTTGGATGCGATTTTGCAGTATACGAAAAAGGACCAGGTATTGATCATGCACCATTTTTAATTCAAGTGTACAATAGAAATGAATCAATAACTTCAACAGGAATTGTTCTTGCAGGAAGACTTGCAACAACAGTAAGAAAACAATTCATTTTAGCAATTCCAAAAGGAAAAGATAAAGTAGATTTTCTTGCATTAGATTGGTGGAAAGCTTAAACAGATTTTATGTGACCAGCAATTCTATCATAAATTTCAAAAAGTTCCTGCGTAATTCCAAATGCAATATGATTATCCCATTTACCACGTATTCTAACAGCAGTATCAGTAGGTTCAACATAGATGGTTGCATCCTTAATGGATTGTTTTGTAATCATTTCATTAAGTTCATTATCAGAGTTTAATTTAGTAGTTAAATCACCATATCCATTCCATTCAACTTTAGTAACTACTTTTGAACCAAAATGACCTTGAGTGACTAAAGATGTTTTTGCAGTATAATTTTTTGCTGAGGAACCAACATTCTTTCTAACAATGAAATGTGCTTGATATCTATCTTGTGCACCCCATGGAAGTGGATTTGGATCTTGCATGATTATCCTTTTTGAATTATTTGTACGACGTCAATGTTAGAATTTTTAATATCAATACAACCTTTGTTAGTAACCATTCTAGGAGTTTGAGCAAAATATCTACTATAGTAATCATCAGTTTCAACAGCATCAGTACCAATTTCTTTAGAATCAGAATCTATACCGATCTCTTTTAACATAGCACTAAATTTTTCAGGCCATGTTTGATAAATGAAAGTATCAGATTCTGTATCATGCATAAAATATCTCAGAATATCCCACAAATAAAGATATCAAGAAAAAATCCCTAGAGATCAATCCAAATAAATATGCAAAATGTTTTTATTTTTTTAACTTGAAATTCCAAGGTAAAACTGCATTAATTACAGGTAGTGGAACAGGAATTGGCAAGGCCATAGCAACCAAATTTGTTGAAAATGGTGCAAGTGTAATTATTCTAGGTAGAAGAAGAGAGCCTTTAGAGGAAGCATCAAAAGATCTTGAACAAATAATTTCAGAAAAAAATAGTGGCGCATCAGTTAAAATTTTTGCAGGTGTAGATGTTGCAGACGAATCAGCAATGAATGAAATGTTTGATGCAATAAAAAATGACAATGTCAATGTAGATTACATAATTAATAATGCAGGGGTTTCAGGTCCAGTAACATGTTTTCCAAATTCTCCATTAAAAGATTTTAAAAGTACAATAGGAATTCACCTTACAGGTACATTTTGGGGCTCAGTTCAAGCACTAAAAGTAATGAAAGAAGGTGGAAAGATTATCACAATTTCAACATTCTTTACCGAAGAAAGACCACTTGAACAAAGACCTTACAGATTTAGAAGTCCATACACTGCATCTCAAGGAGCAAAAAATAGATTAGCAGAACTAATGTCATGGGAATTAACAGATAAAGGAATTATTTCAATTGCAACAAATCCAGGACCAGTACATTCAGATAGAATTTACAAAACAGTGTATCCAAAAGCTGCAGCCGAATTTATGAGAGTTAGTGGATTTGAGTACTTAACTCCAGTAGAAGTTGAAGAAGCAAAAGATGATTTGTTAGAATGTATCCTTGCAGATGGAATAGATAAAGAAGGAATTGCAAAAACTGCTGAGAAATTAGCAAATGGAAAAGATGTTGCAAAATTAACAGAGACATTTACAAATCTACTTACTAAAATTCAAACAATAGCTGAAAAAGTTCAAAATAATACATCACATATGATTGCAAACAAAGAATTTTTAGCTCAAACACAAGTAGCAGAATCAGTTCTAAACTTATGTGATGATGAAATTGCAAAAATCCTTAATGGTAAAGTAATTCCAGGAGACAGAGTATTTTATCCAGTAAAACCACATATTGGAACAACAGTTCCAGGAGTTCATCAACCAGACTTTTCAGGTAAATCAGTAGTTTTCACAGTTGACGGTACGGATAAAACAGATGCTGAAAGAGTAGAATTTTTAGCACAGCATGTTGAGAAAAATGGAGGAAAAGTGGCATGCTTCATTTCACAATCAACTCCAAAAGAAGTTCAAGAATCCATCAGCAGTAAATTCCATTCACATATTGTAGATATTACAAATCCGGAAGAAGTTCAAAGATGGCTAAATACTGCCAAAACAAATCTAGGAGAAATTTTAGGAGTAATTCATGTTACTGGAAAACTTCCAGAAATTGAAAAATTAACTGAATTAACTAGATCAGCATGGGAAGAATTAACTGAAAAATTCATTTCAACTCCAGCAACAGTTGCTCAAAGAGCACTAGAACACTTTGTTCCAGGAGGAGACAAAGACCCAAGATTATACAAAGATACCAAAGGAGCAATCATGATCATAGGACCAGATTTACCAATAGGACGTAAAGTCACAGGAACTCAAAGAGCACAAGTGGAGGTTTTCAGAGGAGCACTAAGACCATTTACTGTAACAGTTAATCAAGAACTAAGCGATGTCTTAAAATCAAAAATCAGAATGTTTACAGTTTTCCCAGGTTCAGTTACAGGTTCAGAGCCAAATAATGAAAAAATAGCAGAAGCATTTAATTTTCTAGTTACAGAAAATGCACTTTCATCTGCAGAAGTAGTATTCTGTGTTGATGAAACAAGATAAGGATGAAAATATTTCCAATGTTAAAAAAAGAATTCACACAGTAAATTAGAAGATAAAACTAAGGAGCCAACTAGTCTCCTCAGCCATTAGATCAAAAGATCTAACGAACAATATATTTCAAAAAATTAGTATAAAAATGCAATTAATTTTTTGAGGCTAAAAAATAAAAGAAAAAGAGCCATTAGTTAAAGAATCAAAAAATAGTTTTACAGCTGTAATTAAAAGTACAACAGAGATAAGAATTTTCAAATTTCTTTCTTTTACACTTAAAGATAATTTTGCACCAACTAATCCACCAAAAAAAGAACCAATTGCTAAAAATCCAGATTGAAGAAAATCAGGATGTCCCAAAATACTATGAACTATTATACCAGATAATGATGCAAATAATAAAATTAATTGTGAAGTAGGTGCAGCTCTCTTCATAGACATTCCCATTCCAACAACCATCAAAGGTACAAAAATAATCCCACCTCCAATTCCAAAAAATGAAGAAATGATTCCTGCAAAAAAGCTAGATCCAATTATAAAAATAATTAATTGTTTTGAAATTGTTTTTTGTCTAGATTCAATCTCTTTTCTTAAAAATATGTAAACAGAAGATGCAATCAAAACAAACCCAAACAAAATTTTAAAAATATCTGGAGCAACATCAGTAGAAATTATTGCACCCAAAATGGTACCAGGAATTGCAAGTAATCCAAGTTTTAACCCCAAAGAATATTCAATTCTTTTTTGTTTGGAATAAGAAATCGTAGATGCAACAGAGTTACTGAATGCTGCAAAAAGACTATTACTTGCTGCAACAGTTGGAGGAAAACCCAAAAATGTTAAAACTGGAACAATAATAATCCCACCACCAAGACCAAGCATAGAACCTAATATGCCAGCTACAAATCCCAAAGGAATCAACCATAATTGATCAATCATTGTAATCTCCAATCAAATAATTCTATCATGTATAATTAGACTACTTTAGAACAATTAAAGTCCATGAGTATGAATCACTTGTAGACTTAATCTCAAGGATTAAAGTTTCGTCACCCAGTCCAGTAATTGTTGATTTTAGAGGAATGGTTTGAGAAGATTCAGCAAATTTTATTTTAGCAGCCTCTAGCCAGGCGTTAACAGATTCAAAACCTCCAGGTTGTTTTTCATCCCAACAATCACAAACCAAAGTTTCAATCATAATTTTAAAAACAATTTCAACTTCATTGAATTTTGAATCTAAAAATGGAGATGATTCAACTAATGCAAGGGCCATTATTGGATTATCAGGGGTTCCACCCATACTGATATTTCCAAGAGATTTTCCATCTGGACCTTGAATAGCAGTGGTGGTACAATAGTTAATGGTAGACAAAATATCATCACGAATTGCGCAGTAATTTTCAATAGTATGATCTGTGATAGGAGTAGGAATAGACATGAAAATATTTTTTTCAGATAAAGATTCTTTTATTTTTTCAACATCATAAAAAGTAAAACCAGATTGATAGAGATTATCCGAAGAAGGCATAGAGGAATTTTCAGGAATTAAAAAAATAACAATAGCAGATATCATTATAACAATAATTGGAAGGAGGATTTTTTTATTCACAAATAATTTATAAATAGATTACAAGATAAGGTTTTGCAATTTTAGATAGAGATTATCTCTAAAATAGAATCTTTTGTAATATTATTTTGTTCAACAAATCCAGATGTAACTTCAAGAATATATGTTGCCTCACCATCAGGTACAAAACTTGGACATCCGGCAGCAATTTCAACTGGTATTACACATGGAGGAACATTTGTTTTAATATGGACTACATTACCAGCATTATCAAACCAAATCATATCTAATTCAAATTGCATATTTAGCATCCATAAAGAATACAAACCCTGTTCTGGAAATACAAAAAGCATTCCTTGATCTAAGGGTAATTGATCTTGAAACATCAGTCCACGAACACGACTTGAGTCAGTATCAGCAATTTGTATTTCAAGAGGGATACCATCAACTTTAATTATTCCTCGAGGAAATTCAACTTGTTCTAATTTAATGTCACTTGGCAAAGTAAGCAATCCAACAGAACCAATAATTACAGCAGCAATAAAAATAGGAATTAATGCCTGAGCCCTAGTAGTCATAAATTTGTTTAAAAAAGTCCTTTTAAAAAATGAATACGTTAAGTTACAGAATTTCTAAAATCACTAATTGAAGAAATAGTATTCGTAGTTTGATGACCAATATCGTGCAGTGTACTACTATTGTATTTTTTATCCAAATATCTACCTGCAACTATCATAGGACCTCCAATTGCACATGTAACACCAGTAGGTTCAGGTATCCATAACATCAAAAATCCAATTTTTTGTAATTTTTTACCTGGTGCAGGTGCTTTTTGAAGTGCACCTAAAGATCTAGCAGCAGGAGAACCATCCATTTTTGCAATATCAGAGTAAAGATTGGCTCTACGTTTAGCAGAATCAGAGAATTTTTGTAATTTTGCGAGTCGTGCCTTTAGGGGATCTGTCATTATAACATAAATTAGAAAAAAAATAGTTAAGATTCAAAGATCAACAATGGTCACCCTCAAGTCAACAAAGAGTAGCTAAGATGAGCCTAACAGACACTCAATTATAGGAGATTTAATGTACATACAAAGAATACATGAACCCAAAAAAATCAAAAAGATTAGAATCAATCAAGGCAGCACATGAGGTAGAAAAAACACGTTCGAGTTCCAGAATGGAAGATTACCTAGAGATCATTGCAGAATTAGTAGAACTTAAAGGATATGCTACAACACTAGACATTTCAAGATACATGAATGTAAGTGCTCCAAGTGTCACTAAGATGTTACAAAGATTAGATGAAGGCAAATTTTTAGAATATGAAAAATACCATGGAATCAACCTAACAAAAAAAGGAATACAAATTGCAGAAGGGATTCGACAAAATCATGGAATTTTATTAGAATTTTTTGAGATTTTAGGAGTAGGGTATGATACGGCAAACCAAGATACAGAAGGAATAGAACATCATCTTAATCCTAAAACAATAAAACAGTTAAGAAAATTCATTACGTTTCTAAAAGCAAATCCAAAAGTTATAGATAATTTTAAAAATCTTTAAGAAATAATTGAATATCATCTTGAGAACTAGTAGAGTTTAACAAATTTCTTCCAATGTCTGAACGTTTTGGAATTTTTATTTGTCCTTTTTTACCAATACGTACAGATGCAAAAAATTTATCATTTGTGTAAATATCAGCATGCATAGAAGTGTATTCTCTACTTACAGTCAAAAGTAATGCAGTTTTAGATTCAGAGAAATTAAAAGGGATTTCATTAGAAGTTAATGATAAGGATTCAGAATCTTTAGCAACAATATCAATGTGAACTTTAAGAAATTTTTCAATTTCATTAATGTTAGTTCCACCCCTGCCAATAATGGATGCAACACAATCTTCATGTACAGTGACTTTAACACGATTTTCAGATAAAATTTCAACTTCTGCACCAGAATCATATCTTTGAAAATAATCTTTGATTTTATCTTCAGCCAATTTTTCAATACCAATTTTTTCACGTTTTACTACAGGCACAATGACATTTTCTTCTCCAAATGTGTAAATTTCATGCTCTAAAACATTATTCTCAAAATTTCTTATCTCAATTACAGGTCTAGCCAAATCAGATTCAGTCATCCCAGTAGGAACTTTTACCTTCAATTCTAAATCATAAACTTTCTCAATATCACCATTATGAACAAACACCACAGTATCCAAAACATTAGGAATTATTCCAAGTTCAATTTTACCAATAAAACGTTGAATTGCATCCAAAGGAGAATTAGCATGAATTACTCCAACCATCCCAACACCAGTTAATCTCAAATCAGAAAAAGTTGTAAAATCTTCTCTTCGTCTCACTTCATCAAAAATAGTATAATCAGGACGAACTAGTAATAGAATATCAGCAGTGTTATCAAAACTTCCATCTAATTTACTATATTGGGTAATTCCTGCATCAACTTGTAAATCACGTGGAGATTCAAATGTTTTAACAATTTTATCCTGATCATGATAGAAATTTGCCAAGCCAGAAGCCAACGTACTTTTTCCAGAACCAGGAGCCCCAGAGATTAGAATTCCTTCAGCCCTGTCAGTCAAACGTTTCATTAATGCTTCAGAAATAGTATAATCATCAAGAGATAATTTTACAGTTGGATGTACAATTGTTATTTCATATGATTCAGAAAAGGGAGGATAAGTAATTGCTATACGATAATCATTGTGTTGAATAACAGATGCCCCAGTTTTAGAAATTTCAATAGTACTAGAATCAGAAATATTCGTAGCAGATAATATTTGAGAAGAAATCATTTTCAAATAATCTTTAGAAAGAATATCCTCACCAATTTTTGTAAGCAAAAATTCACCAGGTTTTCCTCTTTTTGCAAGAGGATATTGATTTTCTTTCAAGTGAATGCTCATTGTAGTATTATCAAAAAATTTCAGAAATTCAAGTTCTTCTTGAACAATTTTAGGCTGTAAGAAAACAGTTTTTACATCTTCAGCCTCTGCAACTAAATGTTGAACTTTATCAGAAGTATAAAGGACAGCATCGTTTTGTTTTGCAATATCAATAATTAATGCATCAATTCTTCCACTTGCGGCAAATTTAATATCAGCAATATCAGGATGAGAGCCCTTTAAAATAATTTTTAAACCAAAATCTTCAGATAATTTATTTAATTTTTGAATTTGTTCTAATCCAACAAATCCTTGTTCCTTATGATTTGAAGCTTGAGATTGAAGTTCATCAAACACTGCTTGAGGAATTATAATTTCAGAATCTCTAATAGAACCAGATTTAATTTGTTCAGAAAGATTTCCATTGATAATTACACTAGTATCAGCAACAAGAGTATTCATAAAATGTAATCAATGTCTGAATATAAAAAATATTCAATAGAATCTAGTTAAAGAAAACAAACATCAAGGATCAAAATGACTCACTATCATTAAAAAATTGTAAAATAGACAATTAAATCATGAATCATGGGAATACAAAAAATAAGGAATTTTATGAAAATTGTACCCAATATTTTGAATTTTTAAGAAAAAAGAGCACTGTAGACTATGAGTTTGAAGACGAATATTATTTCACCATGCCTGCAATATCCAGTCATTAATAGTACAAGATTTAGAACTCAGCATAATTTCTAAGATATGGAACAAAAATTACAAGATCTTGCAGATAAAATAATAAAATATGCAGAGAATGCAGGAGTGCAATATTGTGATGCAAGAGCAGAGCAACAAGTAAAAAAATCAATATTGATAGAAAATGGAGAAATCGAACACATTAGAAATAGTGAAGACAGAGGAATAGGAGTCAGATTAATCAAAAATGGTTCATGGAGTTTTTGTTCAATAACCAATCCAAATTCATTTGAAGAAATAAAAAATATTTTAGATAATTCAATAAAAAATGCAGAGAATACAATTTCAAATAAAAAAAATAAAATTAATTTGCATGATAATCCAATTAATAAAAAACAAATTGATTTTCCAGTTTTAAAAAAACCAGAAATAGAGGAATTAACAAAAATAGGATTAGAATGCAATAAAATAATCAATGGCACATCAAAAATTATAAAATCAGTTACAAATCCATACTATACAATTAATTCAAAATATTTTACTAACACAGAAGGTTCAGAAATTTTACAAAATTTTACAGATGTAGTAATAGAAATGGTTGCAACATCACATGAATCAGGCATAACACAATCAGTGAACGTTACAGAAGGAGGAAGAGGAGGATTAGAATTAATTACAAACAAAGCCCAACAAAGTGCAAAAGAGATTGCAAAAAAAGCATCTGAATTAATTTTTGCAAAACCAGTAAAGGAAGAAGAAACAACAGTAGTAATGAATCCAGATTTTGTTTCACTTCTTACACATGAAATTCTTGGACATCCATCAGAAGCAGATAGAGTACTAGGAAAAGAAATGGCATGGGCAGGAGGAGCTTGGTGGAAAGGAAAAATAGGTGAAAAAATTGGTTCAGAAAATCTAAATGTCTTTGATGATCCCACAATCAAAGAAAGTCTAGGATGGTATTACTTCGATGATGAAGGAGTTAAAACCGAAAAAACAAACCTTGTAGAAAAAGGAGTTTTAAAAAACCACATGCAAAATAGAGAAACATCAAAAGTATTCAACACACGTCCTACGGGTAACATGAGAGCAACAAATTATCGATATATGCCTCTAATACGCATGGCATGTACTTGTATTGGTAACGGAAATCAAAAAGTTGAAGAAATAATTAAAGACGTAAAAAATGGATACTATATTTCAAATATGAAAATTCCATCAATTGATATGAAAAGGTACAACTGGAGCATATCTTGTCAATATGCACAAAAAATTGAAAATGGGGAAATAACAGATTTACAAAGAGATGTAATTGTAATGGGAACAGCACCAGAGTTTTTTAATTCAATTGATGCATGTGGAAATGATTTTACAGTAAGACCAATAACTAATTGCGGTAAAGGAGATCCAATGCAATCAATGATTATGGGTAATGGAGGCCCTACAATCAGAGGTACAGCAACGGTGAAAAGTGTAAATTAGTATGGAAAAAAAATTACAAAAAATTAAGAAACAGGTAACACAGTGTACAAAATGTGAACTCAGTGAAACAAGAAATAATTCAGTTCCAGGTAAAGGAAATTTCAAATCAGATGTAATTTTTGTAGGAGAAGCACCTGGAAAAAATGAAGATATGAAAGGAGAACCATTCATAGGAATTGCAGGGAAAAAATTATCAATTGCACTTGAGAATGCAGGAATTACTCGAGATGACGTATACATAACAAATATTGTAAAGTGTAGACCACCAAAAAATAGAGTTCCAACAATAACTGAAAGAGATACATGTAAGAATTATCTTAAAAAAGAAATAGAAATCATTAAACCAAAAATAATTTGTATTTTAGGTAATACAGCATTCAATTCATTATTGAATGGAAAAGAAATTATAAAATTTAGAGGAAAAATTGTTAGAAAAAATAATCAATTATATTTTTTAACAATTCATCCAGCTGCTACAATTTATAATCAAAAATTAATTAATGTATTAAAAAAAGATATGAAAAAGTTGTTTAAATTAATAGAAGAGATAAAAGATAAGAAAGAAATTAAAATAAATATTGAGTACACTTCCTAAAAAATTCTATCAAAGAGACACAGTGATTGTAGCAAAAGAACTACTAGGGAAAAAATTAACTAGAAAAATAGGCAATTATGAAATGTCAGGAACCATCATTGAAACAGAAGCATATAGGCACAAAGATGATCCTGCTAGTCATGCATTTAGAAACATTACAGATAGAAACAAGGTAATGTTTGGAGAAGTGGGAATAGCATATGTCTATTTTACATACGGTATGCACTATTGTTTCAATGTAGTAGCCAAAAAAATGAAAACATCTGCAGGAGCAGTATTGATTCGAGGAATTGTTCCAGAAAAAGGGATTAAGAAAATGCAAGAAAACAGAAATATTGAAAATTTAAAAAATTTAACAAATGGTCCTGGAAAACTAACACAAGCATTAGAAATTACAAAAGAACATTACGGAATAGATTTAACAAAAAAAGCAGAGTTATACATTGAAGAAGGTTTAGAAATAAAAAAAATAAAAAAATCAACTAGAATAGGAATAAAAGATGGAAAAGAAATGCTTTGGAATTTTCAGATATAAAAATTATTTTTTAATATTTTTTTCACTATCATCATCAACATCATCATCAGAATTTTCATCCAATGTCCAAGGAGCAAATTTAACCATTATTCTCTGCCAATCTAATTTCAAAACTAAAATAATTACACCAGTCATTGCTGCAGCAAAAATTAGAAATCCAATATAAACAGGAGTAGCATCATCAACATTTTCTAAAAAGGGTTCAATGAATGACAATCCAACGTAATGAGAAATAAAGACAATGATGTAACTAAGAACAAGTTTTCCAGCAAGGGTTGCAGCAAAAAATCGTTTTGGATTATATTTTGCAAGTCCTAAAGGTATGAAAATTATATCATCAGGCATTGGTGTTGCAGCAGCAAAAAATGCAGCAGCAGCACCATATTTTTTAACTAATCTCTCAAAAGGTCGCATTCTTGTTCTAGTTTTACTATTCATAATTTTACGGCCACTAAAACTTACAAAAAATATAATTTGTTTTGCAACTGTAGCACTAACAGCTGATAGAATTGCTAGTAAATGTAAATCATATTCAGAACCAACGGACATCGTGGCAAGTAACAAAAATCCAGGCAGAGGCACAAAAGGAACAAGAGAGCCAATGAAATTAACTAAAATCAGAATAAGATAACCATCATCTGGAGCAAATGGGAAAATATCAGTTAACTCCATTAATCAAATGAATTTTATGCAATATTTAATCAAAACTAACAATTTTGAATCAAAGTGAATAATAAACATAGTAAAAATGAGTATTCATGAGTTATGAATTATTTATGGAATATTATCAACAGATGCAAGAAATTCTAGCTAATAACATATTTCAAGAGTACGGAATAATTGGTCTATTTTTAAATTCGTTATTAGCAGCTACAGCAATACCATTACCAACAGAAATTTTAACGTCAGCGTTATTGATAGGAGGTGAAAATATTTTTCTTGTGGTAATTGTATTAATTATAGGATCTGTAATAGGCGGAATTTTAAATTACTTCATAGGATTGGGAGGAAACAAATTAGTTAAAAAAATGAAGAAAAAATCAGACATAGAAAAACATGAAAAAAAACATAATAGATTATTAGATAAATTTGGATGGAGTGCAATATTTTTTGCAGCATGGATTCCAATAATTGGAGATCTGATTTTAATTTCAGCAGGAGTTAAAAAAATGGAATTTAAAAAATTTTCAATTTTTATGATATCAGGTAAAATAATTAAAACAATTATTGTAGTGATAGGATTAGGAACAATATTTTAAAAAAAATAGTAAATTAAATTAAAAATAAATGATAGTTAACGACAGGATTAAAATACAATCAAAATCGAACAAAACACATGACAGAAAAGAAATTTAAAATAATTTGTAAAGATATAGGTTCTATCAGCCCATTTATCAGATTTGTAGGGGTTATAGGCGAAAGAGGGGAGTTATTGGCATACATAAGAAGATCAGATTTAACACCACTACTAGATGAAAAAAATACACAGTATCAATTTTCACATATTGCTATGAATTCAGATCTAGAGGGGTTTTTTGATAAAAATTTGGGGGAAGTAGAATTTGTCTGGGAAGAACGAAAGAAAGTACAAACAATATCATTTGCAATAAAGAAAGCAAGAGTATGGGTCTCAATAGATAAAAAAGCTATTAGATCTGAAATGCTAAGAATCATAGATTCATGCCTACCAGTTGTCAAAAAACATTCATAAAATTAGAAATATCTTGAAATGCCCTTATTGTGAAATAAATTTAGATTCACTTAGTATGACAGATGGATTAAAACATATTTTAGAACATAAAAAAGAAAATCAAAATTAAAGTATTGAAAGAAAAAATTGTAAAATATGGAAAATATTAAAAAATTAATTGATGAAATTAATTCAAGAAAGCCTAAAAATTATAAACAAATGAAAATAGACGATATAAGTAAAGAACTTCACAGTGTGATGAAATATGAACAAACCATATTAGAAAAAATAAATACATTTGAAAATGATCATCAAAATTTAGATTTAATAAAATATGCAAAAATAAGTTGTAGAAATATAATAGAAAGAGAAACTATCTTAATTCAAAATGCATATCTAGAAAAAATTGATTCGGAATATCTAAATTCAAAATAATTATTTTTCATCTTCATAAAGCCAGCATCGAACATATCCAGTATCAGTTTTAAATTTGGGTGGAAGTTTTTTACATTTTTCAATAGCTAACGGGCATCGATCGATGAACCTACATTCAGATGGAGTATCAAGTAAACTTGGAGGAGTTCCAGAAATATATTTAGGAGTACCACCTTTTAGAGTGGGAATAGATTCCAAAAGTCCTTGAGTGTAAGGATGTTTTGGATTTTTATAAATTTCTTGAGAAGAACCAAATTCAACCATTTGTCCACCATACATAATTCCAATTTTATCTGCTATTTCAGATAAAACTGCTAAGTCATGAGTGATTAGCATAAAAGACATACCATCTTTTTTTAATTTTTTTAATAAATTGATAATTTGTGCTTGAATTAAAACATCTAATGCCGTGGTAGGCTCATCTGCAATCACAAATTTAGGTTTTAAAATTAAGGCCATTGCAATAATTACTCTTTGTTTCATTCCACCACTCAATTCATGAGGATATTTTTTTAAAACATCCTTATCTAAATTGACAGAATTAATAGAATCTAAGATTAGTTCATCAGGATTTCCATTAAATTTATGTTGTTTTAGAATTTCAACAAATTGCTGCTCAATAGTAAAAACAGGATCCAATGAATTCATAGCACCCTGAAAAATCATGGAAATTTTTTTCCAACGAAAGTTGCTATCAAAATCAGATTCAGAAAGATCCAAAATAGAAGCATCATCAAACATAATTTCTCCAAAACTACTGCCACCAGACAACATTCTAATCAATGATAATCCCAATGTACTTTTTCCACAAGCACTTTCACCTGCAATTCCAATAGATTCTCCAAAATCTAAATCAAAATCAACATCATCAACAGCATAAACTGGTCCTTGTGATGAGGCATATCTAGAAAATAATCCTTTGATTGATAGAAATGTCATGTCTTTCTTAAGTCCAAACTAGAATTTCTGTTTTGCACTAAGGGATATAAACAACATTATTAGAAACAAAAAGTCGATTTAAATGATATTTCCAATTTGTGCCTTTGATGCAAAAAATGCGGTACTGTGTCCTCAATGTGAGGGAAAGGTAGATTCAGGAGTATTAACCAAAGCAGATGTAGATGCATCATTAACACTAGCAAAAATTGCAAAAACAACCAAGGAAATAGAGAATTTTTCACTTTATTCATGCAATGAATTTGAAGAAAATTTCATTTTATCATTAGCAAAAAACGACATAATGGTTATCAGACAAAGTAGAACACTTTACAGATTACTACAAGATAATTTTAAACAGAAAATTTGGTTAGTTGAGGCAGATCAAACAGATAAAAAATTTATTGAAGATTTATTTTTTCCAATAAAGATTTTGACAATTAATGTGGTTTGGTCAGAAGGAGTTCAAAAAACTAAAGTAGTAATTTCAGGTAAATGGACTTCAAAATTTCCAATTGATATCAAAAAAATCACGGAAATTGTGAAAAACATCCGAAACCTTGACATTGAAATAGTATTCGAGGATAAATAATTGATATGGCTTTTGTAAAAACTCACGATATTTCAGAATTAAATGAAGAATTGATTGGAAAACAAGTAGTATTAGGAGGATGGATTGAGGATCTTAGAAAATTAGGAAAAATGTCATTTATCACACTTAGGGATATTTCAGGAATTTCCCAAATAATTGTAAAAGGAGAATTAAATGATAATCTAGGAGAGATAAATCGTCAAAGTGTAGTTATCATCAAAGGAATAGTTCAAGAAACTAAAGCTAGGGATTTTTCATTTGAAGTAAAGGCTGAAGAAATAGAAGTGTTAGCAAAAGCTATTCACCCGTTACCAGTTGACCCAATTGGAAGAGTGGAAAGTAATATTGATACAAGATTAAATCACCGTGCCTTAGATATGAGAAATCAAAAAACAGCTTCAATTTTTAAATTAAAACATTATGTATTACAAGCATTACGTAAAACATTAGTAGAAAAAAAATTTATTGAAATTACAACACCAAAAATTATTGGAAGCGCAAGTGAGGGGGGCGCAGATTTATTTTCATTAGATTATTTTGGAAAAACAGCATATCTTGCACAAAGTCCCCAGTTATACAAAGAACAGATGACAATTGGTTTAGAAAGAGTATTTGAAATTTCAAATTTTTACAGAGCAGAAAATTCACATACAGGAAGACACCTAACTGAATTTACCAGTATAGATATTGAAGCAGCATTTATGGATTACAATGATGTGATGGATGTATTAGAAGCATTAGTTATTGCAGTTTACAAATTTACAGCAGAGAATTGTAAAAAAGAACAAGAATCAATTGAGCATACAATAGAAATCCCATCAACACCATTTGAAAGAATCACTTACAGTCAATGTATAGAAGAACTCAAACAAGTAGGTGAAAAAATTGAATTTGGGGATGATTTGTTAGATTCACATCTAAGGTTAATTGGAAATAACCACCCAGGATTTTACTTTTTAACAGATTGGCCAATGAAATTAAAACCATTTTACATTAGAGAAAAAGATGAAGATTCAACACTATCACGCTCATTTGATTTACAATATGGATATCTAGAATTATCATCAGGAGGAACTAGGTTACATAATTCAGAATTACTGAAAGCAAGGTTATCGGAACAAGGTTTAGATCCTGCACAATTTGAAGATCATCTTAAAACATTTGATTGGGGAATGCCACCACATTCAGGTTGGGGAATGGGGTTAGATAGACTCATGACGACATTAATTGGAATGGATAATGTTCGTGAAGTAGTACTATATCCAAGAGATCCAGACAGATTATCACCATAAGTGAGTCCATACGTGATAGATTACATAAAAAATTAGAGCTCAAAAACAAGTAACCCTTTCCTTTCTTTATGAATAATTCTTAAAAAATAATTTTTAGATTAGTTTGTTCCAAGATTACTTAATGGTAATTTGATTATTCCATTAGCAACTAGAATCATCAATGTTATAGGAATACCACCACCGATCATAATTGAAATTGCAACCAAAATATCTCTTCTATCCATAATGGGAAAAAATTGAAGGATTATTTATTTTAAAAATTAGAGATAATTCTTGAAAAATTGTGGCTAATTTAAGGGGGAATTCTTGTATTCAAAGTATTCCTGAATTTCTTCAGATAATTGTTTAATCAAATCTTCACTACTGAAATCATTTTTCTTTAGTTCTTCCCATGTTTCTTCAATTCCCTGTTTTAGTACAAATAATGTTCTCTTGTCATCACAATGCATGATAATCTATTAGATGTCACACTAAAAAAAGACACTCCGCCCTAGAGTTCGTTACGGAATAAGAAAAGCTGTTTTTTAAAATCAGATATAGGTTACAGCATCTCAAAGAGCTTGATTGCCAACAGTGTCATTGGCAACATCAATCAAGTTTTCAATTTCAGTCACAATAATTTTTCCAGCATTAGTACTTTCTTTGATTGCTTGAATAATTTTTTCCACATTTTCATCTTCAGCAAGTACTGCTACCACTTTGTTTTCTCCAAATGCAGGATAGTATAACCAATGACCTAATTGATTTGGTTCATTACGATTTTTACCTCGTCCAGAAGCATTGAAAATAGTTATTCCAGTTACATTTACATTTTTTAGAGATTTATCTACAGCATCTAAATTCTTTTCAGGTATTATTGCATCTATTCTTCTCATATAACAAGTAAGTGAAAATTATATTTAAGAATCATCTAAATTGTCAATCTTAAAATTCAAATTCAAATGTGATAATTAGTACAAATAAATTTTTCAAAAAAATTAAATATTTAGATTCACCAACATGTAAAAAAATAATTAAAATGAATGGAAATAATCTTTTAAAGATTATTGTCCATTAGTTTTTTCCCATTGAGCTCGTACTTCAGCTGCTTTTTCTGCAAATGGATCTTCATGCCACTGTTCTCTGTTTAAATCAGCTCCCAGCATACCCGTTTTAGGCAATATCCCTTGAGTTGCTGCTTCAGCTAATACTGAATCCTCTTGTACGTAATTTTCTTGATTTACAGTTCCATATGCAATAGCACCTGCCATAGCAAGTACTCCTACTGCAATTCCTGCAATCACTATTATCGTTGACGACATGAATCTATTTTCATTTTTTAATATTAATGATGTCAGTTTCTATTGCAATACATTGAAAATTAATTATTAGTAAATAGGATACAGTGCATTCTTACTAGTTAAATAATTAATAAAAAAAATTTATTCATGACAGTTGAAGCACAATATGATCAGTTTATTTCAAATCTAAATCAAACCATGAACAAAGTTGATCCAAACTTACTTGTAAAAATGATGTATTTGGAGAGAAAATTACCTGATGTGCCTCCTAAAGTTGAATTAACTTTAGAGTATAAACCAAATGTGGATACTGAAAGAAAAAAAGAGATCATAAGAAGTAGATTTGGATTTCCAAACCAAACAACAGATCATGGAGTCCATGTTGTAGGTCAAATGAATACAGACATTGTTGAGAAATTTTCTCAAGATCCAGACATTGAATATATTACAGGTATTACAACTCCTGCTTCATTTTAATAAATAAATTAATGTTATAAACCTAAATCATATTTTAATTAATTATTTTAAAAGGAAAAGTATTGATGAATGTCATTTTAGTGTCCTAATCTAAAAATAACAAAATCAACACTTCTCTTAATTAAAAAATATGTAAAAATTATTTATTTAACGAGGATACACTGCAATGCAATGTAGACAAATCATTTTTATTTTAAAATTACCAAATATGGTTTGAAGCCAACACAATACCCATTGTCAGAAACTCCCCATCGTGTTACTGGTGTAAGCCTACCTGCTACATTACGTAAAGGGTGTGAACAGTTGGCTTTGATTTTTGATAATATTGATCAATGCTATAAGCGATAATTACTAAAGATAAATGAAATGGATTCTTTTACTTTTTTCAGTTTACAGAAAAAATTACTCGTATTAGTGTTATCTACAACTTTTATTTCAATCTCCATTACAACCATACTATTTCTAAATTTTGACAATATTTCAATTTTCAAATTACAAGAAAATATAATTTTAATTGGTATTACCTTAATGATTGGATTAAGTATTCTTACATATTTTTTGGCAAAACGTCTTTCTGATCCTATTGCACAGCTTAATGAAGCAACTTATCAAATTTCCAGGGGCGAATTTAACATTAGAACTAATATAAAATCTCGTGATGAAATAGGTACTCTTTCTGAATCATTTGATAACATGGCAAAAAAACTTCAAGAAGCAGAAATCACCATTAAACAAAAAGAAGAGGTAATTAAGCAACAAGAGGATATTCTTCTAAAATTTTCTCAACATACACAAAATGATTGTGTTGGTGTGATTGATATGAAAGATTCTACAAAAATTTCTTCCAAACTATCTGATGGGGACGTTACTAAATTATATGAAATTTTTCTAAATTTTATGGCTAAAATTGTTCAAAAATATGATGGAGAAGTAGTAAAAAATATTGGAGATGCATTAATGTTTAGATTCCCAAATACAGATCTTAATGATAGTAAAGTAACGAAAAATATTCTAGAGTGTTGTTTAAACATGATT
>Ga0208764_10000233_pt1 | contig 33863 bp, 24 predicted proteins | sample ETNtaG_18_FD_185762 | JGI IMG/M metagenome (GOLD analysis project Ga0208764, IMG submission 185762) | Marine microbial and viral communities from oxygen minimum zone, Eastern Pacific Ocean - ETNP201302SV91 (SPAdes) (version 2) | ecosystem: Environmental > Aquatic > Marine > Oceanic ... | reverse complement strand
GCACCTTTTCATTTGCGCAAGTAGAAAAACCTGCGTTAGCAAGAAAGCTCGTTGAGCGCGCCAAGTCCTCACAACTCATTTCTAGTGCACAGTTGTGAAAATAATTACGAAGCACATCTTCCACTTCGTTTTCAAAATTTCCGTAGGCTTTCATCAAATATGCCATTGCTGCATTGCGAGAGCGGTGCTCGTATTCAGACTCCGCCACCACCTTATTTACCACGATATCGCCGTTACAGCTTAAGCGTCTTACGAAATCTCGCATGGCAATATAAGGGGAAGCGAACCGAGATTGCACCATATCACTAACCACCAGCGCACCGGCATTAATGAAGGGGTTGCGGGGAATACCGTTTTCATATTCCAACTGTACAAGAGAATTAAACGGCAGGCCGGATGGCTCGCATCCAACTCGCTCCCACATGGTTTCACCGTAGTGATTGATAGCTAAAACAAGATTAAAGACTTTTGAGATACTTTGAATAGAAAAAGGAACGCTCGCATCGCCTATCGACGTTATTTGACCGTTTGTATCGCAAATTGAAATGCCAAATTGCCGTGGATTAACCGTGGCCAACGCAGGGATGTAGTCGGCAACTTTTCCCATGCCCAACATGGGCTCAACTTCATCATAGATATCTTGAAGTAGTGCCAGCATTTCGTTTTTCATAGTTCCCCTTTCCTGCTTACCACAGATAAAAATAAAGCGCCTTGTTATAAAAACGCTGGCGCTTTAATTTTTATACAAAAAATGTAGCGATTAGTTACAGCGCCAATCTTCCTTAAAGTCACACAAGCCATCATCATCTTCGTCTGACGTAAGCTCAATGTTGGTCGATACCTTTTCTGATACCTTATTTGAATCGGAATCGATTATTACTGGCTGTTTTTTATCGATAAAACTGAAGATTGTTTTTGCAATATCCGTGTTATCAATTTGCCCCATAAGCGATTGATAACCAGCGCCAAAAGCAAATACTTCAACATCTACACCAGTGTGACCGCCTGTTGTCCACCCCGTGTTTGTTTTGGTGTCTAAGAAGGTTTTTACTGCCATAAAACGGGTTTTGTCATCTTGATTCGATACACTATCAAGCGTCGCTAACTCTTCTTCACTCAGTGATAAACCCAGCTTTTGCGCAACATACTCGCCCGGGTTTTCTTCATTGGCCATATTAAGTGCAATCGTCATAACCGAGGCTGACATTGACTTAAGGTGTTCTGGGCTCCAGCGGTAGTCGCCGTTCGCGCCAATGGTTAGGCCTCCTGTGCTGTGGTCCGCCGTTAAAATAACAAGAGTGTCTGGGTTGGCTTTCACATAGTCGCGCAAATACTCCATAGTTAACGCAAGGTCGTGCATTTCAGCCATGGCAGACGCGATATCGTTTGCGTGACCAGCCCAATCTACTTGGCTTGCTTCAACGAGAAGAAAGAAACCATTGTCGTTTTCTAAGTGTTTAATAGCATGTTGAGTTAGGTACTCAAGACGATTTTTGCGCTTGTCATCTAATACCGCAGGCAGCGCTACTGGAGCAAACAGACCGAGAACATTACTTCCCGCAGGCACTGAAGCCAGACGGTTATATGAATCGGCATATTCGTAGCCAGCATCAATAAACTGCGCCAATATATCTCTGTCATCGCGTTCAAAGTAAGACGTTCCACCGCCTAGCATCACGTCAGCGACAAACTTACCGTCCACGCGAACATCAAAGAAATCTTCAGCTATTTCGTTGTAGTTCTTACGGCTTTCGTTATGCGCAATGTATGACGCAGGTGTCGCATGAACAATTTGAGACGTTACTGCCAAACCAGTACGCATGCCTTTACTCTTAGCATGGTACATAACAGAGTTTACTGGTTGTTTATTTACATCAACACCAATTGCACCGTTGTATGACTTAACGCCAGTAGCAAGAGCGGTTGCAGCAGCGGCTGAATCGGTAACGTAACCAGATACTTGCGCAGGATACGTAGATGCATTGCCCACTAAAATATCGTCAAACACAACCGATTCGATTTTCGGTGTTGACGGGGCATCTACATAATTACGATAAGCCGTGGTATAGGCAGGCCCCATACCGTCGGCTACAACCATTATTATATTTTTCGGTACACCTTTAGTTTGCGTACCGGTTGCACTTGCTGATTCGGTCATAGATTCAGTGATACCACAACCCGCAAGAACAGCAATAGACGCACAACTTAGTAGTGATGTGCGAACAAATTGTTTAATCATTTAAACTTCCCTGAGTAAGTAAGGTACCTACTGGCCTGGATACCCGCAGATACAACAATAACGACACTATCGCGAATGATTCTTTGGTGATCATAATGGTGTTAGCAAAGCGATAAGATGCATTAGTGTAAAGCAGGCTGGCAAGATGCTCAAAGCTTTTGGACAAAATAACGCAAGCATGAGATGACCAGATGGTCATCTCATTAAATTAGCAACTTTAAAGAAGGAAGCGACTACTTATTTTGTGATGAGAGGTATTCGCGCATGCGCTGTTGTGCCACGTCAACGAGCATGTCGGGCTGGAATTTGGAGATAAACCTGTCACATCCAACTTTTTCTACCATGGCGTCGTTGAAGCTTCCGCTTAATGATGTGTTGAGTGCTATAAATAAATTGCTCATACGAGGATCGTTACGCACTTCAGAAGTAAGCCGATAGCCGTCCATTTCTGGCATTTCTGCGTCGGTAAACATTAGCAAAATTTCGTCGGTTGGGTTCTTCCCCTCATCGGCCCACTTCTTTAGCAGCGCTAACGCTTCAGCGCCGTTTTTACGTTCGATGATTGTTATACCTAGCTGCTCTAACGTATCTTTAATCTGTTTTCTTGCTGTGCTTGAGTCATCTACTATCAACACTTTCTTGCCTAAGAAGTGGTTAACAATGTCTTTATCTAGCACTTCTTCAGAGATAGATGTGTCGTAATCGATGATTTCCGCGAGTACTTTTTCAACATCGATGATTTCTACCAGCTCTTGTTTACCCTCAACATTCACCTGAGTTATGGCGGTTAAATAATTGGATTTTCCAATGCCGCTAGGGGGTGGCTGAATGGTTCCCCACGATGTATTCACTATGTTTTTCACTTCACCAATAATGAAGCCCTGCACGCTTCTGTTATATTCAGTGATAATGACATTCTTCGCTGTTGCTTGCGTAGCTGCACCGCGCATTTTGATTGCCTGACGCAAGTCTATAATTGGAATGGAGCTTCCTCGGTAGTTCATCACGCCTTTCAGGTTGTGATGTGAACCCGGCATTATATTGAGCTTGGGTACGTTTATAACTTCTTTAATTTTAAAGACGTTCATGGCAAAAATGTGTCGCGTTCCCAGTTGAAACATCAAAAGCTCAAGCCTGTTTTCGCCAACAAGCTTGGTTCTTTGGTCAACTGACGACAATACACTACTACTCATAACACCCACTTTTCATATTATATATCAACAAGCTAAAACAAAAGCGCCCTCGTATCGGACAAGATTATTTAGCGTGAAGCTTTACGCCTAAATTTACCTTGCTCACACCGGCAAAGCTATTACCCTTTTAGCTAATAGACAGACGAAATAGTCAATACCAGCAAGCGTTTGCAACCGACGTGAGTTATTTTTTACCGACCACTTCTTGCCCCACTGCCTTAAAACCACCAAACATAGGTGTCAAAGATTTACAGTATCTAGACTTCTCTCGGCGCCAGCCATTCACAAAATAAATGACCGCAATGCAAAATATATATTTCTATTATTCCAAATCCGGCACTAGGATGAAATGGAATCAACGGGAACGCCCTACAGCGTAAACATAAACAACGTTAAGTATTTTAATTATAGTCGGGAGAGACGCTCATGTCGCAATATCAACAAGACATTGATAACTTCGCCACATTAAAGGCAGCACAAAACGGAACTTGGGAAGGTATCAACCCAGAATTCGCTGCACGCATGAAGGTTCAAAACCGTTTTAAAACAGGTTTAGACATTGCTCGCTACACTGCAAGCATTATGCGCAAAGACATGGCTGAATACGACGCAGATTCGTCTCAGTACACACAGTCACTAGGCTGCTGGCATGGCTTCGTAGGCCAACAAAAAATGCTTTCAGTTAAAAAGCATCAAGGCACAACTAACAAAAGCTACCTTTACCTTTCAGGCTGGATGGTAGCAGCACTTCGCTCTGAATTTGGTCCTCTTCCTGACCAATCAATGCATGAAAAAACATCAGTGTCTGCGCTTATCGAAGAACTTTATACTTTCCTTCGCCAAGCAGATGCGCGTGAATTAGGCGACCTTTTCCACAAGCTAGACGACGCTAAGAAAAACGGTGGTGATGTAGCTGCGATTCAAGCTGAAATCGACAATTACGAAACTCACGTAGTTCCAATTATCGCAGATATCGATGCGGGCTTTGGTAACGAAGAAGCAACCTACCTACTTGCAAAGCAAATGATTGAAGCAGGTGCATGCTGTATCCAAATTGAGAACCAAGTATCGGACGCGAAGCAATGTGGTCACCAAGACGGTAAAGTAACCGTGCCACACGAAGACTTCCTAGCGAAAATCAATGCAGTACGCTATGCATTCCTTGAACTAGGTGTTGATGAAGGTGTAATTGTTGCACGTACTGACTCACTAGGTGCTGGTCTTACTCAGAAGATCCCAGTATCTACATCAGAAGGCGACTTAGCTGCTCAGTACAATGCGTTCCTTAAAACTACCGAAGTTGCGGGTGTTGAAGACCTAACTGAAGGTGATTTGGTGCTTAAACAAGGTGGCAAGCTGGTTAAACCTGAGCGCCTACCAAACGGCTTGTTCCGCTTTAAAGACAACACAGGTTTTGACCGTGTAGTACTTGACTGCGTAACGTCACTTAAGCACGGCGCTGACTTGCTTTGGATTGAAACTGAAAAACCTCACGTTGGCCAAATTGCTGAAATGGTTAACGCTATTCGCGAACAAGTACCAAACGCAAAGCTGGTTTATAACAACTCTCCATCATTCAACTGGACGCTTAACTTCCGTCAGCAAGTGTTTGATGCTTGGACAGAAGAAGGCAAAGACGTATCTGGCTACGACCGCGCGAAACTTATGTCTGCTGACTATGATGACAGCGAACTTGCAGCAGCAGCGGACGAGAAGATTAAGAGCTTCCAGGCTGACGCAGCACGCGAAGCGGGTATCTTCCACCACCTTATCACGCTACCGACTTACCACACTGCAGCGCTGTCTACTGACAACCTTGCAAAAGGTTACTTCGGTGAAGAAGGTATGCTTGCTTATGTTCGCGGTGTTCAGCGTCAAGAAATTCGCCAAGGTCTAGCGTGCGTTAAGCACCAAGCGATGGCAGGTTCTGACCTAGGTGATACACACAAAGAGTACTTCTCTGGTGAAGGTGCACTTAAAGCGTCTGGTGAAGATAACACCATGAACCAGTTTGACGTATAACGTAAACAGGCAATGAGTTAAACGGAAAGCATCCCAACCTTTCCTACAGGGCACCTTCGGGTGCCCTTTTTTGTGCGCGTCATTCACTTCACTTATGCTTTTTGCATAAAACAAAAAAAGCCATATTTTTCTAAATTTCATAAAAAAACAATATACCAACTATATTTCAATACCTTATAGGTATAACGGCGGCCAATTTAAGACTAAACGCTTATCTGACATTGAAATAAAAAAGCTTTATAATAGCTATGTTTAATTAGGTTTAAAAAGAGCATTAGAATAATGAATATAGCGAAGGTCGACCTGAATTTATTGGTTTATTTAGATGTGCTGTTGCGCGAAGGAAGTGTAACGAAAGCTGCAAACCAGCTAAGCATTACTCAGCCAGCAATGAGTAACGGCCTGAAGCGCCTTCGCGATCTATTTAAAGATCCACTTTTAGTTCGTACCAGCGATGGGATGACCCCCACTAAGCGCGCGCTTGAACTACAACCCATTATTCGCGATGTGCTTAGTCGATTGGAAAGCTCTATTCAGCCCGAGACTGATTTCGATCCGTTAACCAGCGACAGAACCTTCCGCATTATGACCAGTGACTATGCAGAGAGTACCTTGTTACTTGAACTCGTTGGAAGATTGGCCGATTTAGCGCCCAATATTACGCTTGACCTTATTACGCCGAGTGACGTGACGTTTCACGATGTCGAGCAAGGTAAAGTGGACATGGCAATTAACCGCTTCGATGAATTGCCTTTGTCGTTTCACCAAAAAGTTATCTGGTATGACACCTTTAGCTGCGTAATGAGTTCCGACCATCCGCTAGTAGAAAAATGCAACCTAGAAGGCTATTTGAGTGCCCAGCATATTTGGGTAAGTAAAACTGGGTTTGGCGTGGGTGTAGGTATTGATCCAAATGAAGTACAAAAATTGGGTTGGGTTGACGCAGAGCTTACAAAAATTGGCAAACAGCGTGCTATTCGCGTATTTACTCGTCATTACCATGCAGCGCTTCAGATTGCGAAAAAGCAAAAACTCATTGCTACCTTACCAAGCAAAGCGGCACGTTTATTCAAACACGACCCAGATGTGGTGATTAAAGAGCCGCCTTTCGACATACCACCTATTGCGCTAAAAATGGCGTGGAGTGCCCTACTTCACCACGACGCAGGTCACATTTGGTTGCGCCGCTTAATCAGCGATGTAGCTAGCGAAATGAATGCGGGCTAAACATTCACAAAATATATGGCAGAAATACAAACCATAAATTAAAAAACTATCTCTATACACACTACACTGGGTGAACAGACAAATGTATAGAGGTAGTTATGCAAGGATATATTACTAGAGGCCGATTACAGGTTGCCGAACAGCTCGATAACTTTATTAATGAACAGGCACTTCCTGGCACAGGCGTAGATAAAGACACCTTTTGGCAAGGTGCAGAAACCCTCTTCGAAAAATTCATTCCTCAAAATCGCGCACTATTAGAAAAGCGAGAACAGCTTCAGCGCGCTATCGACGATTATCATAAAGCTGGTAACCCAGTAAACGGAAACGAATATACCGACTTCCTAAAAAGCATTGGTTACCTTGTTGAGCAGCCGTCACAAGTAAGTGCACAAACACAAAATGTAGACGCCGAAATAGCAACAATGGCAGGCCCTCAGCTAGTCGTGCCAATCAATAACGCTCGCTATGCACTTAACGCGGTAAATGCCCGTTGGGGAAGCCTTTACGACGCACTATACGGCACTGATGTCATCAGCAATGAAGGTGGAGCAGAAGCGGGAAAAAGCTACAACCCCGTACGCGGCGCCAAAGTAGTTGCGAAAGCGAAAGACTATCTAGATAGCATGATACCGCTTGCGAAAGGCAGCCACGCTGACGTTACTGAGTATAAGATTGAATCGGGTAAATTGGCGATCACTCTTGTCGACGGCGATGAAACCACCTTAGCAAACACAGAGCAATGGCAAGGATACCAAGGTGACATTAGCGCACCGTCAAGCCTGCTATTTGCACACAACGGTCTGCATTTTGAAATTCAACTAGACCCGACTCATCCTATTGGCGAGAGCGATGCCGCAAACGTAAAAGACGTACTGGTTGAAGCTGCATTAACCACCATTATGGACTGCGAAGATTCCGTTGCTGCTGTTGACGCTGAAGACAAAACCTTGGTGTATAGCAACTGGTTAGGCTTAATGAAAGGCTCGCTAAGCATTGAAATGACAAAGGGCGGCAAGCAGCTTGTTCGCGCTATGCATGACGATAGAAGCTACCAGCCGTCTAAACACGCTTCACAAGACAAGCTAAAAGACGGCGAACTAGTACTTTCTGGTCGAAGCCTTATGTTTGTTAGAAACGTGGGCCACCTTATGACTAACAATGCTATGCTCTTTGACGGCGAAGAAGTGCCAGAGGGGATCATGGACGGTTTAGTCACTTCACTTATCGCAAAGCATGATCTTTTAGGAAACAGCAAATTTAAAAACAGCCGCGAAGGCAGTATTTATATTGTTAAACCTAAAATGCACGGGCCAGAAGAAGTAGCATTCTCTAACGCATTGTTTGGTGCTCTCGAAGCCATTATCGATGTTCCAGCTAACACCCTTAAAATGGGCATAATGGATGAAGAACGCCGTACAAGTATCAATTTACAAGCATGTATTGCCGAGGCTACTTCACGCGTCGTGTTCATTAACACGGGTTTCTTAGACAGAACTGGTGACGAAATTCATACCTCAATGCTTGCGGGGCCTTTCGCAGAAAAAGCCGCTCTCAAGTCTATGGCGTGGATTAAGGCTTATGAAACTGCAAACGTTGCAGTAGGCCTTCGTTGTGGTCTTTCTGGCAAAGCGCAAATTGGTAAGGGCATGTGGCCAATACCTGACGAAATGCAAAACATGATGACCGCCAAAATAGGTCACCCTAAGGCCGGCGCTAACACTGCTTGGGTTCCCTCACCTACTGCTGCAACACTGCACGCGCTTCATTATCACGATGTAAATGTGTTTGAAGTTCAAAAGTCGCTAGATGAAAGCTTTAGTGGCCTTGCTGACATACTTACCATTCCATTGTTGGAAGATGCCTCTACTTTGACGCGTGAAAGTATTAAGCGTGAAATCGACAATAACGTTCAGGGCATTTTAGGCTACGTTGTACGCTGGGTTCACCAAGGCGTAGGCTGCTCGAAAGTTCCTGACATCAACAATATAGGCTTGATGGAAGACCGCGCGACGTTGCGAATTTCATCGCAGCATATCGCTAACTGGCTAGAGCACGGCATTGTAAGTGTAGATCAGGTAAAAGAGTCTTTGGCTCGTATGGCTGTCTTAGTAGATGAGCAAAATACGGGGGATCCTGAGTATATCCCTATGGCACCTGATTTAGACAGCTCAATTGGCTTCTTAGCCGCAAGCGATCTAATCTTCAAAGGTAAAGAGCAGCCTAGCGGTTACACAGAACCTTTACTGCACGCCCGTCGCCGCGAAATGAAGGCAAAACTTGCGGCGAGCTAGTCAAAATATGAGGGCTAAGAATTGGAATCTAATAGCTATATTCCATACGGTAAAATACCAAAGAATTAGCTAGCTAGTTTTAAGCCTCATCAGACGCATTTGAATAAGGCTCACTCTGTTAGTAAACAGCAGTGAGCCTTTTTATTTATTGCTGGTGTATTACTAATGCGTTTGCATTTATTGTCGCGACGCGTGAAATCACTTCGCAAACACACTCAAAAGCGAACTGTGTAGTGATATGGCAACACTATAGACTAAAGATATCGCTTATCTCCCCCTTGATACTTTGCTGATAATGCATGAGTAAACTACGCTTTTATAGTGTGGGGCGCAGCGTTTGTTATTCCGTTGGAACTAAACACTTAGCGCAAAGCCTCCTTAGTTTGGAGTATGCACATGCAGATAGCCTCGGCAGCAATACCGAATAATTTATTACAGGCGAACGTCACGCAAATTGTGCCCATCTTTTCAGGTGGAGGAACAAGGTTGAGCGCCCATATCGGCATCATTAAAGCGCTGCAGGACATGAACGTAGGCTTCGACACTTTAGTGGGTGTATCAGGTGGCTCGATTATCGCTTCGCTTTATGCCAAAGGTTACACAGTGGAGGAAATGCGAGAGCTCGCACTGGTTACTGATTTCAAGCAATTCACTGAATTTTCACTCGTAAGATTACTCCGGGAAGGCGGACTTTCTTCTGGCGACGTATTTCAACGATGGATTGACGAACAGTTGGAAGGCGCAGTGTTTGCCGACCTCCCACTCAATCTGCATATTCTCGCTACCGACGTAAACGGCGGCGGACCAGTTTTGTTCAACAAACAAACCTCTCCAGATATGAAGGTGTCAGAAGCAGTGCGGTATTCTATGTCGATACCGCTCATCTTCTCGTTTAAACCGTTTAAAGAGCACTTGCTAGTAGACGGCGCTATATTGTCTGAAGATGCGCTGTTTGAAGATTGGCGAGGCGATGGCACGCCATCAGTATGCTTCAGACTGCAAAGCACCGAACAAAAACGTAAGGCCATTAAAAAGAACTTACTTCAACTGCCGCAATACGTCAGCATGCTTATTCGCACGTTTATGACGGCAATATCCAGGGAGTACGTCAATGCGAAGTATTGGCACAATACGGTGGTGGTGAATACCGGGGAGATTTCCGCGGTAGATTTTTCGCTTACACCTGAAATTAAGAACACACTTTTTGAGCTCGGTTATGCAACCACGAAAGAGTTCTTGCCCAAAAAGTGTGCGGGATTTATGAGAAGCAGTGCACTTTAACGGTTTCAGAAAGTAATTATAAGTCGCTAGCGCTTACACTTTATAAAAGTCACGATACCAGTCGACAAACGCTTTTACGCCTGTTTCAACATCGGTAGATGGCTGGTACCCAGTATCTTCAACGAGCGACGACACATCAGCATAGGTGTCAGGCACATCGCCCGGCTGCATAGGAAGAAGTTCTTTCTTCGCCTCAATACTCAATGCACTTTCGAGGGTTTCAATAAACTTCAAAAGGTGAACTGGTGTCTGCGCACCAATATTGTATACCTTATAGGGCGCCTTACTCGTACTTGGATCTGGATTGCTGCCGTCCCAATTCTCGTTAGGTTTAGCTACATTATCCAATGAGCGAATTACGCCTTCAACGATATCATCGATATAAGTGAAGTCACGACGGTGGTTACCATAGTTGTAAACCTGTATTGTTTTACCTTCCAAAATAGCCTTAGTGAACTTGAAAAGCGCCATGTCTGGACGGCCCCAAGGCCCGTAAACAGTGAAAAAGCGCAGCCCCGTTGTAGGCAAGTTATACAGGTGACTATAAGTATGAGCCATTAGCTCGTTAGCTTTTTTAGAAGCCGCATACAAGCTAACTTGATGATCTACGTTATGCTGTTCTGAAAACGGCATAGTTTCATTCGCACCGTAGACTGAGCTAGATGACGCGTACACCAAATGCTCGACTTTATTATGGCGACACCCTTCTAGAATATTCACAAAGCCAACAATATTTGAGTCGACGTAAGCGTTAGGATTTTCAAGTGAATAACGCACACCAGCTTGAGCAGCCAAATGCACCACTCTGTCAAATTTGTGTTCTTCAAAAAGCGCAGCCATTTTGTCGCGCTCTTCTACCCCCATCTCGATAAATGAAAATAAATCAGCTGCAGTAGATGATTTAATCTCGTCTAGACGAGCGTGCTTTAAATTCACATCGTAATAATCGTTAATGTTGTCAATCCCGACAACTTGGTCACCACGATTGATAAGGTATTGCGATACAGCTGCACCAATGAAACCAGCTGCTCCGGTGACTAAGATTTTCATTTATTAATCCTTAATATCTTTTCTTTGGACATGATGACGATTTTCAACATCTCCTGTAACTGATTTAACTATGCCTCGCCAAAGCTTAGAAGCAGTATGTTTCACTAATATATTAAATGGCATTTTTAATAAGTGTCCGCGACCGAATGCCAACCACTGTGCTAGACCCCGAAACTTTAAATCAACTAAGCGATGATTTGCAGCAAGAACCTTACCAAAAATAAAGTCCATCACCACTAACCTTATCTTTGAGGGGGGCACCTGTTTGAAATTTTTAGTAATGTCCTGAGGAATTGTTCTTCCGAAGATCCGATCAAGGTACCGCAAAGCCAAGAAGATTTCGTTTTCAAAGCCGGTATTTTCTGCAAGGAAGAAGAGGTAACTGATTTCATCATCGTCATCTATAATTTCGTCTAACAACAATGACAAATCTGATAAATCCCTATACCCGTTAGTAAACTCCTCTGAGAAAAACAAGTGTATAGCAGAATGAAGAAACATTGCCGCCGGCCGAAGTACTTCTACACCATATTCCGTCTTAACGGTAGACTTTAAGAAGATTTCAATATCAGGGGCTCGACCGCTTACAAGGGGAACAATGTTGTGGTGAACATCTAAGACAGTTCCACGCTGTAGGTGACGTAAAGGTGGTATTTCATGAGCCCACTCTCGATAATATTTCTGGTCGTATTCAGAGTCAGTGTCTGAAACAAATCCGAATAAATGAAGTGCTCTTTCCACCTTTGAAACATCCTCTTTAAGCACTAAGAGGTCGATATCGGAAAAGATCCTACCTTTGGCGGCGCTGCTGCTGGCTACAACGTAACCCGCTCCCTTCAATACAATCAAATTTCTATTTAATGCTCTAGAAATTTTTGCATTAACGAAGTTAACTTCATCTTTAACTTGGTTGTGAAATAAAGTTTCATGTCGGATGCTGGCAATTAAATGTGCGTTTACATTGGTTGGAACTTGAAGATTGCACTTAACATCGTTCAAAATAAAAGCCGCTACTCTGGGTAACAAAGAGTTAGCACGGGCAACAAGTATTAAGTCACGCCATTCTCTAGTAGAAAGTGAACAGGGGTAATGTCCTGTTAGAATACCTGTCAAGATCGATTGTACATTGCGAGACACTAATCTTGCACCTCGCTTTCCAATACAGTTCTAAGGTCGTCTACATTACTGTATGTTGCTTCAAGCAAAAGTAAGTCGGGTAATTTCCTACTTATGAACTCGAAGCCTTCGTGCCCAAAAAGATCAAAATTGAATGCATTTTCTACTAACATTTTTAACGTATTCATTTGAGTCATCGAGAATATTTCTGTGGTGCTGCCAGCTTTAAATTGAGGAAACACTATCGCAAACAATTTAGCGCCTTCTCCGCACCGCCTCACAGAGTCTGTTGGAGGTCTAACATGCGCAACATCACCTTTTTGGGTGTCTGTAGCAACATCTGAGATAAATGCTTCTGGAAACCAATCTTCGACAAGTCTTATTGAATTGTTTTTAAGGCAGATTGGACGAACGAAAGGTAAAACGTTACCAGTCTCGATGTCTAAAACAGCCATTTCATCGGAAAGCAATCGCCAACCAGACAAAGCGAGATAAGCACACAACGTACTTTTACCTGAGCCAGGAGGTGCCGGAAAAATAACGGCTTTGCCGTTTTTTTCTAATACTGCAGCATGAAAGATGAGGTATCTATGGTAAAAATTTGCTACACACCAATTCATTCCCCATTCAAAAAGTGGATAGGCATGTGCTGAAGGCAAAGGTTTGAAGGGAATATGTCCATCCAACTTGAACACCGCTTGACTTCTGAAGAAACGGCGAAAATTCGAAGGCTTTACAACTGAAACATTAAAATCGAACCAGTCTGAGCTTAAAGTGACGTTATAATCTCGATAGAGCTCTGAAATAGTCTTTGTAACCTGCGAAAAAGAAGAGTTAACATTTACCGAAATCAGGCCAAATTCGATATTCAACTCAGATTTTTTTACAGCACTTTGGTACTGGGCATTAGATAACTCTGACAATAACAAACCGCTTCGCCCCAAAAACTTTTAATCTATTAGATTATTTTCGGTGAGTAAGATACGGAATTCTGAAACATCGTCGTCAGTAAGACCTAACTTCCCCCAGTTCAACTCTGGAATCGAAGGAAAGCTCACTGAATCCCTCCATGTCTTTACCAGACTCTCGTACTTAGAGGGAAGAAATAGAACTCGATAAGACGGGATATGTTGGATTGCAACTCCCGACTTATCAGGAGCGCAAAATACACTGATGGACGATAATGAACTCAACCCAATTATCAGTATGTAGCTCGGACAGCGTTTACAACGTCCGATTCGTGAAACACACCGTTGTTAATGTCATCATATAGACCTTGGACATACGTTCGAGCACTTGACTCATTAGTTCCTTGAGGAAGAGGATACAATCCGCTTCTAGCATTCAGGTAAGCAACGACCAATGCTTCATTAGTTTCGTAATAATAGCTTTTATCGGTTCTTAAAAAGTTTCTGATAGTTTTGTCACTTTTTCCTGAGAAGCCAAAAGGAGGTCGGCCCATGCCAAACACATCTTTCCATTTGAAATTACTAACAGCTTGCGAGGTGGGCTGGGATCTATGGCCATAGAGAACCTTTTTCCAAACGTATGGTGACTCTCCTTTGACATTTGCCGTGCTACAATCTCTTGCCTGTGACAAATTTCCTGACAAGTTGCCAGACACAGAACACCCAGTCGCAGAACTCCCTCCTGCCCATGCCGTTTTCGAAGCTAGTGCCGCTACAACACCGCCCGCGGCAGCCTTAGTGATAAACTGACGACGTGAATTCATACCTGTCTTAATGTCCTTATTAACATTCGAGTGCTTCATAAATTTTCTCAGAGTTCATTTCTATGGCCTGACCATGACATTCAAGAATCAAGCCAAACAAAATAACCATAAAATTCATAAACTTAAAAAACTAATTATAAAAACCGTTAAAATTACTGACAGAGAGACTCAACCTCTCGCTTAGTTAATCTATGAATAATAGTATACAGATGACCTTAAAGGCTATACTAATTCAAAATAAATCTAACTTACAGGTTCATCAGTGCTAATTGAAGAGTTAAAAAGTCTTGTTAAAGAAAATGCCGACGTAATTCCTTACTCAGAATCAAATACTTCGGGAACTGAAGGCTTCAAGAGAGATGTGGCTTGTATAGTCCGGCCCATCACATTGGGTGTTATTCAAGAACTCATCAAGTTTGCAGGCAGCGTAGTTAATACTCCGAACCAGTTTTCATTGTACCCGATTAGTTCTGGGAAAAACTGGGGTTATGGCTCGTCAATGCCGAGTACAGTTGAAGAAAAAGTGGTGCTTCTAGACCTTTGTGCACTAAACGACATTACCTATTTCGACGAAGAAAATGGTGTCATTTCTATTCAGCCTGGCGTTACTCAAAGCGCTCTATTTAAATATTTGTCCTCTAAACAAACTTCATACATGGTTCCGGTTACGGGCGCTGGTCCAACGACAAGTATTTTAAGTAACGCTCTCGAGCGTGGCTATGGTATTACGCCGATCGCTGACCACTTCACCTCAGTGATGTCGATAAAAGGATTTTTGGCAGATGGAAGCTTCTACCAGTCCTCTCTCCAATGCATGAGCGATATGGCCAATGGTGATAATAGTGAATGTTATGTAGATAAAACATTTAAATGGAAACACGGCCCTTATCTCGACGGAATTTTCACTCAATCTGGAAACATGATTGTAACCGAAATTACCCTATCGTTAGCTCGTGTAAAGCCTGCGTTTGACTCTTTTTATATGCGCTTTTTCGATAAAGAAAGTTTCGATAACGCTTATGCAGTTGTGAAAGAAATTTTCCACAATTTAGAAGGCGTTGTAGGGTCAATAAATTTGATGGATAAAAGGCGTGTCGCCGCGATGGTCGCAGACAACCCCCAAGGCTGTGGTAACCATAAAGTAATGACAGGTGAACAAGTAGACGTAATTTCTAAACATTACGATGTACCAGAATGGACATTAGTAGGAACGGTCTACGGCACACATTCGGTAGCAAAGGCTGCAAAAAGTGATATCAAAAAAATTGCAAAAGGAAAAGCCGATCAAGTTCTGTTCTCTAGCGACCGATTGGTTAGATTAGGTCAAGTTGTTACTAAAAGGCTTAGCCTTCCGATATTAGATAGTGCAAGAGAGCAACTTGAAAAGCTCTCTGCGGGAATGGAGGTAATGCAAGGCAAGCCCAGTCAGGTTGCTTTACCTCTAGCTTATTGGCGCAACCCTAGAGTTCGACCAGATAAGTCACGATTGATGAACCCCGCAAAAGACGGTTGCGGTCTGCTTTGGTACGCCCCTCTCGTACCAGCTAAAGTAAGCTCAATGAAAGCTTTTATTGAAATGGTTCGACGTATTACCCCCAAATATAATATTGAACCCATGATAACCTTTACAAACCTTAGTGGGATTTCGACTGACAGCACTATCCCAATTGTGTTTGATTTAGAAAATCCGCAAGCAGTAGAAGATGCACACGCATGCTTACAGGCATTGTTTGATGAGGGCTTGAAACAAGGGTTCATCCCTTACCGATTAAACATTCAACAGCAATTAGAACTAAATGCTAACAGTACGTTTTGGAAAACGGCCGGGAAAATCGCTCACGCATTAGATCCTGCTGGCATTATAAGTCCAGACAGATACAACCCTTATAAACCCTAATACTTTACGTCATTTTTATTAAGTATTGCCATAACGTGTTTAACTGGGATTGCGTAACTAATTCCACTTGGAGATGAAAGAGCTGCTTCTTTGCCCTGGCTTACAAAGACTTTGTTAATCACACCCACCAATTGCCCTGTCTCTATATTATAAACAGGGCTACCTGAATTACCTGGAAATGCTGTGGCGTCGAGTTGATATACGAGTTCAGGCTTTTTTAGTCTCTTGAGCATTGAGACTGTCAACTGATCTGCATTCCTCGCAGGTATCGCATCAGGCGTAATAGCTGAGATAAGTCCCTTATGCGTAGCTGGATAAAGTCCAATTGCAGCACCTAAGGGAAACCCAGTAAAAGCAATTTCATTGCCTGGCTTCAATAAGGTTTCGCTTCCCATTTTTAATGGCTTTAGTTCGTTACTGATCTTCAATAGCGCTAAATCATGAACAGGATCGATATCGATAATTTCTGCTTTTTGAGCAGTGACGTCTCGACCTTCACCGTGAATAGCAACATAGTGTTGCACAATTTGGGGATCTAGAATTTTTGAAACCACATGATAATTGGTTATGACCCATTTACCGTTGCCAACTACAAAGCCAGTACCAAGAACTTGATTGCCATCACTTTCCAGTGGTGTATACAAACCGATAGCAACGACAGAGCCCGTTGTCTCAGACACTATATCAACAAATGAGTAACTTGCATTCGCACTTAAATAAGGTGAAAAAAATAGAGATATAAAAACCAGTAATACGTTGGAATAGTGCGATAAATAGGACATGATTGACGAATCTCTTTTTTTACAAGGTAGCAGCATGGAATTGTTAAAGCATATAGTGCTTTTCTTTATATCTCCATTAAACTTAGCTATTTCATTCTTCGCAATGGGAATGCTTCTATCACGAAGAAAACCATACTTCGGCAAGACTTTTAAATTAATGTCACTCGCTACCTTTTTCCTTTTCTCTCAACCATATGTGAGTGACTTACTTCTCTACCCTCTAGAGCACAAACATCACTACCCGAACACACAATCCGACGGAGACAAACCAGACTATATTTTAGTTCTTGCATGTTACTATAGCACTTTTGGAAACGTCCCTGATACGAGTAGATGGACTGAATGCTCATTGCAGCGAAACATAGAGGCTTTAAAGCTTCATAGAAAGTCAGGTGCTCCAATTTTAATAACCGGAGGCAACTTTCTTCACGATTCAAACGTTAATTATTCTGAAAAAGCCAGAGAGTTTTTCGAGGAATTGGGCGTTAGTAAAGATAAGATAATTATCACCAAGTTAGGCACTGATACAGAAGAAGAGGTTTTGTCGGCCCTTCCCTATATCGCTGGCGCAAGAACCTGGGTAGTATCGTCAGCAACACATATTTATCGTTTAGAAAACTTGTTTAGCTTTTACAACTGTGTAGGTGAATTTTTTCCAGTCAACCACCACTCTAAAGGACTTCTAACCCCATACCTTGCATTTCCTTCCGCCTCAGCGCTATCAAAAAGCGAACTCGCTTTTTATGAATACCTAGCTCTTATGAAGCAAAAGCTAATTTCCAATACAGTGAATTAGTATTACGTACAAAGTCTATGTAATTTAATGTTAAAACTCTGCTAGACTGAATAAAAAGTATCGGATATCGCTTCATCTATGGTTAAAAGTAAAAAGCAAACCCTGCTCGAGAAGTTAGGGACTATAGTTGGTGAGAAAAGTAAAATTGGAAAGCTGATTTCAGGGTATAGGAAGCTGGAAGAGGCTAACTACATTTCAAGTCATTTTTCGGCATATTTGGCGCCAGTTGTTGCGAGTTCTAAAGAGTTGAAAAATGATGTTTTTACAATAAGACATGAAGTGTATTGTGAAGAACTTGGATTTGAGCCAATAAAAGAGAGTGGTTTAGAGTTTGATGAATTCGACAGCTTTTCACTTCACTGCTTAATACAGCACCATAAAAGTAAGCATTTTGCGGGCACTGTAAGAATGGTGAGGCCCATGGAGCCCGATGAACAACTTCCAATAGAAAAGTATTGCCTAAACTCCATCACGCGAAAAGATTTAGACCCATCTCAGTTTGACCGCAGAGATATTTGTGAAATATCGCGATTAGCTGTTCCTAAAGAGTTCCGTCGACGTGTAATGGATAAATTCGCAGGGGCTGGAGTGGCAGTTATCAACGAGCACACATACTCTGAAAAAGAAGTTCGCTGCTTTCCGTTTATTGCCGTTGGGCTTTACCTCGCTGCTGCAGCGCTCGCAATCGAAGAAGATATCAAACACGCTTATGTAATGATGGAGCCGCGTCTAGCGCGAAGTATGAAGTTCATTGGTATTAAGTTCGAACAAATTGGTCCAGTAGTCGAATATCACGGTAAACGCGCACCTTATTATATCAATCAAAACTTGCTTAGAAAGAGCCTTCGCCCTGGCTTTGCAAAGATGCTTGCAGATATATTGGATTCAATAGAAAAGCAGGATTTTTAGCCTGCTGCTTAGACTAGGTACACCCTTGCTTCAATAGACAGATAATTTGAAATATTAAAAAAGAAAAGTTTTGACCGATGTGAACCTTAACCATTTTGAACTTGATCAGCCCATAACACAAAGAGCTAGCCCCACTTTTTCAAGAGACATTCTCAGTTGCATTGAAGGTTTTGTGCATAGGTAACTTAATGAAAGCTTCTAGTAATTGAATAGGTGCAGTAGAAAACAAAAAACCAGCGACCGAAACCGCTGGTTTTTTTAGAGCCGGATAAAGCTTTGGTTCATGTTAATACATTACACCAGTCGAATATCAGGCTCCACCTTCGTTAGAATCAACAAAAACTACTTCGCAATACGTTTACGCGAAGCAACACCAAGACCGAACAGCGCTAGACCAAACAATCCTAGAGTAGCTGGTGTAGATACAGTAGTAAACTCGCCAGTGCTTCCGTTTGTGTATACATCATTATTAAATTGAGCGCTTGCAGTCAAGAAAATATCACGAAGCGTACCGCTGTCAAAAATATCCATAACGTCGCTATTACCGCCTACGACATTTAGATAAGCCTCAACGTCACCAGACTCAAAACCATTACCGTCAAACTCGAATGAAGAAAACTCGAAGCTTGCCCAAAGAGTGCCATCTTGCGCTTCTGCAAACTTGGTATATGACGTAGAGTTTACAGAAAGGCCGAAGTCAGGCGTATCGTCGAAATAAATGTTCAACCATGCGTTTGAAGCATCAAAATCATTTGTACCAATAGCCAGCAATCCACCGAATGCAACCGTTAGCTCGCATGTGTTAGGACCATTTTGGCAGAAAGTTGGGTCAAAGAAGTTACGGCCATCAGAAAGGCTTTCAATTCTACCTACGCCAGACAAGAAACCACCGGCGCCTAAAGCAATACCATCATTGCTTGTTTCAGTGATAGTTGCTTGACCTTCAGAACCTACTCCGTACGAACCGTCTGAAAACCATTGTTGGAACTGAATTGTACCAGCTGTACCTTGAACACCATTGATATCAATCGTGTCCCACTCAACGCCGCCAGCACTCAACGTAGCTGCTGAAGCCATGCTGCTAGTACCCAATAGTAAACCAGCAACGATAGATTTTCTGATTAAATTAGCCATTTTTAAATTCCTTTGATTGTTTTTTGATTCTAACGCCTAAGACAAAGCAATAGGCAGGCCAACAATGCAAGCTGTTGATAAAAAACAAAAAAACAAAAACCCTATCATTTATAAATATTGAGCTGTAAATTAACCTGACAGATAAATCAATTTAGCTGAGAACGTAGAGATGACCACTTTCTGCTATATGCACTGTGCTTTTCCCCGAAATGATTAATGATTTTTAGTGCATCGTCTTTGCGACCTTGATTTACATAAACAGTGGCAAGTAACACATTCGCGTATTCATTTGTTTCTTCACTTCGAAGTACCTCCAAAATCGACTGCTCGGCCAAATCTACTCTTCCCATTTCGAGGAGCACTTCTGTATAAGTAACTAAGAATATTGGAGACTTTTCTTTAGTTAATGCACTCTTAATATAAGCTTCAGCTAACTCAAGCCTACCTAACTTTAGATTTACGTCGGAGATATTATTATATTCCTCCGGTGTCAAAGAAAACTGCCCTTCCATAACTTCATAAACGCGAATTGCTTTTTCATGAAAGTTAAACTTGTTAAGGTATTCTGCAACAACATTGTATTGGCGTTTGCTTGGAGTGCTAGTTCGCGCTAATTCGTTTATCAACACATCAGCCCCTTCTTCCACACGCTGCAACCGAACAAGAGTTTTAGCAATGTATACAGAAGTCCCGAACTCTGGCGATTTAGCATACGAAGACTTAAATTCCCTCAAAGCTTCGTTAACGTTCCCTTGCTTGAAATTGACTTCGCCTTTAAACAAACTCAATAAAGCTTCTGTGACACCGAATTTTTGCAATGAAAAAATCGCGTTTTTCGCCTCTTCAAAATTTCCCATTGCAATCGAGTTTGTATACTTAACCAAAGCCGCTTCTTTTGAATCACCCAACTCTTGCTGGTAAGTATTTAGCAGCATTGACACATCGCTATGTTTCTCTTGTGCTTCAAAAACTGCAATTAAACTCAATATTGGCATAGTCTTCTGCTCTGAAGTTTCAATACGCTTCTTCGCAATCTCCTCTGCTTTAGTGTATCGACTTTGTGAAAGAAGGATATTGAGCAAGTTGACATGACTCTCGTAAGAGATTTGCTCAGAAAACGCCAACAGTAACTTCTCAGCTTCGCCTGGTTTCCCATTGCCTAGAAAGTAAGACGCCAAGCTATCGACTACAGAAGAAGGTAACGCATGCGTTTCGATATCATCCAGCAGCTTTTGCTCAAAATCGTTAGGATATTCTTTTGTATATAGAAAGACGAGATCTGTCGCAGTTTGCTTGTCATTTGGGTTGAGCTTTAATAACGCGAGTGCGTTGTCGATAGCTATTGAGTAATTACCTAACTCATTTGCTGATAGCATTGAGAGTTTGTGCGCGGTCAGGTTTGTATTGTCTATTTCTAACACCTCTTTCGCATTGGCTAACGAGGCTTCAAAGTCTTTTTCATAAAGCGAAACAACTGAAGTAAAGAGAAAACTATGTTGTTGGTTTACTTCACTGTACTGGTTAGCTAATTTTTTGGCCTCAGCAAACTCATCTTGGGCAATGTAGTTTTGAATCTTCAACCAATTGGCGCCAAAAGACGTGTCATTTTCAGACAGCAGCTTATTAACAAGACTGCTTACGTCCTGCCCTTGTTCCAGTTGAAGCAAGGCCTGCTGACGCGTTAATAAAGAAGAGCTTACAGCACTCCCTTTCTTATTTAGTAGTGCGAGTGCTTTTTGCTTATCTCCTCGTGAATACAAATAGCTTACGGTATCAGATAGTAATTCTGCACCTTCAGGCATGGATGCGTCGGTCTTTTCAATAACTGCAATTGCATCATCGATATATCCAAGTTTTAAAAGTACAAAACTATACGCCCGCTTAATTCCAATATGGTCTGGGTACAGTTTGTTTGCCTTTTCCAGATTGGTATAAGCTCTTTCCCATTCTTCGAGCTTCGAAGCGATGACACCGGCTAAGTAGTATGCATCGTCAATACCATTCGACGCTGATTCTTCGGCAAATCTCAGTGCTTCAGTGAAGTTCTCTAGTTCCGCGTGCGATAAAGCTAAAACGTACCGCGACCATACTTGATTATTTTGCTTAAGCGCTTCACTAGCCACATTCTTAGCTTTTTCGAATTCACCCTTTTTATAGTGAGACATTCCGACTAAGTAGTTTAGCTCAGGAATAGATTTCCATTGTCCTAGTGTGCCGTTAAGCTCTGCAAGTGCTAGGTCATACTGGGCTGTTTGAAAATACGCTTTTGCTTTATAGGTAGAAACATAATATTTGAATTTAGGGTCGAAGCTTTCAGATTCAATTAAGCTCAACACTTCGGTGTACTCACCGTCAGTGAACAAATGCGCTATTCTCACTGCAGGAGCCTGCGTATTGGTTTGTATTAAATTTGGCCGAGTGTCTGTTTCGCGATCAACGACTTCAAGCCCATCATCCGAGAGTTGCTTTAATTGCTTAATGATTGGAGTGCTTATCTCAGCTTTAACTTGATGAAGAATGATATCCTCATATTTATTCTGATGATAAAGTGCAAAAAAATATCGCTCTAACAATTCAGAAGACGTAGGATTAGACTCAACGAGCCTTTTTAACTCTTTTTCAGCACCTTGTAGATTTCCTGATTCATACATAGCGAAAGCTAACAGACTTCTTAACTCAGTATCTTCAGGATAAGCCTGCACAGCAGTTTTTAAATTGACCAACGCGGTTTCTACGTTTCCACTATTTAGATATTCATTACTTGTCTGAATAAAATCTTCTGGAGTTGGTTTAGAGCAACCAACTAAAAGGAGTGGAAAAGCAAACGTTACTAGGTGTCTTCCATAAGACTTCATTAGAGTTATCCTTATAAAAAGAGTCTTTTAAAAATGTTACGCGCTAACAACATTGTTAACTATTTCATTTATGATTAACAGATAATTGAAGATATTTGGACTTTATATGCATATTCATTTAAAAAAAATAAGATATAAAGAAGTTGATGAATTAGCGTCTATGGCCGAAATTTACAATACTCACTCTCCTTTTCTATCTCTTGAATACTTTTCTGTTTTGGCAGAAGTGCCTGAACAACATGGCGAATTCATTTGCATTGGTGAGCATGCAGTTATCTATCTTGGGCACTCTAGCGCAGTAAAAAGACTACCTTTTTTCCAACAGAGCTTCGTAAACCAAACTGGTCTGCGCTGTTATGATCAGCTGTGGGTCGAATACAACGGCTGGTTGGGCTCCCCCGCAAGCGACGACTCGATAGCAGAAACGGTTTTGAAATATGCTTTTGATAAAGGTGATGTCAGGCTCTCAGTATCCATGACCACCGATGCCGACCTATGGACACGCGCAGCGAAAACACTAGGGGCTTCTATCTCAACATCTCAAACTATTGGATATACAAAATCGTTAGAAGGGCTCGAAACCTTCGAAAATACAATTGCTACACTGTCTCAAAATACACGCGCTAAAATTAGAAAAAGTATCAGGCTTCTAGGCTCAGTTCAGGAAGATGTATCCCTATCGGTTGCTAGCTCGTCAGAACAGATTCTTGAGTACTTTAACGGTTTAAAGCGAAACCATATTGAAAAATGGCAAAATACGGTCGAAGGCAGTGGGTTTCAAAATAGCTTCTTTGACAGCAATCTCTTACGGCTATTAACGCACTACCCGAATTTCATGAAGATTTTAAAAGTACAATGCGGTGAAAATACTCTTGGTTACGCCATGTATATGTTGAAGAACGAAAGCGCTTATTTTTATTGCTCAGGCATCAACGCTTCGCTTTCTGAGGGCAAAGTAAAACCCGGATACATACTTCATTGCAAAGCTATGGCGTACTTCGCAGAAAAAGGTTTTAAGCTTTACGACTTCATGGGCGGAGATGCTCAGTATAAGCGTTCCTTGTCAGACAATTCGGTGATATTTCACTCTATCGAAGTAATATCACCAAATCTTAAAGGCAAACTTTTTTCAATGATAAAAAAAGTAAAGGACCTGTTGTCATTTTGATTGTAAAGCACGCAAGACCTTCGCAGGGTTCCCACCTACTACAACCCCCGCAGGCACATCATCAATAACTACAGAACCTGCTGCTACCACACTTCCTCTGCCAATATTGGCCATAACCAGTGCACCGTTGCCCAACCAACAGTTCTCTCCTACAGAGACTTTGGTAAAAACGCCGCCCTGATCTTTTATCGGCTTTTCTGGGTCAGAAAAATTATGTTGTCCTTTGCCACTCATAATGTGCACACCGCTTCCCAACAAAGTATTTTTCCCAATTGCGCATTTACCAATGTTACATTGCGGCCCTATGTACACCCCCTCGTCAATCTCAGTATCTTGTTGTGAAAACAACGTGGCGAAACCGATGAGAACGTTTGGCGCACACGAGGTCATGACAAACCGATAAAAGCCCGAACGTAAATAACACCCGAGTTTACCGGGTATAAGCGATAGCAGCTGGCTAAAAGAGGAAAGCAGCGAGTCTTTGTTTACCACAATAGACAGCATTAAATACATAAGCGTGAAAGGAAACATTACAAGTGCACAAAGGGCAAAAAAACTCTTCTTAATTATTGATTTCATATTCGTGCCATTGCCACTTTCAACGGGCTCAGTTGTTGTTCCCAGCTATATTCGCTAACTATTGCTTGATAGCTACGTTGTGCTTTATGTTGTGATAGCTCAAAGTTCTCAATACTTTCCACGCATGCAGCTACAAAGCTGTCCACGTCATCTACTATCCACATGCTGTCGGCGTTGGCAAACGAGATCCCTTCAGCTCCCATAGACGTGGTTATTATCGGTAGTTTACATGCTGCCGCTTGAAGCACTTTGTTCTGCACGCCTCTTGCCAACCTAAATGGCGCAACAAACGCATGAGCTTGGTGAAAATAAGGCAATATATCATCGACAAAGCCCGTGACATCTATGCCATCGCGGTCTGACAACGCCTTTATTTCTTCAACAGGGTTCATACCACCCACGGTAAATTTTGCATTCGGCGCTTTTTCACGAATGAGTGGCCAGCAATTTTTAACAAACCAAAGTACCGCGTCTACATTAGGTTTGTAGTCCATCACGCCCGTGAACAAGAAATGCGGCGCAGTGCTTATTGTCGCCGCGCAAGGCTGCGTTTTCGCTGGATAAAACGCATCGAAGTCTAATCCGTTTCCAAGCACTGTTATCGCTTTCGATGCGTCTACTGAAGAATTAAATAGCTGCGCCTCTTCCCTTGCAATCAAAAAGCACTCATCAAACCGTTGGTTTGTTTTAGCCTCAAGCTTTTTTATACCTTTGCTTTCACGCTGGTATACGTAGCGCATTAAGAAAGAAGAAGAATCTGCGTATTGCGCCCACTTATCTGAATCAACGTCCATAAAGTCCATAAATAGGCGACAATGGGTATTGTTGTAATAAGGCGAGCTGAAGATGTAATAGCTTAAACTCGACGCGGTTAACAGCAGCGCATCCTTACCCTCTTTCAGTTTTTCATCAATAATATGTTGAAGTGTTTTTGAGTAAAACGCCCCAACACTTATGGGCAAACCTTGCAGTAAGGCCGAAGCATAACGCGTGTATTTACTACCTAACTGGTAAGAGTTAACCGAAATTCCAAGATGCTTGGCTAACGCTTCAGCATTTTTTTTATCTTCTGCAGTTTCTATGAGAGAAAAAACTTCGACTTCGTATCCTAAGCGATTTAGAAATTCAATTTGATGATATGTTCTAAGTTTTTCGCCCTTATTTGGGGGATACGGTACTCGTTGCGACAACACGCAAACTTTCGACATCAGCGCCTTCCAAGCTATCTTTAGTGTTTTTATTTGTCCTGTAGTCATACTACTTCGAAGCAAATATAAGGTCAAAGTAACAAATTAGTGATGAAGGCTACACAAGTGGCAATTCCATTGGCATACTAGAGTCATTATGCATATGTTCATCAAGAACATTGCTCACGGAAGAAATAAAGAAAGCAGTAATGACACAAACGGTTGGAACTATCCAGGTTGCCTCTTTAGCCAAAGAGACGTGCGGACATTTTAAAACAGGGTTGCCCTGCCCTAAGGGAATGTGGCCCGCCGTCACTCAATTTCGGCTTGCCGCAAACGGAATACTCCTAACTGATGCTTTTATCAAAACCTCGCAGCTATGGCCAGATGGTTCAATAAAGTGGTTGTTATGTGAAGGTTTGATTGATTTACAGCGCCATTCGGTAAGCGATGAAATAGTTCTGACGCTAGAAGCGGTGGTGAGCGACTCACCATTGAACAAGCTTGTCTCACCTGTAAACAATTACGATGAGGCGCTTTCACTGTCTCTGGGCAGTGGCAAAACATTCACAATTAACAAAGCCAAGCCTTTTCAGTTTGTAACCGACAAGCACTTATCCAGCTCTTTCGATATTGTTGATATTAATCCTCAATCGATAACCCCTATTGCATTCTCTTATGCTCTTCATTGCAATAACAACGAATACAGCGCATTAACCGTTGAACAAAAATACGAGATTAGGCTTGGCAGCGATAAAAAGCTGATTGTTGAAACAGAAGCGTCAATCTTCCTTAGTACCGGAACGGTTTGTGCTCATTTAACAATGCGAAACCCAAGCGCTGCGTCACACCCAAATGGGAAGTGGGACTTGGGAGACCCAAACAGTATTTATTTAAAAGAATGCTGTATCTCGTTCAAAGGTAAATCGCTAGAGTCTACGCTGGAGCTAAATTCTGGTGTCTTTAGTTCATCTGAACATGAAGAGCTGACACTTCATCAGGCTTCCAGTGGTTTTGAAAACTGGCAAAGTCCAGTTCATGTAAATCAAGACAACGTTAACTCGCTTCCGTTTCGCGGTTTTAAACTTTACCAACCAGAGCACTTATTGCTTTCGGGTGACCAAGCAAAACCACAAATTAAGATTTCGAACAGCGGTAGCACTTTTTTTATTGATGTTGATAAGTTTTGGCAAAATTTTCCTTCTTCAGCACATCTATCAGCAGATAGTTTGAGCGTTAGCTTGTTAGGCTCTAGGCATAGTGAGAATACTGAACTCCAGCCCGGTGAACAAAAAACAAGACGCATTTCAATCGCAACTTTTAACATACAATCGCTGCAGGTAGTCATTGATAGCGCTTGGTTAAAAAACGCATCTGTTTTGCCTTTTCTCCCTTCTAAATCATGCGAGTTTGACTCACTTATAAAAAATGGCATTGAAGGTTCGTCTTCTTTTTATCAAAAGCGGCTCGATATCGACGAATTTGGCTGGCGACATTTTGGTGAGCTGTATGCGGATCACGAAAAGGCACTCGCACCTGACGAGCCCTTTTTCGTGTCACATTACAACAATCAATACGACCCTATATTTGGAATGCTGATGCAGTGGTTGTTAAGCGGCGATCCTCGTTGGTTTGAACTAGCCGATGATCTTGCCAAGCACGTTGCAGATATTGATGTGTATCACACCAGTGACGATAAGCCCGAGTATAGCGGCGGATTGTTTTGGCATACCGACCATTATGTTCAGGCATATACCGCTTCTCATAGAACGTACTCTAAACATCAGCCGTCTGGTGTTTACGATGATCATGCTGGAGGCGGCGGTCCGGGTGGGCAACATTGTTATACCAATGGTCTCACTTTGCATCATTTGCTTACTGGCTACACACCGTCTCGAGACGCCGCATTATCCATAACGCAATGGGTAACCAATTATTATGAAGGCGACGGTACGTTTGTAGGCGCCCTGCTTGCGTTTAAAAATAGCGATATTCCTGGTGTTAAAAATGTAAAAACAGGAAGGTACCCCCTAGACAGAGGTACGGGTAACTACCTGCAAGCAAGGCTAGATAGATACGAACTACAAGGTTGTGATAGTGATATTGAAGCCGCGTCCTATATTATAGCGAATACGGTCTCCCCCACCGATGACTTCGACCAGTTGCAATTGGAAAATGTCGAAGCAACGTGGTTTTATACTGTATTCCTACAAGCAGTTTGCCGATTTATATCACTTAAAGAACAGCGCTGTGAATGTGACTCGAGCTATCAATACGCAGTAGACTCACTTACTCACTATGCCAATTGGATGGCAGTAAACGAATATGCTTATCTGGACAAGCCTGACATTCTTGAGTTTCCGAATCAAACGTGGAGTGGGCAAGACCTAAGAAAACTATGCGTACTGCATTTTGCATCTAACTATTTAACCGAAGCCCAACGTGCACTTGCTGAGCAAAAAGCCGAGCAACTAGCTGATACAATTTATCAACGCCTTAGTACGAGCACAGAAACGGGTACCACGCGCGTACTTTGTTTAATGATGCAAAACGGTCATTACTCTGGTTTTAAGCAGGCTGCTCGCCCTCTTTCATCGACTTCTACACAAAAAGGTCAGGCCTTAACAGAGAAATCCAATTCATTGAGTTTTCTTTTGTCCAACCTTATCGATTTATCTCCGTCAAGAGAGAGAAAACAGCTAGTGAAACGTTTTCCACAACTTCAAAAATGGTTAGGTAAACCATGAGTATTAATACGTCTTTTATCATTCCTCATAAGGGGCGTGAAGACATGCTCATTGAAACACTAACAAGTATTGCGGGCCTAACAACACCTAAAGAACAATACGAAGTTGTTTTGGTAAGTCAGAATAAAGAAATTTCAAATACGCTCAGCGCATTTATCGAAACAGTAAATTTGCGAGTTGTATATAACGACGAAAATAACACGATTTCACATTCTAGGAATCTGGGCGCCGGCTTGGCGACAGGTGAATACTTGGCATTTTTAGACGCAGATGTTGCACTTGCCTCGAATTGGCTAGACGTGATGATTGATACTCTCAAAACACGAGACAATACGGCTCTAGTCAGCGCCATGCAGGTAAACAGCCCTAACGCGCCGCCTTTAGAGATAATAAGAACGGCGTTAAGCAATGCTGAACTTGATGTGCCTGTCAGTTTTCTACCTGGCCGCAACTTATTTCTTTTAAAGGAAACATTTGAAGCGGCAGGTAAGTTTCCTGAACACCTTCTTACTTGTGAAGATTATTTCTTTACCGATAAGGTTAGTAAATTAGGTGAGTTGTTTTATACCTCACAAACCCAGTATATTCACATTGGCGAAGACAAAGCTTACGCACCGATGTATAAAAAAGAAATATGGCGTGGCCAGTCCAATATTGCATCTTTAAAAGGAAGGCGCATTCCGCTCAGAGAATGGCCAAGTTTTGTTGTTCCCTTTGCATTTACAGGTGGTCTTTTACTGGCTTTTCTCGCGATAATATTCTCGCAACCTATTGTCGCTATAGTTATGTTAGTAGGCGCTTTGCTGCCTTTTGCAGCGTACACGTGGCGACTAAAAAGGCTTGTTAAGCAGCAAGTAACTTGGTGGCATTGTTCACTTTTTTATCTGCTTTATTTTCCGGCTAGAGCACTTGGAACATTAATAGGAGTACGCGGCGCTGTTAGTACCAGCTCGCATAAATAACAATGAAAGTTTTACAGTTTATTTGTTCAACCGGTTTCTACGGTGCAGAAAGATGGGTGTTAGCGTTATCAAAGCATTTGCCAGATAGTGTTTCGAGTGAACTTGTTGTTACCTTAGAGCCGGGTACAGAAGAGCTAGAGCTAGTAAAACAGTTCAAAGCGATAGGAAAAACTCACCACATTCCTATGCAGGGTCGTTTTGACCTGCGTGCCGTTTCGAAATTGGCGGATTTAATTCAAGAACAAGATATCGATATTATCCATACTCACGGCTATAAGTCAGATATTTTGGGCGTAATGGCGGCTAGAAAAGCAGGTATTCCGTGTGTTGTAACACCCCACGGCTTTGAAAATGCTGCCGACTTGAAACTCCGTCTCTTTATTTGGTTAGGATGTCAGTCGATGCGCTTTGCCGACAAAGTTGTTCCACTTTCTAAACAACTAATGAGTGATGTGGAGAAGTTTAATATATCGCCTGACAAGCTTGAGTATATCCAAAATGGCGTAGACTTGTCTGAAGTAGAAGCCGTTAGACAAACAAAAACAGACAAGCCAAAAGAAAAGAAGACCATTGGCTTTGTGGGCCAAATGATCAGCCGGAAAAATATAAAAGCCATTTTAGACTGCTTCGAGTCTTTATATAAAAAGCGTCAAGATATTGAATTAGTACTGCTGGGTGACGGCGAAGACCGCCCCAGCTTAGAGGCGTATTCAAAAACACTGGCTAGTGCCAGCGACATTCATTTTTTAGGCTTTAGAAATGACAGGCTACAGCTGCTGCGCGACTTTGACTTGTTCGTAATGACGTCGACGCTTGAAGGCATCCCTCGCTGCTTAATGGAAGCATGCGCCATGGAAATTCCGGTGTCTGCTTATGACATTGCGGGTATCGACCAGCTAATAACACACAACGAGTCTGGTTTATTGGCTCCTCTTCACAACAGCAAGCAGCTTGAGAAAGATTGGGAGAGACTGCTAGATGACAAAGCGCTCGCCACCCCACTAGCTCAAAACTCAAAGTCGTTTGTAGAAGCCAATTTCTCTGCTAAGAGAATGGCTGATGAATACCTTGAATTATTCGAAGGAATCCTGAAAGAGAGTGTAAATGCATAAACAGGACGTGTTATTTGTTTTAACTATTGATACTGAAGAAGAATGGCAGTGGGACGAAGAGTTTCCGCAGCATAACTGTTCAGTTGAAAACGTTGAAAAGCTTCCTGCATTTCAAACTTTCTGTGAAAGTCTTGGTATCCGTCCTACGTATTTTGTTGATTACGCCGTTGCAAGCAATAATCTTGGCAGTCAAACTCTGCGAACCTTTGCTAAGTCTAACAGCGCGGAAATTGGAGCACACCTACACCCTTGGTGTAACCCTCCCTATTTCGGTAAAACAACCGAAGCGGAATCTCACGTAATAAACCTTCCTTTAGAGCAAGTAGAGCAAAAACTCGATGCACTAAACGCCCTTTTACACGACGAAATAGGCGTTCGCCCACAGTCCTTTAGAAGCGGGCGATGGGGCGTAAGTGCCAAAATGCTTAGATTACTTGCATCAAGAGGCTATGTAGTAGATTCAAGCGTTTATCCTTTTTACAGGAACGACTATTTTAGCTGCCTAGGTGCACCAGAATCGCCTTATTGGCCTTCGTTTGACAACGCACTGGCTCCTGGAGAGCAGCGTCAACTGCTTGAGATCCCTGTTACCGCAGGGTTTAATATTCAAAACTTCTCTCTTGGTGAACGCATTCACAATCGACTATCTAAACCGCCCTTTAATTGGGTTAAATCTGTCGGTCTGCTTTGGCACAGTAAACTTTTAAGAAAGATTTATTTGAGTCCAGAGCTTACCGAAATCGAAGACATGCTTGCGTTAGTCGATCAAAGCATTCAGAAAAAACAACCCGTTATTCATATGTACTTACACAGCTCTAGTTTAATCGACGGAGCAACGGGCCTTTTAGATGGGCCAAATGCATTTGAAACAATATGCCAGCGCATTGAGGTTGTTACTCAACACTTAGCGAAAAATGCCAATGTTAAATTTTGCACTATCTCAGAAGCCAAGGTGCATTTAAGTAACCGCAGCGCTTCAAACGGTGTTATTAAAGGTGAGCAAAATTAATGACGGCACAACAAAATACAAAGTTACGAATAGCGTCAGCCAGCGACAAACCTTTGTGGGATGCCTATGTATCACAACACAAAAATGCTTCCGCTTATCACAAGTTTGCGTGGCTTGAAGCGGTAAAGGCCGCTTACGGTCATTCAATGCTTGGCGTTATTGCCACATGTGCTAATACGGGGCAAGTTGTTGGTGTTTTCCCTGCTGTTTTAATGAATATACCTTTACTGGGCAAACAAATATGTTCTTTACCTTATTGCGATGTAGGCTATGGCTTAGCCGACAACGACAAGGTGTTAAATGACATGCATGCGCTTCTTGTTGCGCAGATGCGAAACGTAACAGGAAAAAAATTGGAAATTAGAGGTATAGAAAAATCATCTTTAGACAAAATCCAGTTTGAGAACAAAAAAGTACGTATGCTTTTGCCACTGCCTGAGTCAAGTGAAATACTGTTATCAAGTTTCAAATCTAAATTACGCAGCCAAATAAGGAAGGCGGAAAAAAATGGGCTTACCGTTGAGTTAGGCACATCGAACGTCCTAGTAAGTGATTTCTACAACGTATATGCTCAAAACATGAGAGATCTCGGCTCTCCTGTTCATGCCGAAAAATGGTTTAAGGCAATTATAAAAAGTTACGGTCAAAGTAGTTTAGTTAGCGTGGTTTATCACGATGGCCAGCCTATTGGTGGTGGCGTTATCATAAAATCGGGTGACAACGCTTCTATTCCATGGGCCTCAACACTTCGTGACTTCAATCGCCTTGCTCCTAATATGTTGTTGTATTGGTCTTTGCTTTCCCATTGCGCCGACAATGGCGTGAAAGTTTTTGACTTTGGCCGCTCAACCTTTGAAGAAGGTACATATAAATTTAAAAAACAATGGGGCGCAGAACCTCAACTGCTTAACTGGCAGAGTTTTGATAAAAATAATGAGTTGATAGACGCTAAAAGCAACGCTGAGTCAGGCTCAAGCAGGGTAAGAGAAATAGCCGAAAACATTTGGCGTGAACTTCCCTTAAAATTTACCATTGTAACTGGGTCAATTCTTCGACCTTATATCAGTTTGTAGGGATAACCATTCATGTGTGGCATTGCAGGATTTAGCCTTTTTAATTTCAACGAAGGCGGTGAAACTTCATTAGAAGCTATGCACAAGGCTATTCATCACAGAGGCCCAGATGCCAGCGGCATGTATATCGATGAACATATCGGCCTTTGTCATAGGCGGCTGAGTATTCTTGATCTCTCAGAAGCAGGCAATCAGCCCATGTACTCGAAAGAGGGTGACTTGGTTATTGTTTTTAATGGCGAGATCTACAACTTCCTTGAATTGCGGGCCGAGCTTGAAAACGACGGTGTTACATTTAAAAGCCATACAGATACCGAAGTTATTTTAGAGCTATATGCACGCGAAGGAACCAAGTGTTTAGATAAACTAAACGGAATGTTTGCCTTTGCTCTGTGGGACAAAAACAAGCAAGAACTGTTTATTGCACGAGATCGATTGGGTAAAAAACCCCTTTACTATTTTAATGATAATGGTCGATTTGCGTTTGGCTCTGAGATTAAAGCTATATTGGCGCTGGAGAACATTCCAAGAGAAATTCGCTTAGACGCCGTATATGACTTCTTTGCGTATCAATACGTTCCCGACCCAAAGAGTATTTTTAAGCACATTCACAAGTTACCACCTGCTCATTATTTAATTCTTAATAAAGACGGTTTCAGCATTCATGAATATTGGGATTTGAGCTTTAAAAACACCACAAGTGCCAGTGAAGATGCCAATAAAGCGCAGTTAAAGACCTTACTTGAAAAAGTCACTAAACAAAGAATGATCAGTGATGTTCCGCTTGGCGCTTTCTTAAGCGGCGGCGTGGATAGCTCGGGTGTTGTCGCTATGATGGCACAAGCCAGCGAAACTCCCGTAAAAACCTGTACCATAGGATTTGATGATAAAGCATTTAACGAAGCGGATTTCGCTCGTGAAATAGCTGAAAAATACGAAACAGAGCACCATGAATTTACCGTTCACCAAAACGTTAGCGACAGACTAGAACATATCGTGAGCTTTTTTGATGAACCTTTTGCTGACCCCTCGTTAGTGCCGACCTTCTTCGTTTCGGAACTGGCAAGAAAGGCTGTAACCGTTGCGCTCGCGGGAGACGGCGGCGATGAGATGTTCGCTGGCTACGAAAAGTACTCGATTGACGATGTTGAAAACAAGCTAAGAAACAAGTTTCCCGAAGCGGTCCGAAAGTCTGTTTTTCCACACTTAGCGAAATTAGCTGGAAAAGTGCCAGGCACAGTCGGTAAAAAAGCGAAATCATTACTCACAAGCTTATCTCACGAGCCTGCTATGGGCTTTTACATCACTAACAGTATGATGACCGACGAAGTGTGGCAAAGCTTAGTTAAACCTGAGGTTGCACAGCAGCTCGCCGATTACCACCCTAGTCAATATACCTTAGACATGTATAACAAAGCCGACGGTCCGGACCATTTAAGCAAAATTCTTTATACAGACATCAAGACCTACATGACAGGCGACATCTTGGTAAAAGTCGA
>Ga0208764_10000232_pt1 | contig 33912 bp, 44 predicted proteins | sample ETNtaG_18_FD_185762 | JGI IMG/M metagenome (GOLD analysis project Ga0208764, IMG submission 185762) | Marine microbial and viral communities from oxygen minimum zone, Eastern Pacific Ocean - ETNP201302SV91 (SPAdes) (version 2) | ecosystem: Environmental > Aquatic > Marine > Oceanic ... | reverse complement strand
TTCAAATCTAGTAGAAGATTTTTCAGTTGAATCACCTAATTTGTCCTCAATACGTTTAAGCAGTTTCTCATAGTCTGATTTAGTCATAAAAAAGCGTGGAGAGTATTCCCTATATTGTTTTTGAAAAAGTGGAATCGAGTAAACTAATGTTCTCTATTCTTTTGGCATTGCACCAATACGGAATACATTTGTTCCACAAGTTGGACATGTGCCTTTTACAGCTGGACGTCCATTCTTTAGCTTGACCTCTTTAGGATCTTTGATATCCGTTTTTGCTCTACATTTTACACAATATGCTTGAACCATTATGAAATTAAACAAAGTTTGGAAGTATTTAGGCAGAGGCTGTGAAATATTTTTCACTATCAAACTAGATGTACGTAGTTTTTTTTAGGCACTAAAAATTTTCAAATCCAAAAAATTTTATAAAAATATACATTTTGTTATAAAAAAAGGAATTATTTTTAATTAAAAGTATAGTTTTTTCAAAATATAATTAATTTAGCCATAATTTGAGAAAAATTATCAAATATAAACTAGGTTGTGGTAAGAAGAGAAAATGGCATCAAAAAAAGGAATTGTAGTAACTGTGATAATTTTGGCTGCAATTACTGGTGCCAGTTTTTCACTATGGTTAATTGAACCTGAAAATGAGACAACACTCGTTGTCACAGATTATCAAAATTATCTTGACGGAGTAGAAAATATTCACGAGGTATTACAAGAGTCAATTGATATCGAATATCAAAATCTTCGTGATGGAAAAATTTCACCAGATGATTACATTACAGTTACCGAAGTAACATCATCTCAAGTAACAACGCAGATTAGTGAATTCATTACTTCAAAACCATCTGAACCATGGCAAGAAAGTTACATCAATTACATGTATGCAATGGAGGAATTTAACAAGTATATTCTAGAAACAAAGGTTTTAGCCAATCAAATTCAAAATGGAAGTTCAGATGAAGAGATTTCACAGACAATAGAAAAAATTGAATCAATTAAATCACAGTCTATGGAATTTGTCAAAAAATCTAATGAATTAAGACCATAGGCTCAAAACCGAATTTTACTAATGAGAATAGTTGGAAATCATTAAAAACTAATTCTATGTAAATAGAGCATGTCTCAGAGGTCTTCTAAAGTTCAAAAAGATATCAAAAAATCAACAGCTAACAAATTAGTTGTAATTTGTGTAGATAGAGATGATGATGTAGGTGAAAAAACAGGAATCAGTACTCCAGTAATAGGAAGAGATGCATGTATAGAGGCAGCACAAAGATTAGCATTAGAAGATCCTGAGGATGCGGATTCTAATTCAATTTTTGCAGCAATTAAGACTTATGAAGATTTGATTAGTAAAGGCTACCAAGTTGAAGTGGCTACCATTACAGGGGTTAAAGATAGAGGAGTGCAAGCAGATGAAAAAATATTACGAGAAGCAAAAATGATTCTAGAAAAATTTGATGCAAACGGTGCAGTAATTGTTTCAGATGGAGAAGATGATGAGAGTGTAATTCCAGTTATCCAAAATGTTCTACCAGTTGTTTCAGTACAAAGAGTAGTAATGAAAGTCAGTAGAAGTGTAGAGTATTCTTATGCAGTTTTTGGAAAATATCTAAAAATGATTGCTTATGATACAAAATATTCAAAATTCTTTTTGGGAGTTCCAGGAATTCTCTTGTTAATAGGAGGAATTGGAACTGTGTTTGGATATACTGCAGAAATTTTTGCAGTGCTTGTAAGTATTCTAGGTGGAGCATTTTTAATCAGAGCATTTGACATAGATAGAGCTTGGTCAAGTTGGTCAAAACCTACACCGACAGGTTTTATCAGAATGTTTACAATGGTTACAGGGGTAATATTGATTTTATCATCAGTGCCAGCTGGAATTAGTACAATTGATTCTCAAATAATTGAAGAAAATGGTGGAGTGATTGAAAGTATGTCAAATCAAATTGTTATTGGACAATTTGTAGCAGGTTCATTACCAATTTTATGGATTGGTTTGGGTGCAATTTTTGCTGGGACATTACTTAGTAATTGGATTGGAGGAATTCCAAGACAAATTAGTGATATTCTAAGAATTATTGTTTTGATTTCATTATATCCAATAATTGCTCAATTTACCAATATCATGATATTTGATGAAAGTTCATTCACATTAATTCCACCCTTATTAGGAGGATTAGCAGTAACATTAGTTTCAGCCACAATTCTGTTTAAAAAATACAGAAAACAAAAAGATCAAGAAATGGTATAAGATCAGATAATTAATTTTTGTTCTATTTTTTAAAAAACACTGATATCATCAGATAACCATCAATTTTCAGAGAAATGAGTAAAGTAAAAGACATTGTTTTGCAATTATCCGGATTATACAAAATATATGGAAAAAAACTAGAAAATGAAATTAAAACAGGAGATATTCCCAATCACATTGCATTAATTTTGGATGGAAATAGACGATGGGCAAAAAGACATTTAGAAATTAGTAAAAAAGGACATTGGAAGGGTGCAGATGCTGTTGAGAATTTACTTGATTGGTGTGAGGAATTTAATATCAAAATTGTCACACTTTATGCATTATCAGCTGAGAATTTAGAAAGAAAGGATAGTGAATTAGATGATCTTTATGAGTTAATTAGAATGAGATTGGAAAAATTATACAACGATCCTAGAATACACAGATGTAAAATGAGAGTTAAAGCAATTGGAAGAATTGAATTACTTCCAGAATCAATTAAAGAAGTTTTAACTAGATTAGATAATGCAACAAAAAATTACGATAATCATTTTCTAAATATTGCATTAGCTTATGGGGGTCAGTACGAATTAGTGGATGCAGTAAAAAAAATTGGAGAGAAAATTAAAGATGGAGATTTGAAAATAGATGAGATCACAAAAAAAGAGATTGAATCAAATCTATATACTTCACATTTACCACAATCATCACCAGATATGATTTTACGCACATCAGGTGAAAAAAGATTAAGTGGATTTTTGATGTGGCAAAGTGCATATAGTGAATTAGTTTTCATGGATATTTTTTGGCCAGAATTCAGAAAGATTGATTTAATGAGAGCGATAAGAACATTTCAAGAAAGGAAAAGGAGATTAGGAAAATGATTGAAGAAACATCTGCAGGAATTGTTTTGTTTAGAAAAGAGGAATCAAAAAATTTATTTCTATTACTACATTATCCATCTGGACATTGGGATTTTGTGAAAGGAAAAATGGAGAAAGGAGAATCAACACATCAAACTGCAGTTAGAGAAACAAAAGAAGAAACAGGAATAACAGACATTACATTTGTAGAGAATTTTGAAGAATGGATTCAATATAATTTCAAATATCAAGGAGAATTAGTTCAGAAAAAAGTAGTATTCTTTTTAGCTGAAACTAAAACTGAAGAAGTAAAAATTTCACATGAACATAGTGGTTATACATGGATGGATTATAACTCATCAATGGAAAAGACAACATTTGATAATGCAAAGACAATTCTTACCAAAGCTGAAAAATTGTTATCAAATACTTTGTGATTGCAATTCCTTTGCAACGATGACAGGATTTTTTGCATTCAAAATGGTCCTACCAACAATTAGATAATCTGTACCAGAAGAAATTACTTCTGATGCATTTCCACCCTGAGTTCCAACTCCAGGGGAAAATATACTTAAATTTTTTCCTGCTTGTTTAGAACAATATTGTATAATTTTTGGAAACGTTGCACCAACGACAATTCCATCTACTTTTGCAGTTAATGCCCAATTTAGAAATAATTGGTATAATTGTTGTTTTTTGCCCATTTTAATTTCCATATCATATGATAATCTAGCCTCAGGTGCACTCATGTGACATAAAGTAATCACACCGTTTTTTTCTTTATGTGATGATTTCACCAAATTCTTTAAGCTGTCTAATCCCATGATAGGATTTGCAATTACAGCATCAAACCCCAAATTCCATAAATGTTCAGTTGTTACACGATTAGTATTTCCAATATCATTTAACTTGATATCTGCAATTGTTTGTAATCCATAATCATGTGCTGTTTTATTGATTTTAATAATTTCTTTAGAACTTAGAGGAAGTAGCAAGTGAAAATTCAATTTAATTGCACAAAGATATGGATTAAGTTTTTTGATGTTTTGAAGGGTTTTATTCTGTAAATTTTTTTCTGAAGAATCATAATCATTTGCAAGAATTACTTTGCCATTACTTTTTGAGATCTGTGAAAGTCTAGTTTTGAAGGTGGCCATAATCAACTAGTGGATGAGTATCCTTCAATTTTATTATTTTGATGTAAGAATAACCATGTTCAGACGGATTTTGAACAAAAGTTGGTTCAATTCCGTTTGTTGTAGAAAATTTGATAAATGGATTTTCAGGTTCACTGTTTAATACAACATGACAAAAATATGATGTTCCCTCATCATTAAAATTCATAAAAACTCCAAGAAGCCATTTATCGTTATGAGGAAATAAGAACAACGGGAAAGGAACTTCATCAAAACCCCATGTGAGTTTTGCAAGACTAGATAAATCCTCTAGTTCAATAGGCTGATACCGATCAAGGGTTCCATTACCAGGTTGTAATGTTTTTGGAAGAGACTTAATTCGAATAATTGGAGAATATAATTTACTAGAGTCAGAAGTAGAATCTACAATTTGGGATTCTTCTTTTCCAGATTTTAATCCATAGCAAAGGTAATCACCATTATGTTCTAAAGGAGTATAGTAAACAATTGGTTTTTCTTTTAATACATCCATTTGTACAGATAAGATTTTTTTACCATCATGATTGTGTGAAAAAGATACACGTGGTGCACGCTCAAGTGCACAAACTAATCTTGTAAATTCTAGAGTTGAATGTACTTGAATGTATCGAGGTAATTTATCAACAATAGAAGTTTCTAATTTGTCCACATAGATTTGTAAAAGATTATCAAATTAAACTTATCCAAAAATCTAGAGCCTACTATCTTCTATCAACAACATCATTGATAGAAGGACCAGTTCCAATAATTGTTACAGGCGTGTTTAATTCATTTTCTATATTTTTGATAAATGATTTTGCATCTTCAGATAATTCATCAAAAGATGTTTTTCCAGCACAGTCAGTAAAAAGGACATCAAGTTTTGTAATAGAAATTTGTGTTGCGCCATTAAGCATAATTGCACGCCTAGCTAAATCAAAATCAAAATCAGCTGCACGTCTTTGACGACCAGTTACAGTTCCAAATTCAGACCAATTTTTCTTTTCTGCTTCCTCGAGAGATAATTCTTTTGCTAAAGGACCAGTTCCAACACGAGTAACATATGATTTGAAAACAACAATTACTTCATCAACTTTTGTTGGTCCCAAACCAACATCAGCACAAATTCCAGATGCAGTAACATCTTTAGAAGTAACAAAAGGATATGTTCCGTGCCATAGAGAAAGGAATGTTCCTTGAGTACCTTCAACTAGAACATTTTGATTAGCAGATAATGCTGAATTAATCTCTTCAGGCACATCAACAATCAAAGAAGATAGTGAATCAAAATCTTTTGCCATTTTTAAAACTCGCATAGCTCTATCAGAATTTGCGGGACCAGTTCCACTACCAGTACTGCCAATTTTTTCTTTTAATTCTCCTTTAGAATCTCTTTGTAAATGAGAATCTTCAATTACACCACAGTGTTTATCAATAAAAACACGACCAGATGCACCAAAATCTTGAATTTCGTTAGATAAAACTTCAGGATTAATTACAACACCAGGTCCAATCATAACTTTAGCATTTTTATTCAAAAATCCACTTGGAAGCATTCTAACTTTGTAGACTTTATCACCATCCATAATAGTATGGCCAGCATTTGGACCTGCACCTCCCCTAACTATAATTTTAGGATCGTCTTTAATTGCTAAATATGAAATAATTTTTCCTTTACCTTCATCACCAAAAAATCCTCCAACAACAACAGTGGATGTCATAATTTTAAACATCCATTTCGTTTATTTAAGCTAAAGTATTGTCCATGATTTTATATTCAAGCAACATCTGATTAGATCGATGTCAGAGGAGAATCATGCTGGAAATATTATTGTGAATTTAGCTAGTCTACCAGATTTTCTTCGAACTCCAATTTTAAAAAAAAGAATGATTGAGTTTTTTTCAAAAGATGAATCAGATAAAAAAGAAATTATTTTTAATGCGTTAGAAGCAGGTCCAACAATTCCATTTCTTAATTTTTCAAAATTGTTCAAATCATGGTTAAAAATTGTAGCAAATCTATCTGAAGATCATAGAGAAGGAATGTTTCAAGCATACATTAACCAATCACTATTAGAACCAGAAAAACTAATTGCATTTAATTTAGATGGGATTTTAGAAATGTTTTTGCAATTAGAAGAAAATGAAAAAGAGACCATATCAAAAACAATTAAAAAAATTATTGAGAATCTTAACGAAAAAGATAGGAATAAAATTCTAATTATTATACCAAATAATGCAAAAATTCATTTAAAAATTTAGTTTACTTGAGGCTCATCAGGTTTTCTATTATCTTCATTGGTATAATCAATGATTTCCCCCTCAGGAGATAATACACCTACAAAGATTTTTTCGTGTTTTTTTAATAATTTTCTATGATCAGCCATAGACATATCCAATTTCATTTCATTCATTACCATTATTTGATATTCTTTCCATTCTGCCCAACATTTGTTACATGTAGGGTATTTTTCGTTTACTGGTCCTAATTGTTCAGTCTCAGGTATAGGTTCTTTACATTTAGTACATGTACGACTCATAAAATCAAGAAGAAATTACTCCTTTTATCTTTTTTTGATGTAAAGTAATAATAATTAATGAACAACAATACATTGTATGAAAATCAAATGTCCAAAATGTAAAGAAAATGCAGAAGTGGCAATGGATTATTCAGTTGTTAAATGTGGTTCATGTGATTTAGATATGAGTTATGGAGAGTATGTAAAATTTGTAGCACATAATCAGCCAAGATATTCAGATATTTTAGGAGATTATGCATCTGGGGGCAGTACAGAAGGGCATACAGCAGGATCCTTGGATGAATGGGATTAACAAGATGGTAAAATGATTCATCAGATTAAAATAATTACTTTAAGAAATTACTAATTATCATTGGAATTTTTATTAGAAAATATATTAAATCTGGTAGGATTTTTAGTAGGACTTGCAATTGGCATTATGTCTTTTGTGGGATTTCGAAATACAGGTAGTCCAACATTATTTAGATTAACAATTGCATTTTTTTCAATTAGTATAGGATTTTTTGTGATTTGGTCAGGATATATGTTAGAAGATTATGTAATTAAAGCTGGAAGTATAGATAGAGGAATTCAAACATTAGGAATTGTAATTCAAACTGTAGGATATTTCTTTATTGCATTTTCCCACAGCATAAAAGCATTTTTTCCAAAATCAAATTACTTTAGATCAATAGGAATTTTACCATTTTTCTTAGTGTCAACTGTTCAACTAGAACACATTTTCAGATCAATTTCATTTATTTTATTGGTGTACGGTGCAATTGAGACAATACTATCTTACCGAGATAATAGAAACAAAGGTGCAGTTTCAGTTGCCTTAGGATTAGGACTTTTAGCATTTGGAGAATTTTTGGGATGGTATTCTTTTGTATTCCCTGAATCAATATTGTACTCAATATCAATGACAATCAAAATAGCAGGATTAGTTGCATTATTCATTCCAGTAAGTAAGGTTCCATTAAAGAGGATAAAATTTGATGATGACTTGGATAAAATTTGAAATAGGCTCAAAAATCTAGAGTTGTCAAATTCTTTTATCTTTTTAGTATATACGAAAATATCAATTGTTTCGTATACAGATTTAAGAATCAAAAATACAGAGAAATGGCAGAATATAGAACACAGATGAAGATTATTGGAGACATACTGTCAACTACCAGAGACGATTTACAAGATGAGAATGGGGCAACCGTAACATATCTAATTAGAAAAGCAAATATCTCACATTCTAGAATTTCTACAATTTTAAAAACACTAGTTTCACAAGGTTTGTTAGAACAAGCTGATTCACAAGGTTCAAACAGATATAAAATTAGTCAATCAGGAAGAGAATTTCTTCAAGCATATCATTCATTTTCAAAATTTGCAGATAATTTTGGTTTAAATATTTAATTTCTTCTTTTATTAAATTAATACGAATTAGAATAACAAAAAGAAAATAATAATTAAAGAAATAATGAATGTTAATTATAATGAAAGTAGATTGCAATGATGAAGGAATTAGAAAATCAGTAGAAATAATTGAAAATGGGGGAATTATAATATTTCCAACAGATACTGTATATGGAATAGGTTGTAATCCATACGATGCAAATGCAGTAAAAAAAATTTATGAAATAAAATCAAGGGAAAAAATAAAGTCATTACCAGTATTAGCAAGTTCAATACAGATAGTAAAACAAATTAGCATAATAGATGAATTTACTGAAAATATTATTAAAAAATATTGGCCAGGACCACTTACATTAATTTTAAAATTAAAAGATAAAAATTTAAAAAAATCATTGAATTTAGAAGATAAAATTGCAGTAAGAATTCCAAATTCAGAATGCACTTTAAAATTATTAAACAAATGTAATTTGCTTGTTGGAACAAGTGCAAATGTTTCTGGAGATTCATCATTTACAGATCCTCAAGAATGTATGAAAAATGTCAGAAACTATGATGTTTTTGTTGATGGAGGAACAATTACAAGTAAAGGGGAATCCACAATTATTGAAATAGAAAATGAAAAAATTCGTATTATTAGAGAAGGGGCATTAAAAAAAGAGGATATTACGATTTGATGAATCTAATTGTTACCTGTGCAAGAAATTTAGAAGGAGAAGCTGAGGAAGAAATAATTGATATTTTAGATGAATTAGGTGATCCAGACGTAAAAATTTCTATTAGTAACATGTCTGGAATTATTACTGTTCAAACGAAATTAGATCCTATAGAAGTGGTTAGAAAAATGAAGGAGATCCTATTAGATGAACCTTGGAGTATCAGATATTGTTTAAGAGTAATTCCAATTCAAAAAATTGTCGAAACAAATCTTGAAAAAATTCAAGAATGTATTTCTAGCATTTCAGATAAAATTGAAGATAATGAATCATATAGAATATTGATTGAGAAAAGAAATTCAGATATTTCAAGTAAAGAAATAATCACAAATATTGCAAATCAAATAAAAAACAAAGTGTCATTAGATTTTCCAGATAAAATTATTTTAATTGAGATATTAGGAATCGTTACAGGGATTTCATTAATTAAAAAATCAGATATACTTAGTCTAGAAAAAACTAAACGAAGTATGTCAGAGTAAAATAGAAGCTTTTTCGACTAAAATATCTTCCAGAGGAGTTTTCGAATATACAGAATCAATATGTTTTTTTGAAATATTAAAATGCTTTTTAAGAAATGAAGTATGATTTTTTAAAAATAAATTTACACATAATGGAGATAATTCAGAATATACAGAATTAAAATAATTTTTATTTCCAATAGCAATTAAAATGAAATTAACTGAAGGTTTCAAACCAACAGAAGAAATTGCATTAGAAATTTGCAATGTCGATGCAAATCTCATCAAAATATCAGTTTCAAGTTTGTTTGATAATAAAATATTATTTTTTTCTGCATTCAGTGAAATTGATAAAATTTTCTTTAAATGAGAAGCATTTAAAACAAAATTACTTGAAACAACTTGGAATTTTAGTTTAGGATACTTTTCCCTTAAATCATCAATAAATTGAATATCAATTTTTTTTTGACCACAAATTTCAATAATGTGAATTTGTTTCTTTTCAATTTCAAAAGTTAATTTTTTTGAGGAGCCACCATGAATAACAGGAATTATACTTACAACATCACCATCAGAGATTATAGTATCCCTTCCATCCATAGCTGAAGAATCAGAACCGTTAATTGCAATTAAGAGATTTTCAACATCAAGTTCAGAAGTATTATTAGGTTTAATTTTTAACAAATGCTCAAGTAATTCATTCACAGTTATATCAGATTTTTCAATTTGAAATTGATCAGAATCAAACGATTTTTTTGCACCACCAACTAATTTTATAGCAATCATATCAATACCTTATTTACAATTTAGAAATTAATATTTAATTAATTATTCAGATTTCTCTTCTACGGATTCTGTCGTAGCAGTAATTGTTTCAACTTCTTCGTTTGTAAGAGTTATTTCTTCAACTGTTTCAGAAATATCTTCAGAGTCTACAATCTCTAATGAAGAATCTTGTTCCTCATCATTGGAAGAATCAACATTATCTTGTTTGTATTGTTCGTGGAGAGTTTGTTTTTTATTAAATCGTGTAATGTATCCTGCAACTTTATTTTTCAAACCTTTTGAGCGGATAATAGAAACTTGATTTAGTGCTTTTTTGTTTTCAGTAAAATCTTCACCAAATTTTGTCTTATGGTCATTTAATACTTCAAATGAAAGACGTTTTATTCTATCCACGCATGAATTAATGAAGGGGGTATTTTATACCTATATTCCAAGATAGCGTTTTGTATTTTCTTCTAAAAGACATGACATATCATCAAATGTTTTTTCAAGAACTTTTGAGGCACAAAAAATAACGCTAGGGATAAAGCTGATCTGTCCAGATTTCATTTCAAAACATCTGGAAAATCTAACAGGTCCATCAGTCTCAACAAGAATTTTTGATTCATTAGCTTTTAACAGTAGACTTTGTTTGTCATTTGCATAAATCATTACGGGACCAAACGATACAAAAAAATCCATATCCATGGCTTTTTGAAGTTGTTTTTTACTACCATCAAACCAATGTAGTAAAGCATGTTTTGTATCATATGAAGTCATTATTTCAAAAATATCATCAAGACTTTTTCTGGAATGAATTGAAACAGGTTTATGAAATTTTTCTGCTGATGAAAGTAAAGATTCAAAGACATGGATTTGTCTCTGAGTATCATCATTATTTTTACAATAAGTAGGATCTAATCCTATTTCACCTATTCCAGAAATAACATTTTGATTCAATTCTATTAAATCATTAATTTTTTCAAGATCATTATCATTTGCACATTCAGGATGGATTCCAATGAAAGGTAATACAAGATCACTTTTTTTTGATAAAGATAAAGTTGAGATTGAATTTTCAAAATTCATAGAAACACAACATGCTTTGATTTTGAGTGAATCCATTTGAGTTAAAATAAAATCAATTTCAGGTGAATATTCAGAATCAGACAGATGTATGTGAGAATCAAATAACCACGTCATAATCTAATAAATTTTGAATGTTGTCTGTATAAATCGATTCCTTAGTGATATTTTTTCACTCATTAAGTTTTTTCACAAAAAAGAGAAACAGAAATTATGAAATCTTCAGAATTAGGATTATCAGCAATGTATAGAATATTAAAAAAATCTGGTGCTGAAAGGGTTAGTGATGAATCAGCAGATGAATTAAGAAGGATTATAGAAGATATTGCTGAAGATATTGCAAAAAATGCTGTTGATATGGCATCACATGCAGGTAGAAAAACAATCAAATCTGAAGATGTAAAATTAGCTTCAAAATCATTTAGTAAATAATAATCTAAAGAGTTTAATTGTTCATTTCGTGTTTTTCAAAACGGTACTCTGGCAGAACGGTTATGCGTGAGCCTGCAAAGCTTATACAAGGGGGTTCGACTCCCTCGGGTACCTTATTCTACAATTACCTGAGCGAACATCCAAGGATGTAATTCGCAAAAGTAATCGTATGTACCAATTTCATCAAAAGATAATGTGTAATACTGATAGGGATCTAAATAACCACTATCAAAAAGTTCAGTAGGTTCTCCATAAAATCCAGATGTTACAGTATGAAAGGCAGAATCTTCATTCAACCAGGTAACAGAACCTCCTTTTTCTACAATAATTTTCGATGGGATATAACAAATATCTTCAATATCACATCCAGGACGTGAAACCTTCGTTGGTATTACAACATCAGCATCCATCACTTGTTCAGTTTGCAAATTAGTTTCTTCAGAGTTAATTTCTTCGGAAGTAATTTTTTCAGAATTTAATCCAGAAAAAGATAAACCGATTATAGTTACAGATATTCCCAATATTATTGCCAAAGTGATTATTTTTTTTATCATTTCATTTCATATCCATTTGAGAGTTATTACACAATTACCTAATTCTCTAAATATATAATACATTACAAAAATCAATGTCACAAAATCCTAATGGCCTATTAGAATACATTCCAGGTTCACATGCACTATTAGTACAAAAAAATTCGAGCCCACCTTTAGAAGGATTTACAGAAAATATCAAAGAAAATATTCATGAGTATGCAGAAGATTCAAAAAGTGAAGTAGAAAAAGGAAATAATTTCCTTCAATGGATTTTGACAAGAGTTTTTGAGGCTACAGAAGATGATGCAGCAGATGCAATTGTTGATGGAGCAAATGATCTAGGTATTGATGCATATCTACCTGTGGATTTTTCAGATAATACTGTTAGATTATTCCAATCAAAATATGGAACATCACATTCGCTTGAAGCAATTGCAAAATTCAAAGAGGATGCAAAAAGATTACTTGCAAAAGATATTACAAAAATGAGACCAGAATTAGCTCAACTTGTTACAAAAATTAAAGAAAAAAATCTAAAAATAAAATGTTGTTATGTTACAGATCAAAAAGTAGATTATCAAGATGACATAGTAGAAATAATCGATGAAGAAAAAATTATACAAAAATTATGGGATAGAATAAAAAAACCAGCTGCAGGAAAAAAGTCATCTATTAAGTTAGAAAGAATGCTTAGACACGAAAATACTATTTTAGGAATTTTAAAACTACGTGAATTAACAGAATTTGTGAGTAAAAATCGGGATTATGTTTTTGAATCAAACATTAGACAATGGATGCAATTTAAGACTACAGTAAACAAAGGATTAAGAGATACTTTACAAACAAATCCAGGAAAATTCTTTTTTTATAATAATGGAATTACAATTGTAGTTAGTGATTTTACAGAATTAGGAGAAAATATGATTGAACTTTTTGCTCCACAAATTGTTAATGGCGCACAAACATCAAATTCAATTTTAGATCATTCTAAGAGAACAAAAAATATGGATGGATCAATGACAGTCACAATAATAAAAGCTGATGATGAACAAGAACAAAACAACATTACGAAATATAGAAATTCTCAAAATTCAGTTAGAGGAAAAGATTTAGTTTCATTAATGGATTTTCATAAATCAATTAAATCACAATTAAAAAATTGTGGATATTTTTATGAAATCCAAGCAGGTTCGTTTGATACAAAATCAAAATCAAAACAATTAGAATATGGTGGTGATTTAGCCTACAATAATTATCTTCCAGATAATCACAAAAAAGTCATTGTTGCAAAAGATGCAATTCAATCATTAGTTGCAGGAATCGAACAAAGACCTACTGAGTCATACAGTTCACCGTCTCAGTTTCTTCCAAGAGGTAGCAAATATGATCAAATTTTTAATGATAATCTAAAAGATGATTATAGAATCATACTGTATCCATATCTTGTAAAAGAATTTGCAAAAAAATCTTTGAAATATGGTAAACAAGGAGGTCATAAAACAAAAAGATATGCAACACTATTCTTTGTGGCTGTTTATTTTAGAATATTACATAAAAAAATTTTAGAATCTAAAGGAGATTTTAAATCAGATATTAGAAAATTAGAACCAATTTTTCATAGTTTTAAGCTAAATAATAGAATTTTGAAACTAACAGATGTAATTGTGACAAAATTTCTAGAAGATACAGTAGTAGATGATGAAATCGAGTTGGCAAATACAAAACATAATTTCTTCTCTCAACATGTATGGAATGACACAATGCTCAGAGTGATAGATAAGAAAATCAGACAAGAAGAAGATGAAATAATAGCACTTAGAAAAATTTCAAATAATTTATTTTAATTAAAAAGGCAGTAGCCTAACCAAGTAAAAATCTTGCAGGAGGTTTACATTGGTTAAACTAGCTACCTGATTTAATGAGAAATATGTAATATTTAACATAATTTTCTTAATTATCAAGAATCTAGTATGTTTTTTATATTGATAAAAAATAGCAAAATACACTTTGGGTTCAAAAGAAAAATGTACAATTTGTAATGAGAAAGTAAAACTACGCTATAACCCAATGGACGAATGGGGAATTAATGGGGTTATGTGTGGAAAATGTTATTCAAAAAAAGTGCATGAACACTATCCTGGTGATCATATTAGAGTTAACAAGGATTTAGATTAATTTATTCTGTCTTTGAATATTTATTTACATTAAAACAGTTCCATGCAAGAGGATCATCTTTGACATCTTTTTCTTCTAAAAATTTTATATCAGTTATAGTTTTCTTTCTTTTCAATAAATTCACTTGAAAAGTAGAAAATGCTTTACAACTACAATCATTCCACAAACAAACATCATCATCACCTTCATCATGATCTTGTGCTTCATGACCGCAACTACACGAATCATTTTTTTTGGCATCCTTTAGAGATTTTTCTGTATACTCTCCTAATCTAAGATATGCTTCACCACCATGACCTTTTTTGAATCGTTCATAATGTTCAGATTTTGGCAATATTTTGAAAAAAGCTAAATTTGTATCAGGTTTTTGGGAATCAGACCCCATGATAAACCAATAATCATTTTCCATTTCAACAAATCTGATTTTAATTGAGGGATCTACCCACCAATGAATAGTATCATGCCAAAGAGAAGCAGATTGTTTTCTGTCACCAATTAAAGGAACTACATTCATTCTAAGATCATAGTATCTATATGCAACTCCCGCAAAATCATCATACCAAGGTATTGGTGATTGAGAAGACATTATACAAAATACAGGAAGAGCTTATTTATCTGATCTGAATAAATTGTAATACCCTTATATCAGAGTTTTTCATTATATTCCACATGGTAGCTTATAGAACTAGTATGCAAATTGTTGCAGATCTGTTGACAGTCACCCAATTATCAGGTCAAGAAGGCATTAAAACTACATCACTTCTAACTAAAGCAAATTTATCACATTCTAGATTATCAAAATTTTTGAATAACTTAACAGGTGCTGGTCTAATTAACAAAATTGAATATGATGGAAAAAACACATTTGTCATTACATCTAAAGGCAGACAATACTTAGAATCATATGTTAATTTTTCAAGTATTGCAGAATCATTTGGTTTAGAACTTTAATTCTATTTCTTTTTAGATCTTTTTCTTTTAGCATTTAGTTTTTCTCGTGCTTTTTTATCTTTGTATCCACCGTAGAAAAGAATGAAGATTATTCCTCCAATGGAACCATAAAATAGTGGAAGTAGTGGTTGTTCGCGTATTTCTCCACTCATTGGAGAAACCCAAGCAATTGGAATTCCCACAACCATGAAAATTAAGATGACTGTAAGATACTTGTCCATATCTTACCTATTTTACAAAACCATATATCTTTTTGATTCCAGAGAATAGAGTAGAAAAAGATGGCAAAATTACTAGAAATGATAGGATTAGTACTTATTTCAATTATGATTTTAGGATTTGTCGGAGCATTAGATACACTGATACCACTTGGTATTGAGAACGGATTATCACCAGTATTTTGGGGATGTGCTGGTGGAACTCTCATAATTATCTTGTATAGAAAAAGAAAAAGAAAACAGGCAGGACTAGAGTAAAAATTATTTTACAAAAAATTATCAAATGATCAATAATTAATCAACCGACAGATCTATTAAGGAGCATTTTGAAAAAGTAAAAGGGATTATGACAGAACAAACAAAACAATGGTGGATAGGTTTAGGTAAAGAATTAGAAATAGATATTGAAACATTAGATGAATAATCCAATTATTTTTCCAAAAAATTTTAGAATTGAATATAATATGAAAGCCTTGAACGGGATCTGAACCCGCGACCTACTGATTACGAATCAGGTGCTCTACCAGGCTGAGCTACCAAGGCACGTTTGGATTTATCCATCAGAGTTAATAAAAAGCCTTTCCGACTTTGAATAATTGAAAAAAACAATTTCAGGTATAAGAGGAATATTTGGAGATGATCTTGATCTAAAAGACATTATTGAATTCACTAATAATTTTTCAGTATTAATAAAATCAAAAAAATGCGTAGTAGGAAGAGACACTAGACCTTCTGGAAAAATAATTCAAGAAACAGTTAGTGCAGTTCTAATGAAAAATGGTATTGATGTGTTTGATTTAGGAATGGTACCAACTCCGGTAGTATTTAGAGAATCAAGAAAATATGGTGCAGGGATAATAATTTCTTCATCCCATAATCCAATAGAATGGAATGGTATGAAATTCATTTTAGAAGGAAGAGGAATAAACGAAGGAGAACTCCCCAGCATAATTAATCACCAAAAAATGTTAAAATCAAAAATTGGTCAAATTAAGAAAATAAAATCAACATATGTGGAGGACGCTAGAAAAATCATCGGCAATGTTACAAATTCACCAAAAATTGTAATAGATAACGGAGGAGGTGCTGCAAAATATTTTGCAGAAAATCTGTTAAAATGTATTGGATGTGATGTAGAAATGATTAATCAAGAACTTTTAGATTGTTCTAGAGGTCCAGATCCCACATCAGATGAATTAGTTGAATTAAGCGATGCTACAAATAATAAAGAAATTGGATTTGCATTTGATCTTGATGGAGATCGTTTAGTAGTTGTAAGAAATGGTAAGAAACAGAGTCCAGATGTTACATTAGGTCTAGGTGTTGCAAAATCATTAGAATTAGGATACAAAAAATTTGTTTTAAGCTTAGACACAAGTGTGTCAATTGAAAAATTCATCAAAGAGAAAGGTGGAATAGTTGTAAGATCAAAAGTAGGTGAAGCAAATGTCATTGAAGAGATGATAAAAAATAATTCTCAAGCTGGTGGAGAAGGAAGTAGTGCAGGATTTATTTTACCAGAATTTAATTATTGTAGAGAAGGAATTCTTACAAGTGGTTTGATATCATCAATGTTAAAAAATCCAGAATTTTCTGAAATAATTAATTATATGGAAAATTATTTTCAAATTCGAGAAATAATAAGAGTAAATATAAAATTTCATGATAAAATAATTGAAAATGTAAAAAATAATTTACTAAAAAAATATTCAGAAGTAGATACACGAGATGGTGTTAAAGCAATTATAGATGAAGATACATGGATTTTGATCAGAAAATCAAATACCGAAGATATCATTAGAATTTCAGGAGAATCAAATAATGAAGAAAAATGTAAAAATATTATTAAGGACACTAAACAAATGGTAAAAGAAAATTATGACAAAATTAAATGAACTTAAAATAATTAATATTTTTCAAAAAAAATTAGGAAATAAAAAATTTATTTCTGAAGATGTTGAAAAATTTACCTTAGGGAATACAAAAATTATAGCAAAAACAGATACCATGGTACAAAGTACAGACATTCCAAATAAAATGGAATTATCTGCAGCTGCACGAAAAAGTGTAATTGCCTGTGTAAGTGATTTTGCATGTAAAGGAGTAAAACCAGAATATGGAATAATTTCAATTAATCTACCTAAATCAATTTCAACAAAAGAAATTACGAATATTGCAAATGGATTTAAAAATGCATGTAAAGAATACGATATTTCAATAATTGGAGGAGATACAAATGAAGGTAAAGAAATTGTCTTTAACGTTTGTATTTTTGGAAATTCAAACAAAATTGTTACTAGAAAAGGTTCCAAAAAAGGAGATTTGATATTTACCACAGGCCCATTTGGTTATACGTCAATTGGATTAGAAATTTTATTGGGAAGTAATAACAAAACAAGTAATTTCATAAAAAAATCTGTCAGAGCCGTAACAAATCCACATCCAAGCCTAAAATATGGTTTAAAAAATAAAAAATATTTTTCAGCATCAATGGATTCCAGTGATGGTCTATCTACTACATTAAATGAAATGGCAAAACAAAGTAAAAAAAAATTTATTGTTAATAAAATACCAACCAATAGGGATTTAGAAGATTACTGTAAAAAACAGAAAAAGAATTTGAACTCAGCAGTTTTTCATGGAGGTGAAGAATATGAATTTGTATTCACAGTACCTTCAAAATTTAAAAAAATCATAATTAAAAATGCAAAATTATTGAAAACACCAATTTTTGAAATTGGTTATGTAGCATTTGGAAATGGAGTATATGTAGAAAACAAAATGGGTGAAACCAAATTAGAAGATTTAGGGTGGAAGCATTTTAAATAATTATTCGCCAAAAGTAAAATCTCTTTCAACATTATTTACAATATTAAAAATAGATTCAGTTGGTAAAACAGAAACACATTCTTTCATCCACAAATCATCAAGATATAACAGTCGTTTCTTATCATCTTCTAAAAGTTCATCTGGATTTGAATTAGGATATAGTGTGTGTATCCTATATCCTTCATTTGCAATTTCTTGACATTTTTTTTCTACAGGAGATAAAATTACATCGTTGATCGAGCTAAAAGATTGGATTAAAACAGAACCCAATAAAGCAGTCGCAACTCCAACAATAATTACCAATAAAATAATTGAAGTCATCAAAAATAATTAAAAATCATAGTATATCAACAATGAATGATTTTATGCCAAGTGACCAAAATCAAATGATTTCAAGAAATCAATGTTTTTTAAACCCTTTAAGATCTGGTAAACATTGTCAGAAATAGAGGCCGAAGTAGAAGCACCAGTTGAAAAGGCCGAAGTAGAAGCACCAGTTGAAACACAAGAAACTGAGGCAGTAGTTGAAACACAAGAAACTGAGGCTAAAAAAGAAGGCCCAGAAAAATGGGGAATTGCCCATATTTACAGCAGTTATAACAATACAATTATTCACATGACAGATCTCACAGGTGGTGAAACAGTTGCCATCAGTTCTGGTGGAAACCATGTTAATGCAGACAGATACGAATCATCACCATTTGCTGCAATGAAAGCTGCAAATGCAGTAGTTGAATCTACAAGAACAAAAGGATTCACAGGATTTCATATCAGAGTTCGTGCAGTTGGAGGAGTTGGTTCAAGAGTTCCAGGTCCAGGTGCACAAGCAGCTATCAGAGCACTTGCAAGAGGCGGATTTAAAATTGGAAGAATTGATGATGTAACACCAATTCCTCACGATACTACCAGAAAGAAAGGTGGTAAAAGAGGAAGAAGAGTTTAGTTAATAGAATTTACTTTAACATTACAACCTCTAGCAGCAAAATAATCACTCATGAATTTAGTAAATTTTCCTGCATCATCATTATATTGATATTTTGCAAGAATGTCAGAAAATTTTTCAGATATACTAATTTGAAAATTTGACTTAAATTCTAATTTAAAAAATGTCCACCCAAATTTTGATGAAGGTTCACTAAGTTTATAGCTAGCATAACAATTCAAAAGACTTTCCATGTGAGAAAGATGTTTTTTTATACAGAGCAGATCATCCAAATAATTTTGCGTTCCAATTTCTAAAGCAATACTCATTCTACATCATCCTTAGATTTGTTACTAAGTTTATCTGTTAAAGAAACAAACTTTCCATCTTGTTGAATGTTAATTTTAGTATCCATCCTTACACTTAATCCAATTGAACGAAACAATCCTAATAATTTTCCACCATCAAGATTTTCAGTGATTTCTCCATTTTTGATTAATTCATATAATTTATCAATAATCATTTTAGTTTCGTTTGGAAACTGAGATTCAGCATTTGTTAAAACTTCCAATCCCCTAAATCCGAGTTGTTTAATCAATACATCTCTAGGATTAACAGGTTTTTCTTTCGATGGTTCTGGAGTTTCAATAGAGTCATCTCGTGAAGAAATATTTTTTTGCATTTCAGCTAAACGTTTATCTTGTAATCTCTGAAGTTCAGAATCGTCTTCGCTCAACCTTTAATCACACCCACAATTAGCAATATTAATGCTATATGCGTTCTTATCTAATTTGCTGTTCATTACAAAAACTAGTTAGTTAGAATTAATCCTCTGGTCGTTCGCCCGAAGGTGCCATTTTCACCAGTTTTGGATCAAATCGCGCTTGGATGTCTACCAAATCTTGCTGTTCTTCCATGACTTTGTCGATGTTTTTGTAGACTGTTGGGACTTCATCTAAGCCGGCTGATAGAAGAGTAACTCCTTTGTTTGCAAGGATCTTGTTTGCATCTTCCCAATTTAGTTCTCTGTGCGCCCGTTTCCTTGACATTACTCTTCCAGCACCGTGAGCAGCAGAGTTAAGTGATTCAGGTTTTCCCTTTCCTTTAACAACATAAGCAGGTGACGCCATGGATCCTGGAATGATTCCTAAAACATTTTTTCCGGCAGGTGTTGCACCTTTTCTATGGACGATAAGGTCCTCACCATGATGTGTTTCTTTCCATGCAAAGTTGTGATGGTTTTCAACATCAAGTAAGACATCAGAACCCAAGTAGTTTGTTACATGTTTATGGATACAAGCATGATTTGCGGCAGCATATTTTCCCATTAGTTCCATTGCATCCCAGTATTCTTCTCCTTCTTCGGTATCAAGATCAAGCCATGCTAAGTGTTTCAAACGATCCGGAAGTTCATAGTGCATTTTCATTGCAAGTTTTGAATAGTGGTCGGCAACTGCTGCCCCAACACCTCTACTTCCCGAGTGAGACATGAGTGCTAAGTATTTTCCAGGAGGTATCCCAAGATTTTTTTCTTTGATTGTAATAGGTCCAAATTCTACAAAATGATTACCTGATCCTGATGTTCCTAACTGTGAATGAGCTTTACCTTTCAATTTTTTTGTGATAGGAGATACATCCCAATCTTCATCTATGACAGAATGTTCTCGTCGAACTTTGAATTTTGCTCCTACTCCAAACTTTGTTTCAGTCTCTATTGATTTAGTTAGCTGTTCCATTCCTGATTCATTTTCAAGCATTTCGGGTGGAAGATCTAAGACAGATAGTTTTACTCTGCACGCGATATCAACACCTACAGCATATGGAATTACTGAATTACGAGTTGCTAATACTCCTCCGATGGGTAAGCCGTAGCCAATATGAGAATCTGCCATGAGTGCTCCTGATTCTGAAATTGGTAGTTCACATGCATTCTTCATCTGCTGCTGTGCTTCTTCCATACAGGTTCCCCACTGCTTGAATTCTGCCGGTTTATCTCTGAGTGGTTTATTTTCCATCTTACTATAGAAGACTAATCATCACATAGATATTAGATATTTGGCCTGTATGAATTTCGTCACTACTAATTCAAACCATAATTACATCAAAAGTAATTTAAAATTGATCAGATACAATTGTAGCATATGTTAGATAAAGCAACAATTACAAAAAAAGCAAATCAATTACTTGCAGAATTAAGAGCAAATCCAGATTGGGCAATTGATGAAAAAAATTTCAAACAAGGTTATTTGAAAGCTTTAGAATGGGTATTGTCAGATACAGGAATTAAGCAAGAATAGAGGAAAATTCTCATCAAAAGGATTCTCATTAGTGATTAATCACATTATGATCGCAATAACAAATGAAAAAACAAGTAGATTTATTTTCTAATATACAATTAGCAAAATGTTGGCAATTTTACCTATTGATAATGGTCGTTATGGGACCAAAGAAATGATGGATATTTTCAGTGAACAGAAAAAAGTAGATTATCAATTAGAAATAGAAGGCGCTGCTGCAATTGCTCAAAGTGAAATTGGAATGATTTCAAAAAAAATAGGTAAAGAAATTCACAGAGCTGCAATGTCAGGTAAAATTACTGCAAAAAGAATTAAACAATTGGAAGCAAAAAGTGATCATGATACAGCAGCATTAGTAGAATCACTAAGCGAGAAATGTTCTAAAAATGCAAGACCGTGGATTCACTATGGCCTAACAAGTAATGATTTAGTTGATACAAGTAATTCCATGCAAATGAGAGATGCATTACAAATTATTGAACCTAAAGTTGCAAAAATGGCATCAATTCTTGCAAAAAAATCTGTAAAATATGCAAAGATACCAGCAGTAGGTAGAACTCACGGACAACATGCAAGCATCATTTCATTTGGATTAAAATTTGCTAATTGGGCAGCAGAAATGGCAAAACACGTAGAACGTATTGAAGAAATTAAAAAGAGAATTTTAATTTGTAAAACACTAGGAGTTGTTGGAACAGGTTCTTTAATGGGTGCAAAATCACTAGAAGTACAACAAAGAGCTGCAAAGAGATTAAAACTATCCCCAGCAGAAGTCACAACACAAGTTGTACCTAGAGAAAGATATGCGGAATATGTATTTGAATTAGCATTAATCGGAGCAACATTAGAAAAAATTGCAATAGAAATTAGAAATTTACAAAGAACTGAAATTGGAGAAGTTGCAGAACAATTCAAAAAAGGTCAAATGGGAAGCAGTGCAGTTCCTGTTAAAAGAAATCCAATAAAGAGTGAACGAGTATCATCATTATCAAAATTAGTAAGAAGTCAAGTTGCATTATCTTTTGAAAACATTCCATTATGGCATGAACGAGATCTTTCAAATTCAGCTAATGAAAGATTTGTCATTCCAACTGTGTCAATCTTAGTGGATGAAATGCTAGAAACAATGACTAGAATTGTTTCAAATTTGATGGTAAATGAAAAGAGAATCGTAGACAATCTATACATTACAAAAGGACAGATTTTTGCAGAATTTGTTTTAGAGGCACTCATCAAAAAAGGAATTCCAAGATTTGTAGCATATAGAGATGTACAAAGAGTTGCATTTGAGGCAAATGACAAAGGAATGTTGTACAAAGATGCAATTAAAAACGATAAAGCATTTACTTCAAAATTAACAAATAATGAAATCGATGCAATTTTTTCACCAGAAAAACATCTTGGAGCATCACCAAAAATCATCAGTAATGTAGAAAAATCAGTTCATAAAACTGTAAAAAAATTCATCTAGTTTTCAGTAAGGACTTATGAATTTTAGAACCATATTGTAATGCTTTTTTTCTTTTACTACAAGAAATTTCAGGAACACCAACATCACTAGCTAATTTGCGTATGATATGCTTTCGATATAGATCATCAGAACTATGAATTTTTTCAGTGATAGGAATAGTTTTGGCATATTCAATGAATTTAGCAGATAGTAGTGGTTGTAGAATTTTTACATTAAACTCTGAAGCAATTACATTAACAGCTTTCATCATTTTTAATTCATTTTCTAATTTTGAATCCATAACCTCATTAATTTTAGTTTGACCACCAACAAAGGCTTCACGATAGGCATTATATCCACAAAATAATTCATCAATACCATTACCAGTAATTACCACATCAAGATCCAAACTTTTTGCAAGTTTTGAAACATAATGGAAAGCAATACAATTTTCATTCCAAGATAAATTATCAGTATCAATCACTTTATGAATGTCAGTAGTAATTTTAGGAAATGTTTCAGGATCAATCTCTAAAACATGGTGGGAATAATTTAGAAATTCATTTACCTCTTTAGAAAATACAATGTCATGAGATTCAGAAAATCCAATTGTAAGTAAAACTACATCAAAACCCATATCTGTACAAATTTTTGATACTAATGTACTATCAACACCACCAGAAAAAGCAATACCTATTTTCTTTTTAGGAACTACTTCAGAAATTGAATTTTTAATATTTTCCAATAAAATTTGGTTAGTTGATTCCATGTACCCTCATAAAATATCAAAATAAATTTTACATATATTTCCATAAACTATGTGTGCTTAAAGAAAATAGTCTTAAACACGGTAATAATTAACAATTTTACTGAATAATAAAATGGAACCTGAAGACGTTTTTAAAAAAAGAAATTTATCAAAAGTTGACTTCAAATATGAAGAATTAATTGGAAGGAATTTTTCAAATACAAATTTAAAAAATGTTGATCTAAAAAATAGAGATATTCATAATGCTAATTTTAGTGGTGCCGATTTAAGCGGTTCCAATTTGAGTGATACAATATTATTTAATGTAAAATTAAGAGGAGCAAATTTACAAAATACGAATCTAAGTAATGCAAAACTTTGGGATACAGACATGTATGGTGTTGATCTAACAAATGCCAATATCAGCGGAGCTGATTTATTTTATGCAGATTTAAGAAATGCAGATTTAGCTAACACAAATCTAAGTAATGTAAATTTAAGACATACGAATTTTGATGGAGCTACATTTACCTCAGTAGATTTCACTAATGCCAATTATGATGTAAAAACATTAGATACCATTTCAAAAGACATTAAATCAATTTTAGAAATACAAGGTAATCCATGGTAAGAATAACGTATCAATCTTTTAATTTAACAAACTCTTAAAATTAGTATGATGAGATTATCAGAGACAGAAATTACAGAAGAATTAAAAAAATTGGAAGGATGGGATATTAATGATAATAAATTACATAAGGAATTTCAATTCGATAGTTTCAATCAGGCATTTGGGTTTATGACAAGAGCCGCTATGGAAATTGAAAAAATGAATCACCATCCAGAGTGGTTCAATGTATACAACAGAATTACAGTGGATTTAACAACACATGATGCAGGCGGTATAACAAATAACGATGTCAATCTTGCTAGAATTTTAAATTCCTTAGTTTAATCATCGAAAAAATATTCAGGCATATTACAGAATTTATATAATATCCATAGCCAAAAAATTTTACATGACTGTAAACCCGACAATTATCGATTCAGATTTCAAATATATCGATAAAAAAGGAAATCTACTTAAAACAAGAACGGAATTAACAGTTGCTCAAATGCTCACATTTTTAGAAAATGAATATCAATACAATTATGAAATTAGTTTAAAAAATGGAACAAAAGTCAAAATTGATTTTAAAACAGAAAAAGGATTAATCGAAGTTATTGATAATGATGAAGATATTGAAAAATACAGACAAGTCAAAGAAGACTTTCCTGAAGAAAAAATAATGGCAATAGGTCATGCAAAATATACTGCGCAAATTAAAGAATTACAAGACATAGTATTTTATGAAAAAACACCTCAAACGGGTTCAATATTTTTAGATGATGCATCATTTGCATTTGATTATGCACATATTCTTCCATTAGTTGAAAAATGTTCTATCTTACATGGACATACATCTTCAGTAATGGTAGAATTAGTTGGACAAATGAAAAATAATTTGTTAGTTGATTTTGGAATAGCAAAAAAAATTATTAAAGAAGTGGTTAATGAATTTGATCATAAATTTTTCATTAATAGAAAATATCTTAAAAAGGAAGACGACACACATTATCAAATTAGTTTTGATGGACCAAAAGGAATGTTTGACTTACAAGTTCCAAAACATACAACATATCTTCTTGAAGGAGAAGCTACAGTTGAAAATCTCTCTAGTGAAATTATTAAATTATTAGCTCCAAAAATGCCTGAAAATGTGGAAGCAGTTGGAGTTTACATTTACGAGGGATACAACAAGGGTTCTCACATAATTTCCAACATCGAAAGATAGAAAATGGAACCTAAAATTTCAGAAAAAGCATGGAATCCACAATTAGAAAAAAATATTCTAAAACAATGGGAAGAGAATAAAGTTTATGATTTCACACCTAAAGAAGATAATTTTACAATAGATACACCACCACCATATCCATCAGGTAGACCATGGCATATTGGTGCAGCAGCACATTACTCTCAAATAGATATGATTGCACGTACAGCAAGAATGGCTGGAAAAAATGTGTATTTTCCAATAGGCATTGATAGAAACGGATTACCAGTTGAGCTCTATACTGAAAAAAAACACAAGATAAGAATGAGAGAGACAGAACGAGGAGAATTTCTTAATTTGTGTAGAGATGCTTTAGATGATTTAGAAGCTGAGATGATTCTAATAATGAAAAGTTTAGGAATAAGCGGAGATTTTAGTAATTACTATAGAACAGATTCAGAAGAATACCGTTCATTAACACAATCAACTTTCATTGACTTATGGAAGAAAGGTGAAGTTTATCTTGCAAATAGACCCAACAATTATGATTGGGTTTCTGGAACTACAATTGCAGATGCTGAAATAATTTACGATGATTTACAAACAAAGCTTGTCTATATGAAATTCAAAATTAAAGATACAGATAAAGAAATTATTATCGCAAGTACAAGACCAGAATTGCTTTGTGCATGTAGAACAATTATAGTTAATCCTGAGGATGAAAGATATTCTGAATTTATTGGTAAGAAAGTAATTGTACCAATTACCAATACAGAAGTAGAATTAACAACACATCATTCAGCAAAACAAGAATTTGGTTCAGGTGCAGTAATGGTTTGTAGTTATGGTGATCAAAATGATGTTGCATTATTTAGAGAGTTACAATTAGAAGAAATAGTTGCCATCGGACTAAATGGGAGAATGACTGATGTTGCAGGCAATTATGCAGGATTAAAGCCAAAACAAGCAAGAACAAAAATCATAGAAGATCTAGAAAATGGAGGATTTGTTGAAAAAATTGAGGATATTGTTCACAGAACTCCAATTTCAGAAAGAAGTAAAACTCCAATTGAAATAATTCCTATGGAAGAATATTATCTCAAACAAAAAGATAAAATTGAAAAAATGAAAGAAGTTGGAAAAGAAATTACTTTTCATCCTACAATGCACAAACAAATTTTGATGAATTGGTTAGAATCAATCAATATTGATTGGCCAATCTCAAGAAGAAGATTTTATGGTACAGAAATTCCAATTTGGTACTGTAAAGAATGTTCAGAACCACATGTACCTGAACCTGGAAAATATTACAGACCATGGAATGAAAAATGTCCGATTGCAAATTGTACAAAATGTAATTCTAGTGAATTTGTCGGTGAAGAAAGAACGTTTGACACATGGATGGATTCGAGTGTCTCACCATTATTTATTAGTAAATTTAGTAGAGATGATGAATTTTTCAAAAAAGTTTATCCTGCAACAATTAGACCTCAAGCAAAAGATATTGTGAGAACTTGGTTGTATTACACATTATTGAGATGTGAAGAATTGACAGGAGAAAAACCATGGTCTGAAGCTTGGGTTATGGGATATGGATTAGATGAAAAAGGAATGAAAATGAGTAAAAGTAAAGGTAATGCAATAGATCCATTACCAGTAATTGAAAAACAAGGTGCAGATACTTTCAGATTTTGGAGTGCCAGTGAAATTAATCATGGGCAAGATTTTAGATGTAATGAACAAAAAATTGATTCAACTAAGAAATTTTTAAGCAAAGTATGGAACGTGTCCAGATTTTTATCCAGTTTTCCAGTAATTGATTCAGGAGTTCCAACTCATTCAGATAAATGGATTTTATCAGAATTGGACAAATTAGTGAAAGAGTGTAAAAAGGGATATGAAGAATATAATTTCTTTATTCCAGCAATTGCAATTAGAGAATTTACATGGAATATTTTTGCTGCACACTACATTGAAATGGTTAAAGCAAGAGCATATGGAATTGATTTTTCAGATGAGGAAAGAGATGGTGCAATATTTACACTTCACAAAACTTTGTCAACGATTCTAAAATTATTGGCACCTATCACACCATTTATCACAGAACACCTATGGAAAACATTGTATTCCGATGAGAGTATTCATCAACAAAGACAAGTAGATTTTGAAAATATTGAAGAACAAACAGAAATAACTAAAGCAATATCAGAATTTAATTCCAAAGTTTGGAATGAAAAGAAATCTCAAAATTTGTCACTAAAAGATTCAATTAAAGTTGATATTCCAGAAATTTTAGAACCATTCAAAAAAGATTTGAAATCAATGCATAATTTATTAGATTAATAGTGTTTTAATAAAAATAAAAAATTTTAATTTATAAAAAATTAAAAATAAAAATTAGTTTTTGAGAGTGTTTGTAAGATTTACAAAATATTTGTGCAATGAAATATCACTTGTTAATTCTGGATGAAATGCAACTCCAATGATATTATTTTTTTTGACTGCAACAATCTTTTCATTAAATTTTGATAAAACTTCAACATCAGAACCTACATCAGAAATTGATGGTGCTCTAATGAAAACACCATTGAATGTAGGAATTCCAATAGAATTTAGAGAAATATCAGATTCAAAAGATTGTTTTTGACGTCCAAAAGAGTTTCTTTCTAATTTAATATCTAAAATATCTAATAGAGGTTGATCAATTTTTCCTACTACTTTGTCTTGTGCATTTTTAGATAACATTACCATTCCTGCACATATTCCTAAAACAGGCATTCCTTGCTCAATTTTTTCTTTTAAAATTTTCAAAGTACCGTTAGCCACAGATAATCTTCCTATGGTAGTACTTTCACCACCAGGAATAATGATACCGTCTACTTTAGAAATTTCATCAGGAGTTTTAACACTAGTAACAGTTCCATCAATGCCTAATGCATCAATAGATGCTTTAACTGCAAGAACATTTTCAAGAACATCTCCTTGAATGGATAAAACTCCAAGAGTAAGACTCATGCTGAACCTCCACGATCTTGCATACGTAAGTCTAATGTTTTAACATCTAATCCAGGGATAGATTGTCTTTCATCAATCATTTTTTGTGCTTCTTTAACTTTATCAGATTCATTCCAGAAAGTAGTAGCTAAAACAATTGCATTTGCTCTTTCTTGTGCATCATCTGCACTAAAAATTCCGGAACCAACAAAAATTCCATCACATCCAAGTGACATCAAATATGCTGCATCAGCTGGTGTTGCAATTCCACCTGCTGCAAAATTTACAACAGGCAATCTTCCAAGTTTTGCAGTTTGTTCTACGATATCATATGATACTTTGAATTCTCTTGCCATACGTACTAAATCTTGATTATCACCAGAATCATAAATTGATTTTATTGTTCTTAATTCATCATTAACTTTTTTGATGTGTGTAATAGCTTCTGCAACATTTCCCGTTCCAGGTTCACCTTTTGTTCTTATCATAGATGCACCTTCCTCAATTCTTCTTAAAGCTTCAGCCAAGGATCTTGCACCATTAACAACAGGTGTTGTAAGATCCCATTTCCAAATATGACGTAATTCATCTGCAGGAGTTAAAACTTCAGATTCATCAATCATATCAACATCAGTTTCTTGTAAAACTAAAGCTTCATTGACGTGTCCAATTCTACATTTTGCCATTACAGGAATAGTAACAGAGTCCATAATTTCTTCAATAATTTTTATACTTGCAGTTCGTGCAACACCACCAGCTTTTCTAACTTCAGATGGAAGTTTATCTAAAACCATTACAGAAACAGCACCAGCTTCTTGAGCAATCAATGCTTGTTCAACATTAGTGACATCCATAACAACACCATTTTTTTGCATATGTGCAAAACCTCGTTTTAATGTGCTTGAACCTCGTAAGGTATCAATAGAATCTAATTTTTCAGAGATTATTCCCTTTGCATTAATTCTTTCACCAGAGAGAGGTAACATACACTAATTTTTGTGAGAGCCTATTTGTACTTATTCACTAAATTCAGACATTACTTTATCTAATTCAGATTCAACCATTGTAATTATGGGCGGAATAAAATCTGCTGTAGCAGATGATTCAGGCCAATGAACTTGATTGACACGTCCATTAAGAGTAACTTTTACTGAAGATTTTTGAAAGTCAGTGACATTTTGAAAAACGGAAAAAGAATTTGGGTCAATAGATATGAAACCAGTTTCTTTAATCAATGCCTTGATTTTATTCAATTGTTGTTCATCAATTTTAGATTTTATATCAGGTTGAGGATATCCCTTTTCAGTGATAGTATATTTTATTTCTCCATCATTTTTTATTAAAAGAATTTCAGTTTTTTCAGAACCAGTTCTTTCAGCAATTCCATTAGATATTTTTTTTAATTGATGTTTTGTGTATTCAATTTCTAACTTGTCAAAAGAATTTGAAGCTGATACAGGAATTTCATTTTTTGTTACTAATGGGAGAGCAAGTAAAATTGCAACAATTACTGGAATTGCTCCTAATACGAAATAAACTGGTTTAACCATTGCGTCTTACAACACAGATAATGGATTATTGCAAATAAATCTTGGTTAAAAATAAGTTAAAATTCAAGCAAATTGTTCGAATTCTTGTGGGTTCGTAGCCTAGCCTGGTAGGGCGATGGTCTCCAAAACCATCGATCGTCGGTTCAAATCCGATCGGGCCCATCTTTTATGTTTTATTTCTTAAAACATTCAATGCAGAGCCGTGTTTGAACCATTGAATTTGAGATTCATTATATGAGTGATTTAATAGAATTTCTTCTTTATTTCCATCACTGTGAGTTATTACACAAGTTACTTGTTTTTGAGGTTCTAAACCATCTAAATTAATTAGACTGATTTTATCATCTTCAAGAATTTTTTCATAATCATTTGGATCATTGAAAGTTAGTGCAAGAACACCTTGTTTTTTCAAATTTGTCTCATGAATTCTTGCTAAACTTTTTGTAATTACAGCAACACAACCCAAGTAACGAGGAGTCATTGCAGCATGTTCTCTACTACTACCTTCACCATAATTGTTATCTCCAATAATTATCCAATTGAGACCTTGTTGTTTGTATTGTCTAGCAATTTTAGAAAAAGGCTCTATCTCATTATTTAAAATATTTTTACCACTACCAACTTCATCATTAAAAGCATTAACAGCTCCCAATAACATATTATCACTTAGATTATCCAGATGTCCTCTAAGGGACAACCATGCACCTGCAGGAGAAATGTGGTCAGTAGTACATTTTCCTTTTGCTTTAACCATTATTGGAAGTTCAACAAAGTCATTACCATTCCATTTTTCAAAAGGTGCTAAACGTTGCAGACGTTTACTATTAGGATCAATAACAACATCGACATTAGTTGAATCAGAAGGAGGAGCGACAAAAATTCCATCAGGTATCTTAAATCCTTGTTCAGGGACTTCAGGTGCAATTGTTGGTGGTTCTAATTTGAATTTTGTTCCATCTGCTGCAACAAGATCATCTTTTAACGGATTGAAAGATAATTTTCCACCCAATGCTAATGCAATAATCATTTCAGGACTACCAATAAAATTAAGAGTAGATCTTTGTCCATCATTTCGTCCAGGAAAATTTCTGTTAAAAGTAGTTACAATAGAATTTTTTTCATTTTTTTCTAATTCAGGTCTATTCCATTGTCCAATACATGGTCCACATGCATTTGCCAAAACGGTTGCGCCAATTTCTTTTAGAGAATCCATTTGACCATCCCTCTCTATTGTGCCTCTAATTTGTTCAGAACCAGGAGTTACAAGTAAAGGAATTTTTGATTTAATTCCTTTTAATTTAGCTTGTTTTGCTAAACTAGCTGCTCTAGACATATCTTCATACGAAGAGTTAGTACAACTTCCAATTAGTGCAACAGAAATTGGATCTACATAATCATTAGAAGTAACATCATCAGCAAATTCAGAAATAGATCTTGCCAAGTCAGGTGTATGTGGTCCAACAATATGAGGTTCTAAAGTAGACAAATTAATTTCAATAATTTTATCAAAATATTTTTCAGGTTCGGATTCAATTTCAGGATCAGCAACTAACAGTTCTTTATTTTGATTAGCTAGTTCTGCAATTTCTTTTCTATTAGTATACTTTAGATAAGTTTCCATTCTTTCATCGTAAGGAAATATAGAACAAGTTGCACCAATTTCTGCACCCATATTTGTTATTGTAGCTTTTCCTGTACAACTAATTGATGAAGTACCAGGACCAAAATATTCTACAATTGCATTTGTTCCGCCTGAAACAGTTAATTCTTCTGCAACTTTTAAAATAATATCTTTAGGTGCAGTCCAACCTGTTAATTTACCAGTTAATTTTACACCAACTCTTTTTGGATAAAGTAATTCCCAAGGCATACCAGCCATAGTTTCTGCAGCATCTAAGCCCCCAACACCAATAGCAATCATTCCAAGACCACCTGCATTTGGAGTGTGGGAATCAGTTCCAATCATCAATCCACCAGGAAATGCATAATTTTCTAAAACTACTTGATGGATAATTCCAGCACCTGGTTTCCAAAATCCACATCCATACTTTGCACATGCAGATTGTAAAAATTTGAAAACTTCACTATTTTCATCTAACGAAACTTTCATGTCAACGTCTCCTTGGACTTCAGCACGAATAAGATGATCACAATGAACAGTAGTTGGTAAAGCTGTTTCATTTAATTCTGCTTGCATAAATTGAAGCATAACCATTTGCCCAGTAACATCTTGTAGTGCCACACGATCAGGTTTTAGAAAAACATAATTCTTTCCTCCAGAAAGATTTTTTTCAGAAATTTCATTAAAGTGTCCAGATAGAATTTTTTCTGTGAGTGTTAATGGTCGTTCTACAACATCGCGAAATTTTACAATATTTTCTTTTAATTTTTGATATACATTAGAAACAAGTTCCGGAGTGGTATCAATTTCCATAATATACAGAAAATTCTCCCTGAATTTAATATTTACAATTTAAAAAATAAAAAAAATATCAAAATAGGCATATTAATTCTCAACAATTATAAGCCAAAACCAGCTTAACAAGGCGTTGTCAACTAATTCAAAAAATTCTATGGAGATTTTATAATTTGGTAAATAAAGGATTCCCAAAATTTGGTATGTCACAAGCAGGTTCATTTGTTGCAGCATTAAAAAATTATAATTTACCAGATTTTATCTTAGTATTAATCGCAAAAGAATGTAAATCAGAATTACTTGAAAGAGGTAGAATTGATGACAGATTACAAAGTATGAATGATGATGCATTACATCTATTACACAAAATTTTTGTAGATTGTGAAGAAGATGATGCTGGAAAATTTGCCCAATACAGATTTTTTGCATATGTATCAAGTATGTATCACAAATGCGAAGTACTAGTTAATGAAACAATTCCAGGCAAGTCAGGAAAAAATCACAAAATTCTTGTTGCTGTAAAAAATAATGGAATGTATATTTCAGTAGCTCAAAACAAGGCCACAGGAAACCCTGTTAATAAAAAAGAGACAAATAGATTTTATGAAATGGTAGACGATATTAAAAAAGGAGATCACGGAACAATGTTAACTGATGCAGTTTATGGTTCATCAGTTGGCTTTAGACCAGATGCATTATCAGAACTCAAAGAACTAAGCAAGTCTAGAGATAATGATCCTGAAAATAAATTAGATTTTAAAACTGCAAATTTTGAAAATAACATTTATTCAGTTACAAAATGTTAGAATTTTAAAAAATTAATTTTTAAATTTGCTAATATCCATTGTTAAAAACATAGGTTTTCCTTCTGTACTTTCAAAATCTTCCCCATATTGTTGGAATTCTAATTGTTCATAGAAATGCTTTGTCCATACATCATGAACTTCATGAATGTATTTTTTATTTCCTTTAATTCGTAACATTTCATGAATAATTTCATGTGAAACTGTAGTGCAATTTTTTTCAGCTAAAAATAAAACATCATCAGGTACATTTGGTTTTTGCCAAAAAATCATTCCAAAATTTTCTGCATGATAACCTTCACAAGTGCAGTCAGTCCATAGAGGTTTAAAATGAGTCAAGTAGAAATGGTATGTATCTTTTCCACGTTGTTCATGATCACGTACAAGTGTATGTGTATCTAATTTTTGAAAAATACTCCTAGGTTTTGTAATTAATTCATCACATTGAATTTCATAATTAATTCCAAAATTATCATTAATCCATTTTTTATAAAATTGTGCCATTTTTTTGATATATTCAAATTCAGATTTGCGTTTCTGAAGTTCCTCTTCTTT
>Ga0208764_10000231_pt1 | contig 33994 bp, 21 predicted proteins | sample ETNtaG_18_FD_185762 | JGI IMG/M metagenome (GOLD analysis project Ga0208764, IMG submission 185762) | Marine microbial and viral communities from oxygen minimum zone, Eastern Pacific Ocean - ETNP201302SV91 (SPAdes) (version 2) | ecosystem: Environmental > Aquatic > Marine > Oceanic ... | reverse complement strand
TCCCTCTTTCCCGAGTTTGTTCAATTCTTCTTCCAACTTTCTGTTTTTGGTATGCCCTACCACCTTGTACTCCCACATTGCCATGCCACCGGATGGGAGTCCTACCGATTAACTCTGTGGAGAGGGGCCCATCTGGCTCAGAGCGTCTTCAACTGCCTGGTGCCCACGCCACCCGGCCCCATCCAGGAATCGGGCTTGTTGCCCAGGACCTCATCTAGTTCTGACATGTCATCATCAGTCAGCCTCTTCGCGACATCTATGCAGCCCATGTTGTCCTCAATCTGGGCCGGGGTCGTCGCACCCATCAAGATGGTCGAGACGTTGGGATTCTTCAGGCACCACGCCAGGGCAAGCTGAGCAGGTGTGCAACCAATCTTGCCTGCGTAATCAACGAGCTTTGAGACCACTTCGAACTCACCCCTGAGCCTCCTCTCCTCGAGATCCTCCAGAAGCCATTCGTAACCCTCCTGTGTTGCTCTGGAGTCATCGGGGACCCCTTCTAGGTACTTTCCAGTCAGGAAGCCCGATCTCAGCGGGCTCCATATGGTGGTGCCGATGTTGTACGGCTGGTTGAACAGCGGGAAATACTCGTTCTCGAACCTGTCCCTGTGTAGCATGTTGTACTGCGGCTGCTCGAACTGGGGCGGTTCCAGACCTTCGCTTCTGGCTATCCAGAAGGCCTCGGTAATCTGCTGGGCGGACCACTCGCTGGTCCCCCAAGCCGTGGCCCTTCCAGAGCGAACCATCTGCGTCATGGATCTCACGACGGTTGAGGTAGGGGTGTGAGGGTCTGGCCTATGGCAGAAAAGCAAGTCCACGTAGTCAAGCTGTAGGCGAGAGAGCGATGCATCCAGACCCTCTCTGCAGTGTTTCATTGAAAGTCCGGACTCGTTTACCCCGGACCCTCCCCAGAATGTCTTGGTTGTTATGACCAAGTCCGAGCGACGCCATAGTTCCGAGTCCTCCTCCTGGAGTTCCTTCAGCGCTATTCCGAAAATCCTCTCAGCCTCCCCGTTTGGGTTGCCGTAGGCCTCTGCATGATCGAAGCAGTTCACCCCATTATTGCGAACCATGCTCATCAGTTCTTTTGCGGTCTTAACACCCTCGTCACCGGATAGCCTGTCCTTGATTCCGTATGTGGCCCAGAACCCGTATGAGAGGACAGAGACCTGAATACCGGTATTGCCCATCATCCGATAGTACATGTTCTCGTCAGTCATATTCCAATCGGAAAAGGCTCCCCTTTGAGAACCCTCTGAGACGGACTTAACTCTGAGTATTTCCGTGAAAAAAATTACTATGAGTCATCCTTGGAGAATTTGATCATGAAGTCCCATGCGATCCCGTTGGTGTCAACTGTACCTCCGTTTCCAACAAAAATCAGTGGCCCATCGGGATCGAATTCCTCTTCGTAGGGGTTGTGGTCAGCCGCATATAGGGTCACCAGCGAAACCTCGGAACCATTGCCGCAATCGGTGAATGTCTGGATTGAGTAGAACGTCGAAGGCGAGTTGGAATCGGGAAGAGTTCCCTGACACCCATTCATTTCGGCCCACAAGAGGAGATTCTGAATTGCACCGTGTTCCTGGGCCTCAACATTGGGGAGATGAATCGCATCATTGGAATATAGTATGATTTGATCGACAAGACCGTGAATCTCCATTACTGGGACCGAGGAGTAGTCTGGCTCCGGATCATCCAGCAGGTAGTAGGACATGCAAGCAACTGCTGCAAACACATCACTATGCTCATTGGCCAGTTTCTGGCTTAGCGCGCAGCCATTTGACCAACCTGTAAGGTAAATCCTACTCTCGTCTACTGAGTGGTTCGTGACAACCCTGTCTACAATCTCCAAAATCAATCCTGTATCGTTCAGACCTAGCTCGCCTGCAGCGCTGCAACAGTATCCAGCATTCCATGAGTTCTCGAATCCTTGCGGCCAAACCGCTATCGCACCATTGTCCTCTGCGATCTCGTCAAATTCTGAGAGATCTCTCTGATTCTCCATTGTCAGGGTGTTCCCATGGAGATCAATTACCAATGGTACCCTTTCTGACAGATTCACAGTACTGGGGACAAGCACATTCCAACACCTCTCTAGTTCCTCGTGCACCATGCATTCGACGTAGTCTAACCCCTCGAAAACTCCTGTGGGGGTGTCGTCTTGTGAGTCTTCGATAGAAGACTCGCTCCCACTAGAAAGACAACCTCCAATTGACGTTGAAACGAGAACCAGCATGATAATGCCGGCTCTATTTCCGCTATGCATATTGATTCCGAATAATTTTGTGTAGAAAAATTATGCCTAACTTTGATTGACAGAACTTACTCCCCTTTCCACCCAATAAGCGTGCTTTCGAAAATAATCATCTCTGAGCATCGTGACTTCATATTTCATCATTAGACCATGAAAAGCTCGGTGCCTCTGGCAGTTCCACGCCCTTATTCTCCGGTCGGATCGCCAATCTCTCCGGGCTCACACCATATGCCTCCAGTGCCTCTTGCAGTTCCCTAGATCGAGATATTCTAACTCCAATCAATGCCCCTCCACCTGTCAGTCCCATTAGGAGTACAATTGCTCCAATAATTCCAGCAGGGCTTGAAATCGCAGAGAAGACTCTGTTCTCTGATTCTGGCTCCACCCAAGTTGACACCATTATGTCCCATTCAATCTCTGTGTCGTAGCCTTCCTCCGAAACAACGACCATAATCTTCTGAATCGAAGCTCCTTCATCACAAACCTGTATCTGTAGATCGCTAAATGGGTCATTGCAATTGATGGGGAGCAGCAAAATCTCCTTCCCATCATCGCTAGTGTTCATTTCAAGGGAGTAACCGCTCATCGACCAAGAGATGGTTGCCCCGACTGATGACTGGATTCCGGATATCGAAATTACAAGAGAATCGTTTGCCGAGTCCCAATTCACGGGATTTTGCTCGTACGAATTGGGACCATCGTAGATTTCACCATTGCCGAGGTAAACTGTCGCACTAGATTTCTCGTAGTTTGCAAGAATCAGGTCCAGCCTGTTAACAAACTCGTCTACATCCTCGTCACAGTCATCGTCAACCCCATTCCACTGTTCGACGGCACCAGGGAATGTACTTCCTACGAAATCGTCACAGTCTTCGTACTCATAGAAACCGTCATTGTCCCTATCGTAGTCAGCGAAAACCGGACTTGATAGTCCACGAGAGACCTCGGTACCATCATCCACGCCATCTTGATCTGAATCAGCAGAGTCGAACATTGTGCTATGGTTGTGATACTCGGAGTAGTCAGACAGACCATCCCCATCAGTATCAAGGTCATAGAAGTCCTCGTCAACAACATCGTCGCAATCGTTGTCTTTGCCATCAAGCTCCTCCGGCCTCTCTGGAGCTCTTTCGAAATCATCATCATCACAGTCCTGGAAGTGATACCACCCATCGAGATCGTCATCCGGATCTGCAACCAGTGGGTCCGACATCATCACATTCAACTCAGTCCCATCGGGAATGCCATCGCCATCCGTGTCCCCGTCCCCCGGGTCAGTTGAGAAGTAATGGAACTCCGAGTAGTCAGTGATGCCATCGCCATCCGTATCTATCCAGAAGAAGTCCTCATCGCTTTCATCATCACAGTCATTGTCCATGCCATCTAGAACCTCAGGGACTCCCGGAGCAAAACTAGAGTCATTGTCATCGCAATCCTCGAACCAGTAGGCACCATCTCCATCAACGTCCAAATCTACGGTCAATGGGTCGCTCTCATACACCAAAACCTCCTGATCATCAGGAATTCCATCGCCATCTGAATCCTGGCTAATTGGACTCGTCCCATGGAGGTGGAACTCATCCCAGTCGGACAAACCATCCCCATCTTGGTCAGATTCATTGTAACCCTCGTCCTCCGAACCATCGCAATCGTCGTCCTTCCCGTTCAGCAATTCCTGCATTCCCGGGTTAACACTCGCATCCTCATCATCGCAATCTATGAAGTGATAGTATTCGTCCGAGTCGTTATCCGGGTCAAATGTGAGCGGATCCGACAACCAGTTGACAACCTCTTCGTAATCATTCAAACCATCACCATCAGAATCTTCCGAATTGGGGTTGGTTCCGTGTATCATCACCTCTTCGTAGTCACCCAGTCCCTCATTATCGGTGTCAGGATCGATTGCATTGGTCCCATAGACAACAATTTCTTCGTAGTCATTCAAGATGTCCCCATCAGTATCCGGATCCAATGGATTTGTCTTGTGAACCTGGGTCTCGTTGAAATCGCTCAAGCCGTCCCCATCGTCATCGTCATCGAGGAAGTCGCAGTCCCCGTCTGAGTCGGTGTCCGTGGGGGTCGAGGCGTTGTCCAGCGGGTCAGTAGAGCAAGACTGCTCTACCAAATCCTCGAAGCCGTCCCCATCGTCATCGTCATCGAGGAAGTCGCAGTCCCCGTCTGAGTCGGTGTCCGTGGGGGTCGAGGCGTTGTCCAGCGGGTCAGTAGAGCAGCTTTGCTCGGCGGTGTCGTTCCACCCATCATTATCGTCGTCTTCATCATTGTAGTCTGGCCACCCATCCCCGTCAAAGTCAGTCACGTTTCCTACTCCATGGAATATCACCTCCCAGGAGTTAATCGTGCCCGAGTTTGATCCAGATACGGAATCTCTCACTTTCAAAGTCCAATCGCCCTGTGAAGACTCATCCCAGTGTTGAACGGTACCGAATCTCCAATTTGAGTAGTCGGCGTTATTGTCCGTGTGTTCCTCTGCAAGCCAAGATTCGTGGCCACTTGGGGACTGGAGAACTATGTCCAACTCTCCCCTAGCGTCATGAGTGATATCCACAACAACATCAATCGACTCTAAGCGCAGGTCTATTGGAACTGAGAGATTAAACTCAGTCCAGGTTGAAGGCCCATTGTCAATCTCGATGTTGGGTGTGTATGGGCCAAAGGTAGCATTCGACTCTTCGCCGCTACTGCTCCAATTCTGTGCCAGGGAAACCGCTGCTCCAGCGTCGACGGCACCGAAGCCAAACTTGTGCGAAACGTCGTGACCCGCTCCGTTCAAGCTCCAGGATGAGTCATTCGCGTCGTTCTTCCTTGAGGAATGGACCAGGATATTCTGGACGTCCCTCCAAGTCAGGTCGGGATTCGCTTCAAGAACAAGGGCTATGACTCCAGAAACCAGGGGCGTGGCACTGGAAGTCCCCCCGAAGTCATGGGTCACGTCACCCCCATCGTAACCCCCGTTACCAGTGATGTCGGTCGTTGTGATTCCTTCGTAGGTCGGACTCCCCCCATTTGAGTGGGCCGTAACCAGAATGTTTGCACCAGGCTCGGAATACCAAGACTGCTCCCCGTAATGAGTAATCGCTGCGACTGCAATGGAGTATCTACTATTGGAATAACCATCGTAGTTTGAGTTGTCATCAGCATCCAGTCCATTGCCCGCGGCCCACGTGTATATGTTCCCAAGCCCAGACCTCCCGTTGTAGATGGAGTCTTCAATTGCCGCGACAGTAATCGGACCAGGGCCATCGAGGATGTTGCCAGAGTCAAATGGGCCCCAAGAGTTTGAGTAGATGTCTATCCCACCATTGTGATAGCTCAATGCATCGGCAGAAGTTGAGTCTGAAAAACCACATGCAATCAGCCTGTGTCCCGCAATGCTGGCCCCAAATGCAGCTCCTGTAACTCCGATTGAATTATTCCCTGTCCCTGCAGCAACTCCGGCTACTGCCGTCCCGTGACCATCGGATGAGTTAGGGTCGGGATCAGGGTCATCACCACACCAGTCGTAAGAGTGGGAAGATACGTAGTTGTCAGTAAGGTCGGGGTGTGAATGTTCCACGCCATCATCAATCACGCTGATCACTACTCCCGAACCATTGAATGAGTCCCAGACCCCCATTACATTAGCATCCTCTCCAGCTACCCCACTAGTTTGTCCCGAGTTGTTGAGGTGCCATTGATCATCGAAGTAGGGGTCATTGGGCTCAAATCTGGGCGAGAAAAACTTCTCTATTAGTGGGGAGAATGACTCTATTTCACCTTTCTCTAATGACTTGGTTAGGGATCCTAGAGCACTTCTGGAGTCATCGAACGTCCAGATATACGACCCCTTGAGAATTGCTACTGGCTCGATATCATCAGGATGCGATTCTGTATCGTGATGATTCTCCATCGGTACTCCCGTTACTACTAGCCAAGAATTTACCTTGGAGAGGGAGTCTTCGTCGTACAGGCTCATGTCAGAGACCCTTTCGAAGGCTATCTGAACGGTTCTTGAATAGGATTGCATAACGTCATTGACAACGAACGGAGAGGGCCCACCATCATCGGACTCTGCCAAAACCTGGCCAAATGGTGCGAAAACCATAATCACGATTACCAGCGATGCTACTCTCACAGCACATCTCCGGAATCTGGAGAATATAGCCGTTCGGTTTCGTTGCTAGTTCATTATCAAGGTTGCAATATGGTATTGCGGGAGTCTTAACTGGAAAAATAGATGAAAATCATCATCAAACGTGGCCCATCAAAGGACTAATTGCCACTATTCTCCTCTGAACTCAGATATCGCAGAGTGGACTTCATCATCCGTCATCATTCTCCTCTGACTCTTCGCTACCTCGAACATATGTGCCACCAGATCGTCTTCGGCTACGTACCCATTCCTCTCCAGCCAGTGAATTACGTTCGAGCGCCCGCTCATGTGACCAATCCTGATGACCTGTTGAAGGCCGAAATCACCAGCAGGAACCCCGGAGTAGACTCGGTCGGCAAGCCAGTTGTCACCTTTGCTCATCGCCTTGATTACAGCGGATGCGTGAACTCCAGTGCCAGTTTCGAAAGCATCCTCGCCGAACACCGGGTAATTGTGGGGCAGCGCGACTTCAACGTATTCGTGAGCCTTCCTTGTGTATTCGTTCAGCATCGTAAGGTCATTCTTGATTACTCCCATCAGACTCAGATTTACCAGAGTCTGGTCCAGGGGGGCATTCCCCGCTCTTTCACCAACTCCAAGGGCCGTTCCATGAATCACATCGGCACCTGCTTCGTAAGCAGCTAGATTGTTCGCCACTCCCAGGCCCCTGTCTTGATGCCCATGCCAGTTTACCTCGATATCCCTCCTTTTCACTCCTGAGTCTGGAATCACCTCATCCTGAATGAAACCCAGAAGCTTCCTGACCCCATTGGGCGTTACGTGCCCGCACGTGTCACAAACGCAGATCCTATCGGCACCCAACTCGATTGCCCTCGAGTAGACTTCCTTGATTTCCTCTGGTTTGCTTCTGGTGGTGTCCTCGGTGACGAACATTACTGGAATGTCGTTGTCGACAGCGAAGGTGACAGCCTTTTCGGCCGTGGAGATGATTTTGTCCATCGTCCATCCTTCCGCAAACTGTCTAATCGGACTCGTTCCAAGAAAGGCACTAGCCTGAATTTGAGTCTCATGTTTCGCCTGCAAGTCAACCAGTGGCTCAATATCGGAGACCACGGTTCTAACCGCGCATCCAGGGCGCAGACTGTAGCCCCTATCCCCCATGTGTTCCAGCATCGCATCTATGTGATCGATATGGAAAGGACCGGCTCCGGGAAGCCCCAGGTCTACCTTCTGAATTCCAAGGCTCTCCATGTAATCAATCAATTCTATCTTCTGTTCAATGGAAGGGTTTCTCGCGCTTGGACTCTGTAGGCCATCTCTGAGAGTTTCATCGTCAAACCACAACTCGTGAGGGTGACCCGACTCGTCTCTATCAATGGAGTAGTCAATAGAATTCCAGTCATAGATTAGGTCATGCTCTTCCACTGTCTCACCCCTGACCTCCCATGGTACGCTCGGTGTTTGAAGCCATCGGGGACTATGAACTCACTTTGAACTCGGTCCTTCCGATGAAAGCCAAGCAAACTATCGCCCCAAACCCAGTTCCCACTTGTCCAATACTACCGGCAACCAAGACTACGAACATCAGTGCGAGATAAAGCATCGAAACAAAGAATGAGTTCGCCGCACTGGCAATTCTCCCTGATTCATCAGGAATTTCCGAAATGTCGATTCTCCAAACCGTGGACGCGTACCAGATGCTAAGACCAATTATCGTCCAACTTAGAACATTGTAATCTCGTTCGTTTACTTCAATCACCCCAAACGACAAAGGTGCGAAAAATGAGAGCATAATCAGCAGAATTGAATACACCTTCATCTCGATCATTGTTCGTTCTGGACCTTTCACATTGGGTAACATTGGCACGCCTACCTCTGCGTATTCTTTGGACCTGTATAGGGCAAGAGCCCAGAAGTGCGGTGGGGTCCATAGGAAAATCAGAATGAACATGAACCAAGGAATCTGACTTCCAAGGTCGAATAGTGATTCTATTGACTCCTCCAGAGAATTACCGGAGATTGAGAGTCCTTCTACGCTAGCTGCCCAACCAATCACAGGCGGGGTTGAGCCTGCAATACCTCCAATGACAATGTTCTGAGGGGTACTTCTCTTCAGCCACATGCTGTAAATTAGGACATAGAAAAGAATACTGAATGCTGACCAGAAGGCAGCAACCTCATTGGACATGAAATAGAACCATGCAACTCCCAGAGAGGATATCGCGACCCCGAAGAATAGAGCTGCTTGGGGACTTACCTTGCCCATGGGAATGGCTCTGCTCTCTGTTCGCCTCATCATTGGATCGATATCTCTGTCGTACCACATATTGATCGCATTAGCTCCACCAGCCGTGAGATAACCGCCAACCAGGACAATTAGCATTGTTTCAGCAGACCCTTCGGAGATTCCTCCATCTTGTGAGTCATGAACAAACACCGCGCAAATTGCAGTAATCTGCAGTAGAATGACAACCCTGGGCTTTGTCAATGAAAAGTAGTCTAACATTGTCGCCGAAATCATGAAATCTCCTCCGTGGCAATTACACACCCAATCCAAGTCGTGGCCATTGCAAGGAAAGTCAGTGAAGCCAGCATAAGGTGAACCAATGAGAGCAACTCAAAGAACCCTTCTTCCATGTCCCAGGAGATCACATAAAACGCTCCAATTGAAGCATTAGTAACGAATAGGCCGGTCGAGCCCCAAATCCAATTCCTCAGGATGCGGTTGGAATTCTCTTCGGACTCCTTCCAGATGAGGTAGGAGGCCGAACTCATTGCAATCAGCATCAAACCAACCAGCCATCTGTGGATTATTTGTGACTGCAATACTATGTCTTCCACTGAATCAACCAGATTTCCATCACAGAGAGGCCATGAATCTGGTATCCCATCCACTCCACATCCTAGATTAGCACCAGGGGAGGTGGAGACGAATGTTCCAGAGAAGATTGAGATGAATGCTCCTATCGATAACCAAGTTACCCCATTCCTCCATCTGCTTGCAGAAACATGCTCGAAATCTAACCAGCGGGGGATTCCGCCCCCCAATCTTGTGATAACCAACCATAGCCAAAACATGCTAATTGTGAATGCTAAAGCAGAGCTAAGGTGAAGTGCAACACTCCAGTGCAAGTTGTCCATCTCAACTGTCAGCCATCCTATCGCTCCCTGCCAGACGATGAGGATAACCGTCAAAGTTGAAGCGAACCTGATCTCCTTGCTCGAGTCTTCATTCCTCCTGAGCAAATACCAGTTAAGGAGAACCAGAGGGCCCAGAACTGCCCCAGCAAGTAACCTGTGGGACCACTCTGTGAAGATTTGGAACGTTGAGTATCTATGGCCAGAACCACGTGAGTCGGTCTCCTCCGGATTTTCTGCCCACCATTCCTCTTGTTCCTCCTCGGAGATATCGAAACCTAATGTTCCGAAACACAACGGCCAATCTGGACAAGACTCGCCTGCATCGTAGATTCGAATCAGCCCCCCCAAGCCGATTACTATAATCGTCAGACCCAACAACCACGCGGTCAGACTCTTCGAAACCTTCCAGTTAGCCAAATTCTATCGCTCCCTGTAAGGGACTGCAACGCTTCACTCTTCGTGCGGATCGACGTCAATTGGAATCTTGTTCTGCTCATACTCCAGTGTAGCAATCTTCATCGGATCCAGCACCACCTTCTCCTTTGCGTCATCCACCCCATAGAGCTGAATCAATTCTCTGCTGTACTTTTCGCGCAACTCGTCCTCGGTCACGAAGAGAGGTGCTCCCATGCTAATCTGAAGCGCTCTGGCACCAATAATTCTGGCCTTTTCGAAGCGTGTGTGTGCACGTAGTGGCTCAACCATCGGGGCGGTCGACCGGAGACCCCCAAATAAGGTCTATGACTCCATATTGAGATTGTTTTCTTCGCTAGGGGGCCTCAACCATCATGGCTACAGCGTTGCCTCCGCCCAGACAAACAGTCACAATCCCCCTTTTCCCCCCGGTTCGCCTCATTGCATTTACCAGCGTCATCAGGCATCTAGTTCCAGTTGCCCCCAGAGGGTGCCCGATTGCTATGGCGCCTCCGTGGGGGTTGAAGGAACCATCCGGGACCTCTAGTGACTTCCTGATGGCACAAGACGCCGAGGCGAATGCCTCGTTATGCTCCAATATGTCAATCTCATCGATCGATCTCCCTGATTTTTCTAGCAGCTTCTCCACTGTTGGAATCGGCGCGGACATCACTCTGCTTGCCTCGACTCCGGAGGTGGCATATTCTACTATCCTAGCCAAAACCGGTAACCCCAGCTCCTCTGCAGCTTTCTCGGAAGCAATCAGAACAGCAGACGCTCCATCGGATATTTGACTGGCATTTCCTGCCGTAACCTGTCCCTCTTCCGAGAAAACAGCCATTAGTCCAGAAAGAGACTCTTCGTTCGTCTCCGGACGAATACCCTCATCCCTAGTTAGCGAACCAACTGGAAAAACCTCCTCATTGAACCAACCCTCCTCCCAAGCGTTGTTGGCAAGATGATGCGAGCGTACAGAGAACTTGTCCGAATCTAATCTACTGATTCCATGTTCCTCTGCAACAGTCTCTCCAGTATTGCCCATCGACTCGCCCGAGAAAGCATCCTTCAAACCGTCTTCCATCAATACAGACTCAAGAGAGGAAAAAGAGACGTCTTCACCTTTCTTGACGTCCCTTGCAATGTATGGGGCGTTGCTCATTGACTCCATCCCGCCGGCAACCACAACACTGGATACCCCGGCTCTGATTTCAGTAGCAGCAATCATTGCCGCCTTCAGGCTTGATCCGCATACCTTGTTGATTGTCGTGCATGGGGTGGTTACCGGCATCCCGGTTCCAATCGCAACCTGACGAGCTGGGGCCTGACCACATCCTGCTTGGAGTACCTGGCCCATGTAGACCTGGTCCACAATGCCCATTCCAGGTTCGATTCCCGCGCGTTCCAAGAGTTCCTTCACAGCGAGGATACCGAGGTCGACCGCGCTGTAACTCGAAAGAGAGCCCCTGAACTTGCCTACCGGGGTCCGGGCATATGCACATATGACTGGAACAGGCATACCCGCTCGACTGACGACCTAGCCTTCAATGGCACGATGCTGACTCAACATAACAATTCACGAATCGACAGTGTATCCGTAAAAATCTGCATTAAGCAAATCTGGCCTATTCTGGGGCTTCACCAGTATTGTCCTAACTTCCCAAAGATCCTTGAAAATCCTATACCTTGCAGTGGCATCCAGATAGTCCACCCCACTGGTTCCGCCTGTACCGGTCCTCTTTCCGATAATCCTCTCGACCATCCTCGCATGATCGTGCCTCCACTTGGCCATCGACTCCTCGAGTTCTACGAATGCATCAATCAGTTTCCTAGGCCATGTTAGTAGGGGCAATTCTCGATAGGACTCGATGAATAGCAGACCGGCACGACCACGGCTCACACCTCCCTCTGGAATTAGGAATGAGGTCGCAGACTCCTGAGCAGAATCCAACCTCTGCTTCATCCTAGCCGAGACATCTCCGTCCATCCCGGACATTCTCTCGAGTGCCTCTTTCCCCATCTGAAGGTGTGCCTGTAAGTGAGAGTCGACATAATCCCTAACGGCGGACTCATCACCCTCGCTTTCGAAAACAGATCCCATGATTGGGGTGCGCTCCATCCACCTCATCAGAGCGTCATATAGGGACTCATTACCTTGCTCCGCCTCCAGCCTTTCCAAGACCTCCTTGTCCTTCCCTCCTTTCTCAGCTAGTTTTCTGAATGTCTCTATCGGATCCATTCCAAACATCCGGTCCTCCGTCTGCAAACCCAGTAGGGACTCGAATTCCCTCATCTGGAACGACTCGAATCCAGAGGCAGTGCCTAATCCATCTCTGAAAGCCAGGAATCCTTGTGGCGTTAGAGTCTCTAGGACCGTCCACTGACTTGCCATCAAGCGGAAAATCTCAGTAGTTCTTCCCAAATGATCGACAGCACGAGGGATATCGTCCTCGGGAACTGGTACCTGTGCCAGGATGTCCCTTGTCTCAGATAGTTCCCTAATGACCTGCTTGAACCACAGTTCAAATGTCTGATGGACGATGATGAAGTGCATCTCATCGGAAGAAATCCCCCTTTCATCGCCTTGTAGGTCCAATAATTCGTGAAGTCGCAGATAGTCACCATAGGTCCAGTTGCCAGACCCCCCGCTTCCGCTCATAGCCTCGCATGAGGCAGCCCACTTGAAGCGTTGCCGCCGAATTAGAAATTCTATAACGCCGCGATGTGTGGCAATGTTGATGTCTGAACCAATGGGTTGGCCAGAAGACTCGGATGCCCCTCGTCCCGAACCTGCAAAATCCCTCTTGGTAGAGGAAGGATTGGAAATCTCCATTCCGATGGAGGTTGACGCGCTAGAATTGTTCAACTTGGTGGATGAAAACCGAGCATACCTCAGGGAATGGCTCCCTTGGTTGGATGACGTCCAATCGGTGGATGATGAACTTGCCCTAATCAGATCTCTCTCGTCGGATAAGGGAGATGCCTTTGTCCTCTACATAATCCGCCAATTAGGAGATTTGGTAGGGGTGGTAAGTCTGAACTGGATTGATTGGAGCAACAGGAGCTTCGGATTGGGGTACTGGGTGTCTCAGTCCTCGACCGGTCAGGGAATAATGACCAAGGCATGCTCAAGGCTGATGGAACACTGCTTCGATGATCTGAAGCTACATAGGTCTGTAATCGAGGCAGCGGTGGAGAACTTTCCTAGCAGGGCAGTTGCAGAGAGGCTGGGAATGAGGGTCGAGGGAATCTCAAAGGATAGGGAGTGGTTGTATGACCACTTCGTGGATGGCTCACTCTACGCAATCACTGCTCCAGAGTGGAAGTCTAGACATCAAGGCTGAATCAGCCCGTGGTCTTCCACTGAGCATCCACCTGGGGGGAGGCAGGAAAGAACGTCTTCCTGCGCCAGACCAGTAGATTTCGAGATTCTGTTGGCGACGCTGTCCTTCTTCTCCATGCCTGGAACTATCCTCGCCCATCTTTCGCACATAGCTGAGATAACCTTGGGAACGCCAGATACTGGTAGAGGGACGCCGTTCACTACGGCCAATCCGATAGCAATCTCCAGTGGCGTGTCCCGATGCCAACTTCTCTCTCCTCTTACCACGAATGACCCCCTTGCTAGGGACTCGCCGGTTTCAGTGGTCTTCGAGACCTGACTCGATCTGGCATGGAAAGCAGTAGCTGCGGCACCGCCGCTTCCCCACGCCCTCGACCAGCAAACAGAGATCTGAGCCGCCTCTGAGATGACGGAGTCTTCCAATTCACGCGCATCTTCCAACCCCTCTCCAAGTGTCTGGGAAATCTGCAATGATGCCACTCCTTCTGGGACGATTCCTTGCTGAGAATTACTCGGAATCAACCCGTCTTTGAGTTTCAGAGAGCATGAAGGCGCTCCGTGTAGATCAGCATGGAAGTACAGGTCACTGGTCGTGAGGTGCTTCCTGACCAATACGTCGTTCCCCTTCGCATCCTTCCCCCCAATCAGCAGATGGCCTCCAGATACTATCGCCCAGCGATACTTCTCGAACCAGAACCTTCTGGCCCTTTTCCGTCCCTTGAGCCTTCCCAAAGCCGCCTCCTTGGCGGCCTTCTTCTCGGCATTCTTCCGGGATTTTTCCGTCCTCTCTAGAGCCTCCTGAGCGCCCTTCGCCTTGTTCTTCTGGGTCCGTGCCTCTTCGAAGTACCTCTGCGCATTCTGGTGCACGGTCTTGGAGCTCTCCAGGGTGACCTTGGCCCCCGGCTCGCCGTCTTCATCTGGGAGGTATGCAACAACTGTATGCTTGGAGGGGTTCACGCTGTCTACCCAAACAACCTCACGGGCAATTTCTGCAACATTCTGCCACCCCTTCTCTTCCACGGCAGCAGTAAGCTGATTCAGAATAGAGTCTACATGCCCCCAGTTATTCTGAATCGACTTGCCAAGATCCTGCGTGATTACCGCTCTCTGGTTGAACCTCTCTATCGCCTTCTCTTGTTGGGATGCTCTCCTCGACAGCTTGGAGCCTTCGTCCTCGGCGCGTTCTCCTGTTTCGATCAACTTCTCTTCCTCCCTTCGGATGAATGCTGCAGCATCATGCGAGCCGAAAATGAAATCGTAGACTTGGGATAGGCTGCTCACGCTCACCCTCATTTCCTCATCCATCGATGGCAGTTTGATTGGGGAGAACTCGATGATTCCAGCCGCTGCCGAATCCCTCTCCGACTCGTTGCCGGCATTCATCCAAGATGTTTTTGACTCCGCATCGGAAAGCCAGATGTTTCCCCCTTCTCCAGCATCTAGTTCTCCCAGCATTTCCTTCAAAGAAGCCTCGAGAGAATCCCTCTGCTCAATGGTAAGGGAATCAGATTGCACATCTTCGTCCAAGTCTGAGATGGAGCATGCTGCACTCCCATACACCCTGCCCAGATTCGCTCTTGAGGCCAGGGTCCTGATCAGGCCATGATCACTGCCAGCCAGAATATCATCAAGGGCGCCCCTATCCAGATTCCTGGGATCAATTGCCTCCGGCGGAGGTACGTACTTCTCCCCCTTCTTCAACGAACGGCTGGCGTACCTGGCGTGAGTAAGCGGGCGGATTATCACTCCCTCCTCGTCCAGAAGCAAAACGTTACCATCTCGGAATAGCTCTATCACGATGCTCATAATTCCTCTTCCATGCTCGAATTTCAATCGAATCACTCTGTCGAATCCGAATTGTTCGACCCCAACCAACCTGGAGTTGTTGAGGTGCTTCCTAAGAATCATAGCGAACTGCGAGGGTTGTGTCGGCATCGGCCTATCCCGGTTAGATGCGTATGCCCTCAGCCCCCTCACGATCACTAGATCTGTCGACGGCTCACCCTTCCTGTTCAGGCGCAGAACTATCTGTTCGTAGTGTGGTTGGTATGCCTTCCTCACTCTCGCACCTACCATGCCAGTAAACTCTCGCACAATTCGCGCGATTTCGAAAGAGGACGACTGGCTCCGCATGATTCTCGTTATTGTCCGGAACGGCCCCCTTCATCAGGGAATCGATGGGGGAGATCGCATACTCAAGGCAGGGAAGAGTGGAAATCTACAATCTCACTAAGGACATCTGGCTCGTGAGCGTATTGGTTAGAAGGTACCTTGATCATCCTGCAATTTGGAATTGAATCTGCGATCCTCTCGACTTTGTCGAAGTCATGCAGTGTGTCCGATGAGGCAGTCATTACCGCACATGGTACTTCGATCTTCGATAGGTCTCCAGGAATGCTGTATCCAAGGTTCCATCTAGCGGAGAGGAGCATTCGTGGGACGTCTTGAGCTAGCAGAGCTCTGCGATATCGGACCTTCTGACCCTCTTCCTTGGTCCTCCTGTTCACTACCCAGGCCACGAAACCAACCATCTTTCTGAAAGCCACCATGGGGAGTGGCGAGTAGATGATAATCCTAGACCAGAGTGGGAATCTGAAGTCCGGGTTCGGAGCAAGGAGGACAGAACTCCTGCCACCCAAGTCACCTTTCTCGAACGCATCGATAAGGAGGGTCGACCCTAGTGACGAAGAGTACCAGTCAATATTCCCCTGATCGACGTCCAAGGCCTCGAGAACGGCGGCGATGTCTTTCGAGTGCCTCTCGATGGAAAAGTCATCCTTGGAAATCCTCCTGTTGAATTTCGAACTGGCCTTCTCCCTAGTTTCGATGTAGATGAGATGCCTGCTCTTTACCCATTCAGTAACCAAGGGGCGCCATCCCTCGAATAGTGAGCCCCATCCCGGCACCATAACCACGGTTCCGGAATCCGGCTCTACCCCCTCTGCATTCCAGGCCAGTACCCTAATTGAGACTCCTGGCTCCACTTCGATCCAGTGCTCATCGGCGACTCGGCCATCCAGATCCGGAGGACCGTTCCAAAGACCTTCCACGAGAATCAGAACAAACTCTCCGATTTCAGAGTTCTCTTTCCGTGGGGGTCACCTTCTTCTGCCACCCGATGACCTTCTGCCACCCGATGACCTTCTGCCACCCGATGACCTTCTGCCACCCGATGACCTTCCGCCACCCGATGACCTCCCCCTCGTTCTCCTTGAGGTGCGAACCCTCCTTGGCGGTCCCCCGAAGCGGACCCTTGGACCCCAGCTAGGTCCCCAGTATCTCCCGCCGTAACCCTGCTGTGGCCCTCCGTGATACCCACCTCCATGATTAAATTGGACTCCTGGATTGACTCCCCATCCGGTTTTTGGCCCGTTGCTGAATCTGGCGTTGACCAAGGTAACAACCAAGATGAGGAGGAAGGGCATTCCACAGCAGAAGAGGACACCGAAGCCTACTGAGGCCGGAGCCTCCAAGGTATTGTCTTCTGGATTTTCGACATCGTACCAAACCGTTACTGGGCTACCTAACGGGAGCACAATGTTCTCCACGTCCTCTAGGCAGTAATCACCCCATACCCCCAGGAAAAGGCCGCCTTCTGACCTGAACTCGACTCCGTCTACGTCGAAGGAGTACTGCACATCAGCCCCGCACTCATACTCGTAGTAGTAATAGCAGTCATAGTAGATGTCATTGTACTCGTCATACAGGCAATCTTCGATTTCGTACTCCTCTTCCCACCACTCGGTGCCTTCCAGCACGAGCCCAGTAGTAGACTCGTATAGTGGCTCTCCGCCCAGTAAGACGGCCCCCAACCCGAAGAAGAATAGGGTAATCATAGCAGCGAGGCCAATCGCCACCGCCTCTCCCGGAGAAAGCCACCAAAGCCCCATTACCCCGTCCCCAGAACCCTTCTTCTCTTCTTGGATGACCCTCTCGGAACCGGTTTGAGTGAGAGTCATCACATCATCGTCGATGTTCATCTCGATCTCGTTCAGGAAAGACATTCCCAGGAGTATATCACCGCCCATGGACATCCCATCGCTCGAGTTGCCCATCACGTTCCGAACTACGATTCCCCCTACTCTGACTTCATCGAGGGGGACCTCGTATCCCTTGGATTTCCCATTGGCAGTATTCAACCATTGGACTTTGCCGGTTTTCGCACCGATGTACTCCACTTGTTCCGTTTCCATTGAGACAAAGGAGGCCCCCGTGTCCACCAGGAACGTGACTGGTTTCCCATTGATCGAACCTTCCGTTCGGTACATGCCACGAATTGCCCTGATTTTGACTTCCGCTGTACCGCCCTTGGTGACTCCTCCTGGGACTAGTTCCTCCGTCTTATGCTTGAATTGGGCCACCTTGTAATCGTGCTCGGCCTCTGCCAGTTCCTTCGCTCGCCTTATCCGTTCCCTCTCGGATTCATCGAGCATTTCTTCGACAGACTTCTTCGAATCCTCTGCACCAGCCGACGGCCCGTCTTCATCGTGATCCCACCAACGGTCCTTGCTAGCCATATTACTAGTATTCAGCGTCGGGACACTCGTTTTGAACGTTCACACTGCATTGCTCGACACGTACCCATCTTCAGAGAGGCTCACTCTTCCGGAATCCAATAGTAGTCTCAGATGAGATAGAGTCTGGTCCTCGGCCAGCATTGGATGGGCATCCGGCGAGTCCAAGTAAGCAATTCTCGATATCTCGGAGATCGTGCTAGCACCGGACCCGACTGCTTCGAAGACCCTCTCGTGACGAGACTTCCTGTGCTCGATGTAGTGCCCTAGTATTCTCTCTGGATTTGGGATTAGGGGGCCGTGACCAGGGAATAGGGTGTGGGCCGAAAAACCTCTCAGTTTCTCCAGGCCCTCGATGTACGCGCCCATGTCCCCGTCATTGGAAGGAACTAGGATGGTGCCGACCATCGTGCAGTTGTCTGCAGACACTATCCCCGGCTCGCCTACCAGGCATATCTGTCCCGGGCAGTGCCCCGGGGTCTCCAGAACCTCCCAATTCGAAATCCCACCGGGGCCCCTTACGCCGATCACCTCGCCCTCTTCCAGAGTCCTGCGATTAACTCCTTCTGGAAGCGAATCCAAGGTCTCTTGGCTCGCCCAAATCGGTGCATGGTAGATTTCATCGATCATCCCCAGGTCGCCTAGGTGATCCTGGTGGCGATGCGTGAAAATCGTGGCAACTACTTCGCTTCCGTCTTCATGGATCTCCTCGACCTTCTGGCGCAGCAACTCGAATCCAACTTGATCCCTTATTGCTGGGTCGACAATCAGCCTATCCCCGCCCCTCTCACCAAGGATGAAGCAGTTTGTGTGTGTGGATGGCGGGAGGGTGTTGGTTGGAATCAGTATGCACTCCACACCAGGGCCATACTCGAATCTATGAGGTCCCGATGGAGGGTCATCGGCCATGGTTCTGCATGCCGAGATCAGGTCACTGCCCTCCATCAGCTCTATCAGGTCCCTGAAAATTGTGACAATCGGAGGGGGGATATGCAATTCGTTTACCTCCCATGATGAGATGACCTCTTCTGGCCTCCACCATCGGAACTCGTCGAACTCGCTCCTGCCTGGTGGGAATGTAGGCTCCACTCCCGATTCGCCTAGGGCAACGTGAAAGAATAGGTTGTGGAACCTTGTCGGGGACTGGGGAGGGGTGATCCTCTCAGTGATTACTTGGCATTCGAAACCGGCAGTGGAGATCCTCCCCGACTCCGCTACCTCCAACCATCCTGACTTGTCTCTGCAGATAATGCCTCTAACTTCTTCATCCACCTCGAAGAAGCCCCCATTGCCGTCCGGTGCGATCCCTACTTCCTCCGCCATCTCCCTTAGGAGGGTGAAAACGGATAGGCGTTCTTCCCCCATGTCGGTTAACCACTCCGGATGTGTTTCTGCAGATTTCCTATCCACTCTGCTAACCCCTCCGCCTGGGAAAGACCACAGGTCTGGGAATGCAGGTAGTTGCGAACTCCTGTGCCCCATCAGAATCTCGTATCCATCGCCCCCAACCCGGCTTAGCATCACTGAAGCTGAAGGGATATGGGCACGGTCCTCTAACGGAGGTAGTTCGACCCCCTCCGGCAATTCGTCCATGGGCGCTCGAAGGGATTCGATGCTTCAACCTCGCTACGATAACGATTGAATAATCATGCTAGTCTCCGCAAAGCATGTGCTTTGGAATCAATCGGGCAAAACCCCTCCCAGGTATTGGGCCACACCTCTGGGAAGTGAGGTAATGCGACCTCCCGAGACCATTGAGGAGGAGCTGGAGATTATCGCCCAGGCCCTCGAAGCTGGAATTGACCCGTTTCCACCAAAGAAGAAGCCCACGAGGGTCGCTAAACTCGCATTGGGATGGTTCATGATCATAATGATGGTTAGTTGGGTCTCCCAGCTCCTCTACCAGTACGTCTAGTCGAACTATTGGTAGTCCCTCCCGGATTCGAACCAGGGTCATGGCATCCAGAGTGCCATATGATGGACCGCTACACCAAGGGACTGGTGTAACACGGACAAGGCCCGAATATTTCAAGAAAACCGAGTAATCAGAAATGAGTGCTCATGACCTGAATCCGGCATTCACCTTCTCCAGGCTGTCCTTGCTGGGTCGCAGGAGATCCTCGGAGAGGTCCACTAGGGGTGTTTCACTCAGTCCAAGCGTGTCCGTTGCGGTAGGCACGTCATCGTCGTAGTAGAGGAGCCCTGTCACATGATTTCCAGCCTTCTCCGACTCGTGAATGGCACTCAATGCGGAGACGGCATCCGTGTAGTCATGGTCCGCTGCCACGGTCTCCAGCCTCAAGGTTGAGCCGTCGAACAGATTCACCTCCCTGAACTCGCCTTCTGGGACCTCAACCTCCTCTAGTGGGGAGAAGTGGGGGATGTAGTCCAGGATGTGTAGAACCTCGTCATTTGCCTTCACGTAGTTGTAGGACTTGTAGGACTCGTCGTTGTTGGCGAAGGTCACGCACGGGGAAATGACGTCAATGAATGCCATCCCCCTGTGGCTCATCGCTGCTCTAATTAGTGCAGTCAACTGCTTCTTGCTTCCTGAGAACGATCGGGCCACGAAACTGCACCCTAGGTTGATTGCCATCGCACAGAGGTCAATCGGTGCTTGTTGGTTTTCCTTCCCTTTCTTCTTCTTCGACCCCTTCTCGACAGTGGCGCTATACTGCCCCTTCGTGAGACCGTAGACACCGTTGTTTTCCACTATGTAGACCATATCGAGATTCCTCCTGATGGCGTGGATGAACTGCCCTATGCCTATGCTTGCTGTATCCCCGTCGCCAGACACGGCCAAGAAGCTCAGGTCCTTGTTCACCATGTTCGCCCCAGTTGTTACCGATGGCATCCTCCCATGCACGGTGTTGAAACCATGGCTCTTCCCGAGGAAGTAAGCCGGAGTCTTGGAGGAGCATCCGATACCGCTCATCTTCGCTATCTTCTCTGGTTGAATCCCGTTCTCCCAGGCTGCTTGGATTATGTTATTCGAAATCTGGTCGTGTCCACACCCGGGGCACAACGATGACTTACCGCCGGTGTATTCTGATTTTTCCAGCTCTAGTACATTCAGTCTGACCATCAAGACACCTCCTTCAGTACATCTAGAATCATGTCGGAATATACCCTTGCCCTTGGTGGCATTCCATCGCTGTATGCAACGCTGTGAATCTTAGGTATCAAATCAGCGGGAAACTCCTTGCGTATGATTCCGAATAGCTGACCATCCCGGTTAATCTCGAGGACAATCGTCCTTTCGTGCCTTCTTATGAAATCCTCTACCTCAGGATGAAGAGGAAGGGCCCTTACTCTGCATGTGCTTACAGAAAGGCCGCTCTCTTCCAGCATGTCGTCTATCTCGACGATGGTGTTCTCCATTGACCCATAGAAAATAACAGCCAGTTCCTTGTTCTCTTCCTCTCTAATCACGGGTTCAGGAAGGTGCTCCCTTGCACCATCGATCTTCCTCTTCAATCTCGCCATCGCATCGTGGTAAACCTGAGGGTCTTCCGAGTAAATTCCATCCTCGTCATGACCCGTTCCTCTGTAAAGAATCGGATCTAGGCCACTGCCTGGCAATGTTCTGTAGGCTATGCCGTCGCCATCGACATCCCGATATCTGCCGTAATTTGCAATCGAATCCAACTCCTCTTGGCTTCTGATGACCTTTCCTCTGTCCATTGGCTTATCCGGGTAATTGAATCCAGATGTCACCCATCGGTTCATCCCCAAGTCTAGGTCGTTGAATCCGAATACCATGGTCTGGAACCTCTCAGCGTAGTCGAAGGCCCTCCAACCGAATTCGAAACACTCGTCAACAGTCCCTGGGATTAGTACGATGTGCTGGGTATCCCCATGGCTCGCCTCGTAGAGCATCGAAAGATCCCCCTGTTGTGTTCTTGTGGGCAATCCAGTCGAAGGACCCACTCTGTTAACATCCCAAATTACCCCGGGAACCTCGGAGAAGTAGAACAGGCCGATGAATTCGGACATTAGGGAGATTCCTGGGCCACTGGTGCAAGTCATGCCCCTGCCTCCTGCCCATCCAGCACCAAGCACCATGCCCGCTGCAGCCAACTCATCTTCCGCCTGAATGACCGCGCAAGTGCTGCCTCCATCGCCATCACTGCGAAGCTCTGGCAACCATCCGATTATCGACTCAGCAAGGGAGGAAGAAGGTGTAATAGGGTACCAAGATAGCATGCTGATGCCCCCATATATCGAACCAAGAGCAATTGCCTCATTCCCCTCAATAAGGAAGGAGTCGGGATTCTTCTCCCTGCTCTCAACGCAATACTGACACTCGAATTCCCAACTCTCCTCTGCGAATGACCTACCCTCAGAGATTGCTTGCATGTTCAACTCAACCGCTTTCTCCTTTCCTTTGAACTGGGCTTTGACTGCCTTACCAATTGCATCCTCGTCTATTCCCAGAAGGTGTGCGACTGCTCCTACATAGTACATGTTTGCAATGAGTCTCCCGAGCTTGGGGTTGATTTTCCTAGCCATCTTCGTCATCGGCATTCCAAGCAGGACGCAGTCGTCCCTGTCCACCGGGAGTTTGACATCCTCGTTGTAGACCACTATGGTCCCAGGTTCTAGGCCCTCGAGGTCCTTCATCCAGGTGTCCTTGTTCATCAGAACCTGGATATTGGTGTAATCTCCAGGGGCTTGGTACCCATCATCGCTCACTCGGATAATGAACCACGTCGGCAAACCTGAGATGTTGCTTGGGAAGAGGTTCTTTCCACTTACTGGGATCCCCATCTCGAACATAGAGTGGAGAATAATAAGATTGGATGATTGGGAACCCGTCCCGTTGGCCGTCGCGACATTGATTACGAAATCATTGACGATTTTTCCCATTGCTTTCTTCGTCCCCAGTGCTTCCAGTAGGTCGCTCGCAGGGCTTCGGCGAAGTCTCAGGGTCTTATGCGTTACCATCTAAAAATCAACAAATTCGTCCCATCATCTCATCCGTTGCAGTTTTCAATGAGGGGGCTTTCGCGAACCCGTGCCAATTCCAGCAGAACTGCAGAAATCTTGGGACGATGCCATTCAGTTGTTGGGTGAAAAGAAGGATCCGGAAGGTGCATTGGAGGCACTCAGATCGGCTTGGGGGAGCATAGAAAATGAGGCTCAGAGGGCCAAGACGCTCTCTCTGGCAGCAGATGCAGGTACAGAGTTGGGCATCACCGATAAGAGGAACCAGAAGTCACACTGGCAGAAGGCATACAAGAATTACAACAAGTCTCTTTCCATCGATTCGAAGAACAAGGAAACCCGCAGGAATATGAACAAACTGGCATCGATGATGGACGAGCAGTCAATCTCACTCGGTCTAGGATTCCAGATGTTCGATCAAGGAAACCCGACTCCCCTTGGGCTTCTGGCAATGGTCCTCTCAATGGCGGCTTTCCTCGTCTCGATAAAACTGGTTTCTGAGTATCTAGGTGATGACAGTAACCCCATTGTGTCCCTCGAGGTACAGTATGTCCTCAATGGCCAATCTGTAACTGGGGAGATACAAATTGAGTTGTACGAAGACGAAGCACCAATGCACGTTGAGAGCTTCTTGACTCATGCAGAGAATTTCCAGTATGACGGGGGCCAGTTCCATAGGGTGATTGAGGGTTTCATGGTTCAAGGCGGAGATATCCAGAACATGGGTGGCTCCGGAGGATACGCAGCACATTACTACGGATATTGCAATGGGGAGCCGATGCCAGAGAGCGAGTGTCGGCAGAAGGAGGATTACACGGTTCCATTCGAGCATGAGAACGGCCTGAAGCACACAGCTGGGGCCATTGCAGCGGCACACGCCGGGAAAAACACCGATGGGAGCCAATTCTACATCGTCCCATCGGATGGTTTCGCTGAATTCCTAGATTATGATGAATTTCCCGCGAAGGACTGCTGGGGCGATCTGACACCCACTGATTCCTCCGACGACGGTTCTTGCCACACAGTTTTCGGATATGTTACCTCGGGAATGGAGCACGTTGATGGAATTAGCCAGGTTGATACGGTGAACCCAGACGCCAGACCGTCCGACGATCGTCCTGTGGATCCCGTCCGGATAATATCAGTAACAGTCGTCTGATTCGAATCCGTTTATACTAGGTGAACTTCATGTACTCCTCACGAGGAGAAATTAACCGGTGAGATAATGGGGAATGAGAATCCATTTGATGCACAGTCTGAGTTCGAGAGAAACGACGGGTCAGTGGGCCTCTTCATGGATCTGCATTCACTAGAGGAAAGCGGCCTATGCAACTTGTCGGAAATTCCATTTTCAATTCGGATCCTTCTTGAATCTGCATTGAGGAAATGCGATGGTTTCCTCGTCAACGAGGACGATGTGAAGAGAATCGCCTCATGGTCCCCAGATATGAAGCCAGAGGAAATCCCATTCAGCCCGAGTCGGGTGATCCTGCAAGACTTCACGGGGGTCCCTGCAATTGTTGACATCGCCGCACTAAGGGATGCAATGAGGGAACTTGGAGGCGATCCAAGCAAGGTCAATCCTCAGGTTCCCGTGGATTTGGTCATCGATCACTCCGTGCAGGTGGATGTTTCCGGGCTCTTCCCCGATGCCCGCGAGAGAAATCTGGAAATCGAGTACGAGCGTAACTCGGAGAGATACAAGTTCCTGAAGTGGGGGCAACTCAGTCTAGACAACTTTCGCGCAGTACCACCTGGGAGGGGGATTGTCCACCAGGTAAACCTAGAGTGGATCGCTAGGGTAGCCAGGGAGGAAGACGGATTGTGGATCCCGGACTCGCTCGTCGGAACCGACTCGCACACAACTATGATCAACGGTTTGGGAGTACTTGGGTGGGGCGTTGGAGGTATTGAGGCCGAGGCCGTCATGCTGGGTCAACCGATCTACATGCTGCTGCCCGAAGTCGTAGGATTCGAACTCATTGGCTCCCTAGAGCCGGGCGTAACAGCCACAGACATGACTCTTCGGATAGTCGAGATGCTAAGAGAGCACGGCTGCGTTGGCAAGTTCGTTGAGTTCCACGGCAATGGCCTGTCTAACCTCAGCCTCCCAGATAGAGCGACAATCGCAAACATGGCCCCAGAGTATGGCGCAACCTGCGGCTTCTTCCCTGTTGACCAGACTACTCTGGATTACATGCTTCTATCGGGTAGGGAACCGAGTCACGTGGAGGACGTAAAGAGATTCATGGAGGCCCAGGGGCTTCTTTATCGCGAATCAACCCCCACTCCGAAGTTCACATCCAACCTCTCTCTCGATCTGTCAACGGTAGAGCCCTCCCTATCCGGGCCAAAGAGGCCCCAGGACAGAGTTCCACTGTCGGAGATGAAGTCGCACTGGAGAAAGAGCCTGAATGCCCCAACCGGGCATCAAGGACACGGCGTAGAATCCAGCAGGAACGATGCAATGTCCCCCGTCGATGGACGAGACTGTGATTTGAAACACGGAGACGTCGTTATCGCAGCCATAACCAGTTGCACGAATACCAGTAATCCAAGCGTGATGATAGCTGCCGGATTGGTCGCTAGGAACGCTCGATCGAGGGGTCTTTCAATCAAACCATGGGTCAAACCAAGCCTAGCTCCTGGCAGCAGAGTTGTCACGGAGTACTACGACGCTTCAGGACTCACAGAGGACCTGGATTCTCTAGGATTCAGTGTAGTTGGGTACGGATGCACTACTTGCATAGGCAACTCGGGACCCCTCGACTCCGAGATCGAGGGAGCGATTGACGATTCGGACCTAGTAGTCGGGAGCGTCCTCTCCGGGAATCGTAATTTTGAGGGAAGGATCCACCAGAAAATCAAGGCAAACTACCTTGCTAGCCCTCCTCTAGTCGTGGCTTATGCACTTGCAGGGACATTGGATGTAGATTTCTCAGAAGACCCTCTCGGCCATGATCCCTCGGGCAATCCAGTTATGCTGTCAGACATCTGGCCTAGTGACGATGAAATTCGCACCACTGTGGAGTCCGCAATCGGGCCGGAGATGTTCGTTAGCAGATATTCAGACGTACTGAGCGAACCGAGATGGGATGCCATCCCAAGCGAGGCGAGCGAACTTTTCCCATGGGATCCAGAATCCACTTACGTGCGTCTCCCGTCATTCTTCCAGGGGATTCGGCCAGAGCCTTCCCCGATTGAACCAATTGAAGATGCAAGGGTCCTAGTAATGGTCGGAGACTCTGTGACGACTGACCACATCAGCCCCGCAGGAGCATTCCCAAGCACGGGACCAGCCGGCCAGTATCTGGTCGGCAAAGGCGTCCAGCCGAGGGACTTCAACTCATTTGGGAGTCGTAGGGGGAATCACGAGGTCATGGTGAGGGGGACATTCGCTAACATCAGGATGAGGAACCAGACGGCCCCCGGGACGGAAGGTGGTTTGACCACCCACTTCCCAACCGATGAGGTGGTATCTATTCACGAGGCTAGTGAGAGGTACATCGCCGACTCGACGCAACTCGTAGTCCTGGCTGGTTCTCAATATGGCTCCGGGAGCAGCAGGGATTGGGCAGCCAAGGGAACCCTATTGCTAGGTGTTAGAGCAGTTATCGCGAAGTCATACGAGAGGATCCATAGATCAAATCTAGTTGGGATGGGCATACTGCCCCTTGCTTTCGCCCAAGGTTACGACACGGACTCATTGGGGCTAGATGGGACTGAACTATTCAGCATCCCCGCTTCCGGAGACTTGGAGCCCTTTTCGGAGATAGAGGTCTCAGCAAGTAAGGCTGATGGGACAGAGATTGTTTTCCCCGCAATCGTTAGACTTGAGACTCCAGTCGAGGTCGAATACTACAGAAATGGTGGAATACTTCAGACGGTTCTGAGAAACCTGGCAAAGGATTGAAGTCTGAAGGGCAGAAATGAGGTTGTAGAATGGAAGGGGACGAGCAAGAACCTGAAGAAGAAGGCCTACCGGGGCCACCACCAGATCCATCTAGGATACCTTCGATAGTGAGGAAAGTGGGAGACCTGAACCTGCAATCCGAGGCCGAAGAACATGGAATCTCGAAGAAGACCGACCCGGATATTCGTGCAATAATGGAATTCTTGGACGAAGTCGAGGATCTAGAACCACTGAACAACAACCTGTCGGGAGACCCAATGGCGGAAGCTTGGTTGCAGATTCTCTTGACCCTGATTGTGCGGGAACACGGCCACTCCTCTCTAGGAGTCAGCTCCATCGAGGTTCTGGTCGGAGAGCGCATGAATAGGGAGGGAATCGACCTAGAGATTTTCCTAGACAGGCTATGGATTATGGGTAGGCTCGAGAAGGTCTACGGTGGGGCCGAAGTGAGCTACTCGCCCAACCCCAGTTGGCTTGAGATGAAGTAATCACGACGTCAATCATCCAATGCAGCAAAAAAACACGTTTCGGTAATGCATAAGAGTGGTCGGAAAGTCCGAACTACCATGATGAACGAAAGTATGACTGGAAACCATGAGCATGGAAAGAGCAGGAGGGCCGTGGGACTTGTGTTCCTGATGCTAACATCGCTCTTCGTTTCGGCAGTGCCGTACGCTTCTGCTTCTCACACCACTCAATACGCCGTGCAGAGAGATCCACTGTACATTTCCATAGGCGATTTGGACTGCGACGGGGACAATGACATCGCTTCAGGGAGCGGATTCGGACACTTCATCAGCTTCCTGTACAATGACGGGAACGGAGGTTTCGCAGACAGGCAGGACGTGCAGATCTCGAACAACGACTCGTTCAGAGCCGGTTTCCGAGACGTGGCCGATGGGAACAGAGTCGAGATTGCCGACGTCGACGGAGATGATGTCAATGACGTAATCTACTATCAGCAGAACGTCAGGTTCGTCGGTGAGACATTCATCAGGCCTGCGAACCTAACAGTCCTCAAGGGCGATTGCGACGAGAGGGTAAACGAGTGGGAGGAGATGTTCGAAACGATCACGGTCATCAACCCATACCTAGCAGACCTCGACGTCGGGGACATCAATGATGATGGATACGCTGACGTTGTATTCTCCTCGACAGATTCCACGTTCGCAAACCAGTTCATACAGATCTACAAGGGGCCAGACTACAGCATACCTGCAAACCAACATTCTCCGATTTCAGTTCCGCTCACGAGTGGTTTCTACCAATACCTCAAGCTCGGGAATTGGAACGAGGATTTGTTGGAGAACCCGCTCACGGGAGAACCAGTTCCAGGAGAGTGCGAGGATCTCGATATTTGGCTACTCAGGACTCCTCCTTACAATGCGGGCGTGGGATACTCTGCAGGAACCTACGACAACATGACAGTTCTGGAGTATGACTGCGTAACAGGCCAGTACCCCAACCCCATGGATCCAACAGGTTCAGGTACCATCCACGAGTTCACGCTCGATGCAGAGCACGACTTCCCACTGTACGGGCTTGACATCGCCGACTCTACCCCGGACGACGATGTAAATGAGATCGACATCATAGCAGCAGTTGACGGAATCACAGGAAACGTCTCCTACGCAACCAAGACATCCTCTGGTTGGGACACTCAGAACTACGTGGATTTCGGAGACTACTTGGGGGCCTCGGTCACCATAGCCGATGTCAACCAAGATGGGGAGCTGGACTTCTTCGTTCCAACTTCCCTGACTCTGCTGGACACCCAGGAGTCAACCGTTCAGAATCAGACATTCCTTCTTCGACCAAACCTTCGCGCTCTGAACACCGTGCAGATCCTTCTCGCGGACCCAGATAGTAACGGGTATCTCGATCCCCTATCTTTCGATGTAGGCAGGAGGCCAACAATGGCAATGCCAGGGCAACTCCAAGGCTCAGAGAACAGTGCTCTCGAGGTAGTAATCGGACAGGAAGACTACACCTACAGATTCTCGAACAACGCCATGTGGCTGGACACACAGGGATATGCCGGTCAGGGGGATTACCTGTCAGTACTGGTTCTGGACAACTTCGATCTAGGGATCACTAGAGTGGAGATCGAACCGTCAGTAAAAGATCCTGCCACATTCCAAAGCATCGTCGGAGAGGGAAATCGATGGGTTAACGTGACGGTCAAGAACACAGGCCTAATGCCAATTTCTGGCGGCAGCCTAGACGTCGATCTAGAGGTCAGGGAGGTTCTTGGCGGAACTGACACTGTGATCTACTTCAATGACTTCGAGTCCTCGTCTGCAAGCATCAACACTGGCTCGGCATCATTCAACAAGTACTCTTACACTGGCGAGTACGAATCCGGGAACTCATCATGGCACATAGATGGGGATAGGTATTGGATCAGCCAAGACTACGACGAGTACGACGTCGTCCATTTCAACAACAGCGACTACCAGTGCATGCCCAACGGAACCGACAAGTGCTTCGCATCAGACGGCAACCCCGAGGAGAACAATGAGTCTTGGGACGGCCCAGTCGCTTACCCGAATTGGGAAGCAGAGGCAAACCCAACAAGTTACTACTGGGCGGGAGTCTCGCACACCTACGACCTGGGTGATGGCAACTCAACAGAGGACTCGGGCTACTACAACCACATGGACGAGGCATTGATTCTCGAGGGTATTGACCTCTCTGGAGCCGATGCCGCATTCCTAGACATGGATGCCATTTGCACAGCAGGATTCTTCGAACTATTCCTATCAGAACCGTATGACGTAATCGAGAGATGGTTGTATGAGGATTCCTGCAGCATCGAGGTTTGGAGCGATGGAAGTGGATGGGAGACCGTTTGGAGGTATGGTGGTTGGGACAATGAGAGGAAGTACCGAATCGAGGAGCGAGTATCCAGCGCCCCTGACCCAGAGTACAACGACTACAATGCAAACTTCTTTGGAGACTGGCATACGACGATGTGGAACAACTACACCGATTCAGGAGGAATCAGAGATTCCTGTGTCGTCGGATACAGCATCTGCTGGGAAGATGGAGGACTCGACCAGAAGGCAGACTCGATCGATCTCACCCCCTACGCTGGTCAGACAATTGACATCAGATTCCGTTTCCGAAGCGGACTGGAGGGGACAGTGGGGCCTGAGGGGTCCGAGGACTTCTCTGGCCTCGATGGGTTCGCTATCGACAATATCTCGGTCAGGACGAGGGATGTGACCTTCGGAGCCTCCACAGTTGAGAGTCAACAGTTGACGGGTCTCGACCTGGTTGCAGGTGAGTCCTTGCAGGTCCAACTAACTGCTGACTTCGTTGACAACACCACCTACTACATCTCAACCGTGCTGTCCAACTTCAATCTGGGCGGCGGGCAGGGGGACCAGGATGCCACCAACGACCAGACTAGGTTCCAGCTAACCGTCAGGAACCTCTACGACCCTGGCCTGTTCGAAGAGCCTTGGTTGGATCTACTGAACGGGGAAAGATACGCTTCGGGGGAGATGCCAATCACGGTGGGCGTGCAGAACTGGGGCAACACATTTGTCGACTTCGACGTCGAAGCCAAAGTCAGCAATGCGCTGCCAGAACTGATTGCAGCAGAGGACTTCTCCGGCTTCCAGCCGATATGGGAGGACGACGGGAACGAGAACGGCAGCAGACTGGATGACTCGTCAGGGTCAAACGAGATGCTCCCACAGAATCAGGGCGTCTTCAAGAACCAGGCTTACTGGCTGGGACACCCAGACGATGGTTACGGGGACAGTTGGAACGAGACTCTGACTCTAGAACCAATCGAGCTAACCGACAGCGGGGCCGACTTCACATTCCTGACATTCGACTACTTTGCCGAGGGAGACCACATCTCCGATAGGAACGGAAACGTCCAATCTGTCAGGGACTTCTCATACCTAGAGGCTTCTTGGGTCAGGGACGGCGAGGTATACCAGGGAATAATCTACGGAAGCTGGACGGACCTCAACGAGAATGGCCTCAGATACGCATTCAATCCTTACACGGAGACCATCTACAACTACTGCGAGGACTTCGACCAGAACGGACTATACGAGGAAGTGGAGTATGCAGGAGACCACTCGGGAGGAATCGGAGAGGACGGATTCGTATCCTGGTTCGACTCTGACAACCTAGTAAACACCGCTAGAATCGACTTGACTCACGTCCACCTTCTCAACCAGACCGCCGAGGACTCCTTCGCTTGGACTGATGAATGCACGTCCCTAGCAGGCGCAGATGTCACATTCACATGGAGATTCTACTCCAACGATGACGGGGTTAACGGGAATGCTGGATACGCCGGTTTCGCAATTGACAACATTAGGGTGGACGACTACACATTCACCGATGATGGCGAATACACTCAGACCGTATCTGGAATGGATGCCGGCCAGAGGAGAGTGGTGGAGATGGGAACCCATGACTTCGAGAGCGGTCTTTACAGGATAGACCTGATGACTCTTTACAACAACTCGGACAATGCCTCGAAGTGGTTCGACAAACCTGAGATCAGCCAGGCTAACAACGTCTCAACAATCCTTTTCGAGATAGCAAACGCAGACATCACACTTCTGCAGGCAGATGTCTTGGACTGCGTCGCAGACGCCGTCTACTCGTGCTTTTATGCGACGAATCCACAGGGCCAGAAGTCACACGACTTCGCCGTCCCCATGCTGAATGGTGTCATCGAGGGAATTTACGAGGTCACAATGAAGATAGTCGACGAGGAAACCGGCCAGACCGTCTTCGAACAGACCTCTGACAACGGACCTTTCGTTCTAGACCCTCATCAGAGGTCACAGGCCAATTGGACTGCTCCATATGACCTCTGGTTCGACTCTCACACATACAACATCAGCTTCCAGTCCACTCTGACTGAGACGGGAGAGACCTCAGGAAACGAGCGTTACTTCGACATCCAATTCCTGGACAACATCGATGTGGCCATACTTTCCAATCCGACGGATCAGAATAGGCTACAGAGGGTGAAGCAGGACCTATCGGCCATGAACAAGACCTACACCCAGTTCGAGGTAGAGGACTGGAGCGTGTACGGAATGGAAGACTGGTTGGAGCACTACTCCAAGATTCTCCTGCCATGGCAGACCGACTATAGCGTCGAGTACGGCGACTATTACGAACTCATGGGGACTCCAAACCCAGACAATGCTGACATCACTCTGACTGAGACTCTGATTGAATTCATGAGAGAGGGAGGGACCTTGCAGGTCCATCTAGGTCCGTATTACTCTGATTACGATGACATTCAGAACCCCAATGCACCAGATAGGCTGCCATTCGGGATGAATGTCGTAATGAGGGACCACTTCAATACCACTGTGGATCACCGCATTCTATCAGAGAACATCAGCCTAATCGATCCGTTCCACCCGCTGATGTCAGGCATCAACCCATCAGCTCTAGCTGGCATCAACGGAGGCACTCACGTAGCGCTTTCCGCACTCGACCTCAATCAGGTGAAATCCGAGAACATCCCACAGGTCTGCAGCGATGGGGCCGCAGGAGGAACCGAAGGCGGGAAGATCAGCGATGGCGGTACATTCCACACCATTATCAGGGACTCAGAGAATCCAAGCCAGTCCCTGCTGTCTACTTGCAACTACCACCAGGGTGGGATGATTATCACCACAATAGATGTCGAGAACCCAGCAGTCTCACAGCCATTCGGCGATCCAAACTTCCCGATGCTGGCCAATCTTCTGGACTTCCACCTGTCTCCATACCCGGATGGCTTCGAGATAGCAGGCGAAGGATTCGAGCTCACAATAGATGGGGATGCCCAATCGATAGACGTATTGACCGGCGCCTATGCAAGGACGGCAATCAAGAGCTCAGCCGAGCTCGACTTCGGCTTCGAGACGGATGTCGATGGAATCCACGCTGACTGGTTGATTGAGTCAGCCAACGGCGAGGCTGTCACTGGCTGGGACGGACAAGCGCTCGGGAGCGACAACAACCACGCACACAGGGCAAACTCAACCGACCCGGTAACTGCTACGTTCTGCGTCCCAGACGAGAACGCAGAACTAGGTTGCAAGATAGATGCCGAGTGGAGGGTCTGGCTGTTCCTGCATGACTCACATGGAAATACCAGGATCACCAACATCTCTGTGTATACCAATGACATTAACGCTGACAGCACTCCTCCCGAGGCCCACATAGAGATTGTTGAGGACTCGGCATACACCGAATTCGTCGAATTCGTCGGATACCAGCAGACACCTACTGGAAAGCAGGATGCAGATGGCAACTGGATCATGGTCGACTCGCCCAAGTACCGAGTCCGACTCTCCGACACCGGGGACACCAGCATCAGCTTCTCCTCGGCAAACAGCAGTGACATCGGAACTGGGATCGGGAAGTTCAGCTGGTCCGTCAATGGGGATGGGGACAACGTGCACGTCTACGAGCTACCCGGTAGCGAGGTCGAGTGGACTTACACCTTCAGGAACCTGACGGCCGGACAGAACACCATCATGGTCGAATTGACCGTATATGACAAGAGGGACCAGAGAAACGAGGCTCCCACCAGGGTATTCTTCGAAGTAGTGGGAGAGATGTTCGGGGATTCTGCTCCCGATGTCGAATTCGATAGCATCTCAACTGCGGATGGGGACTCATTCTCCGCACTGGAGTCAGACATAGTGAACATCACGGGGACAGTGGTAGACAATGATGCGAGTGCAGAATGCGACGTCAAGGTCGAGGCATCCCTGGATGACATCTCTGTTTTCGACAAGAGTGAGGGAATCAAGACCGCCCAGAAGGCGCTCGGAAGATTCGACTGGCAGGACGGACTATGCGATGGTGACCAGTACTTCCTATCGCTGAACATATCCCACCTCTACCTGGAGCTTGATGGAAATGCAGGAATCATCCACATCAGAGTCACAGAGGGCTCTTACGTGGTCGATGACCAGATTCAGCTGTACACTGTCCCAAGGTCTGACGAAGAGACCGGTGGAAATCAGGAGGGCAGCGGTGGCACTTCCACATTCATGTTCGCGGGAATCGGCGCGATACTGCTAATTGCAGTCCTAGCGGTTACGATGATGCTCATGAGAAGGGGAGGGGGTTCGGACCAGGAGCAGGACTCAGTGGAGTCATTCGGCGGCGTAGAGCAGATGGACCCTGTCGAGGCTTACGTTCAGCAACTGGTGGCACAGGGATACGAGGAGCAGATGGCACGGCAGTACGCCACCCAGTACTATGCTCAATACTACTCGCAGCAGAAGGGCGGCGGTGGCTGATCAGAGTTAGGGGATTTCAAGGGTCCACTTCCTTGGAAGGGGCTCGCCCGACTGTTCGATCACGC
>Ga0208764_10000230_pt1 | contig 34066 bp, 44 predicted proteins | sample ETNtaG_18_FD_185762 | JGI IMG/M metagenome (GOLD analysis project Ga0208764, IMG submission 185762) | Marine microbial and viral communities from oxygen minimum zone, Eastern Pacific Ocean - ETNP201302SV91 (SPAdes) (version 2) | ecosystem: Environmental > Aquatic > Marine > Oceanic ... | reverse complement strand
CAGTTGGAGCTGGAGTTGTGACAAAAATTATAAAATAATCTCTAGGAGTGTAGCTCAATTGGTAGAGTACGGGTCTCCAAAACCCGGGGTTGTGGGTTCGAGTCCCACCGCTCCTGCCAAACGAGAGAGGAATTTATGATAAATCCATTAAAATTTTTACAGGAAGTTAAACAAGAAGCTTTCAAAGTTACTTGGCCAACAGGAAAAGAAACTGCTACTGGTGCGGTTATGGTTATAATAATGGCTATTATAGCAGCTATTTTTTTTCTTTTATTGGATCAGTTTTATAAGTTTTTTTTAGATTTAATTTTAACTATCAAATTATAAAATGAAAAAATGGTATATAGTTCAAACATATTCGAGTTTTGAAAAGAAAGTTGCTAACACTTTAGAAGAAAATATAAAGAAAATGAAATTAGAAGAAAATTTTGAAAAAGTATTAATCCCAACACATAATGTGACCGAAGTAAAAAGAGGGAAGCGAATTCAATCGAAAAAAAAGTATTTTCCAGGTTATGTTTTAGTAAAAATGGAAATGAACAAAGATATGTATCACATGATAAAAGGCATTCAAAAGGTGAGTGGTTTTTTAGGCAAAACTGGAGAACCTGCAGCAGTTTCTGAAACTGATGTCCATAAAATTATGACCCAAATTGAAGATGGTGTAGTTCAACCTAAATCAGGTACAGCTTTTGATATAGGAGAAAAGGTACAAGTGATTGATGGACCTTTTGCATCATTTTCTGGATTGGTAGAGGGTGTAGATGAAGAAAGGCATAGACTAAAAGTGTCTGTCTCAATTTTTGGTAGACCAACTCCAGTAGATTTAGAATATAATCAAGTAGAAAAGGTTTAATTAGATGGCAAAAAAAGAAATAACTGGAATGATTAAATTACAAATAAAAGGTGGGCAAGCAAACCCAGCTCCTCCAGTTGGTCCTGCTTTAGGTCAAAGGGGTATTAATATTATGGATTTTTGTAAAGCATTTAATGAAAAGACAAAAAGTTTTATGGGAAAACCTGTGCCTGTAGTCATCACTGTTTATAAGGATAAAAAATTTGACTTTATAATTAAATCTCCACCAGCATCACATTTTATTATGGAAGCGGCAAAATTAAAAGGCGGCTCACAAGAACCTGGGAGAGTGATAGTTGGGTCAATAACAATGAAACAAGCTGAAAAAATAGCAAAAGATAAAATGAAAGATTTAAATGCTTTTGATCTTAAAGAAGCTACAAAAATAATTTGTGGTTCCGCAAGATCTATGGGTATAGAGGTTAAAGAATAATGAAAAAAAGATCTAAAAGATATAAAAAGTTAAAAGAATCTTCTAAAAAAGATAGTCCAAAAAATTTTTCCGAAGCATTAGCTTTGGTTAAAAAAAATTCAAATACTAAATTCGAAGAGTCAATTGATGCGTCAGTAAGATTGAATGTTGCAAAAAGTAAACAAGAAATTAATTTGAGATCAGTTGTCAGTTTGCCATTTGGCACAAAGAAGAAGATAAAAGTAGCGGTAATTTGTGAAGAAAATAAAATTGAAGATTCAAAAAAATCAGGAGCTGATATTGTGGGATCAGATGATTTAATAGAAAAAATAAACAACGGATATTTATCTTTTGATAAATTGGTTTCCACACCTTCAATGATGGCAAAAATTGGAAAATTAGGAAAGGTGCTTGGTCCAAAAGGTTTGATGCCAAATCCAAAATTAGGAACAGTAACAACGGATGTAAAAAAAACAGTCAATGAAATAAAATCTGGCCAAGTTGAAATTAAAAATGACAAAGATGGAAACGTTGGTTTTTCTTTTGGCAAAATGAAACAGAGCAATGAGCAGTTAGAAAAAAATTTTAATGCTGTGTTTGAAGTTATTTTAAAAGAAAAACCTAACAATATTAAAGGAAATTTTATTATTTCAAGTTATGTAACATCCACAATGGGTCCTTCTTATAAATTTAAAGCAAAAGGAGCAAATTAATTTTATGATGAACAAAGAAGAAAAAAAAACTTACATCTCAGAAATGAAAGAGTTTTTTACCAACAACGAATCTGTGTTGGTTACTCATTATCAAGGGTTAACAGTTAATCAAATTGATATTTTAAGAAATGAAATGAGAACACATGGTATATTCTTTAAAGTAACAAAAAATAGAATCACAAAACTGGCTTTAAAAGATACCAAGTGTAAAGACCTATCAAATCTTTTCACAGGACCTACGGCTGTAGCTTTTTCAAAAGATGGAATATCATCAGCAAAAATTTTAACTAAGTTTGCAAAAGAAAATAAATCACTAAAGATAATTGGTGGAATTATGGGAAATGATGTTTTAGACGTAAAAGATGTAGCTAAAATTGCAACTTTACCAACATTAGAAGAGGCAAGAGCAAAAATAGCCAGTATTTTGCAGACTCCAGCTCAAAAAATAATTAGTATTTTGCTTGCACCAGGCTCAAAAATTGCTATTTTAGCGTCATTAAAAAAATCATAACAATTCGATTATATGACAGATCTAAATAAAATTATTGATGAACTTTCTAAGCTAACAGTAGTAGAAGCCGCAGAGCTTTCTAAACAGCTGGAAGAAAAATGGGGAGTTACTGCCGCTGCTGCCGTTGCCGCAGCTCCAGCAGGTGCTGCCGCTGCACCAGCAGAAGAAAAAAGTGAATTTTCTGTTTTTTTAAGTTCAGCGGGAGATAAAAAAATTAATGTCATAAAAGAAGTAAGAGCGTTTACAGGGTTAGGTTTAAAAGAAGCTAAGGATTTAGTTGAGGCAGCCCCTAAAGAGATTAAGGGCGGTGTTGCAAAAAAAGAAGCAGAAGAAGTAAAAAAGAAACTTGAAGCTGCTGGTGCAAAAGTAGAATTAAAATAATTATATAATTTTTTAACTTTTTAGATATTTAAAAGGTTAGAGATCTTTGTTTAATGGATTTATCGTTTACCGAAAAAAAAAGTATAAGAAAAAATTTTGGAAAACTCAAAGAAACTTTATCCATACCGAATTTAATTGAGGTTCAAAAAAAATCTTACTCGACTTTCTTAAAAAAAGAAGATTCATTTTCTGAAGGTCAAATTCAAAAAGGTTTAGAAAGAGTTTTTAAAAGCATTTTCCCAATAGAAGAATCTGGAGATAAAGCAACTCTAGAATATATATCTTATAGATTTGATAAACCAAAGTACCATGTCGACGAATGTAGACAAAGGGGCTTAACTTACTCTGCTGCATTAAAAACTACTTTAAGACTTGTTGTTTATGATATCAATCAAGAATCTGCTACAAAACAAGTTTTATCTGCCAAAGAACAAGAGGTTTACATGGGAGATATTCCTTTAATGACTCCAAGCGGAACTTTTGTGGTTAATGGAGTTGAGAGAGTTGTTGTCAATCAAATGCACAGAAGCCCGGGAGTTTTTTTTGATCATGACAAAGGGAAAACGCACGCAAGTGGAAAACTTTTATTTAATTGCAGAATTATACCTAATAGAGGATCGTGGCTTGATTTTGAATATGACACCAAAGAAATTCTTTATTTTAGAATTGATAGAAAGAAAAAAATTCCCATCACAACTTTATTATACGCTTTAGGTTATAAACGAGAAAATATTTTAGATTTATTTTATACCTCAAGCAATTTTTCATTTCAAAAAAATTTGGAAAAATGGAAAGTAAAATATAATTTTGATTTTTTTAAATCAAGCAAACTCAGAATTGATTTAATTGATGCAAAAAATAATAAAGTTTTATTAAAATCAGGAGAAAGACTTACAAAAATTCTTGATAAAAAATTTACAGAAGCTGGTTTGAAAGAAATTTTAGTTACCAATGAATTTTTGTTCGGAAAATATTTACATAAAACTTTAAAAAAACCAAGCACAAACGAAATGATTTTTGACATTGGAACAGAAATTACTTCTGAAGTTTTACAAAAAGCTAGAGATGATGCTTCAAATGTTTTGTCTGTTACAGACACTGACCCTATTAGCAAAGGCTCTTACATGATCAATACATTAGTTGCCGATAAAAATTTGAATAAAGAAGATGCTTTAAGCGACATTTATAGAGTCTTAAGACCAGGAGAACCACCAACACCTGAAATTGCAAACGAAATTTTTCAAAACCTTTTCTTTAATCAGGATAGATATGACCTGTCTGATGTTGGAAGGGTAAAAATGAATGCGAGACTTGGAATTAAGAGCAAAGACAATATTACAATTTTAAGAAAAGATGACATTATAGAAATTATCAAAATGATGTTGTCGCTTAGAGATGGAAAAGAAGAAGTTGATGATATAGATCATTTAGGAAACAGGAGAGTAAGATCTGTTGGTGAACTTGTTGAAAACCAATTTAGGATTGGTGTTTTAAGAATGGAAAGAGTGATCAAGGAAAAAATGTCATCTTTAGAAATAGAAACTGTTATGCCCCAAGACTTAATAAACGCGAAACCGGTCACCACTTCTTTAAAAGATTTTTTTGGTACCTCACAACTTTCTCAGTTTATGGACCAAACAAACCCCCTTTCTGAAATTACTCATAAAAGAAGAGTTTCTGCTTTAGGACCTGGCGGTTTAACTAGAGAAAGAGCGGGATTTGAAGTAAGAGACGTCCATCCAACGCATTATGGAAGAATTTGTCCAATTGAAACTCCCGAAGGTCCAAATATTGGATTAATAAATAGTTTAGCCACTTATTCAAGAATAAACAAATATGGTTTTATCGAGAGTCCTTATAAAAAAGTGCTTGATGGAAAAGTTACTGATAAAATTTCTTATTTATCAGCTATAGAAGAAGGGAGTTATACTATTGCCCAAGCAAACTCACCACTTGATGAAAAAGGTAAGTTCAAAGAAGAGTTGGTTTCTTGTAGAAAATCTCTTAATTTTATTTTATCTAAACCAGAAAATATAAATTATATTGACGTGTCTCCAAAACAACTTGTTTCTGTAGCAGCTTCATTAATTCCATTTTTAGAAAATGATGATGCCAACAGAGCTTTGATGGGTTCCAATATGATGAGGCAAGCAGTTCCTCTTATTAAACCCGAATCACCTTTGGTAGGAACAGGCATAGAAAAGGATGTCGCATTAGATTCTGGTGTGACGATAATAGCTAAAAGAAACGGAATAGTTGATAAAATTGATGGAAAAAGAATAGTAATTAAAGTTTCTTCTGAAAAAGACTTTAGCAAGTCTGGCGTTGACATTTATAATTTATTAAAATTTCAAAGGTCCAATCAAAACACTTGTATTAATCAGAGACCATTAGTTAAAGTTGGCGACATAGTTAAAAAAGGAGATATCATTGCTGACGGACCTTCAACTAAACTTGGAGAATTAGCTTTAGGCAAAAATGTGACTGTAGCATTCATGCCATGGCTAGGATACAATTTTGAAGATTCTATACTTATTTCAGAGAGATGTGTAACAGATGATGTTTTTACTTCAATTCATATTGAAGAATATGAAGTTATGGCAAGAGACACCAAACTTGGCGCTGAAGAAATAACAAGAGATATCCCTAATATTGGAGATGAGGCATTAAGAAATTTGGACGAGTCAGGAATAGTTTATATTGGTGCTGAAGTCAGACCTGGAGATATTCTTGTAGGAAAAGTTACTCCTAAAAGTGATACACCAACAAGTCCAGAAGAAAAGCTTTTACGTTCAATCTTTGGAGAAAAAGCTACAGACGTTAGAGATTCATCATTAAAATTGCCACCTGGCACCAATGGTATCATAGTTGATGTTAGAGTGTTTAATAGACACGGAGTAGACAAAGACGAAAGAACAGAGGCAATTGAAAGATCAGAAATTGAATCTATACAAGAAGATAAACTAGTAGAGGAAGAAATTTTAGACAGAAATATTAAAACAAGAATTCAAGAAATGCTTATAGATTCTGAATTAGAAAAAAAATATAAAAAATTCAATGAAGGAAGCCAACTCACAAAAGAAATTTTAGATGAATTGTTTTTAAGTGATTTTTGGAAGTTGAGTATAAAAAATCCTACAAAAACTTCGGGTATAGAAAAATTAAAAGAGCAACACAGCAAAGCAAAAGAAGATATAAAAATTAGATTTGAAGACAAAGTCGAAAAAATTCGACAAGGAGATGAACTTTTACCAAGCGTTATGAAAATGATAAAAGTTTTTGTTGCTGTAAAAAGACGATTAATGCCTGGTGATAAAATGGCTGGACGTCATGGGAATAAAGGAGTTATTAGCAAAATAGTTCCAGTCGAAGATATGCCATATATGGAAAATGGAAAACCAGTTGATATTGTTCTTAATCCTTTGGGAGTTCCAAGCCGAATGAACGTGGGTCAAATTTTAGAAACTCATCTTGGTTGGGCATGTTCTGAACTTGGAGCAACAATTAACAATTTATTGAATACCAAAAAAGAACAAGAAATAAAAGAATTGTTAATAAAAATTTATGGAAAATCATTTTTTGATGAAAAAATTTCAAAACTATCAACGGAAGATTTTGATGAACTTTGTTTAAATCTTTCCAAAGGAGTTCCAATTGCTACACCAGTATTTGATGGTGCACAGGAAACAGATGTCAGTGCTATGTTAAAAACGGCAAATTTATCTACTTCTGGACAAACAGAGTTGTGGGATGGAAGAACAGGTGAGAAATTTCATAGAAGAGTTACGGTAGGAACTATATATATGCTTAAGCTTCACCATTTAGTTGAAGATAAAATACATGCAAGATCAACCGGACCTTATAGTTTAGTTACTCAGCAACCATTAGGCGGAAAAGCTCAACTAGGAGGTCAAAGATTTGGAGAGATGGAAGTTTGGGCATTAGAAGCGTACGGAGCATCTTATACACTACAAGAAATTTTGACCGTCAAATCAGACGATGTTGCGGGAAGAACTAAGGTTTATGAAACAATTGTTAAAGGAGATGAAAAGTTTGAGTCTGGGATACCAGAGTCATTTAATGTTTTAGTTAAAGAAATTAAAGCTTTAGGTTTAAATATAGAATTAAATTAGCATGGAAAAAGAAGTATCAAAATTTTTTAATAAACCAGTACAAGATAATAGTTTTAGCAAAATACGAATTACTCTTGCGAGTCCAGAAAAAATAAAATCTTGGTCACATGGAGAAATAAAAAAACCAGAAACAATAAATTACAGAACATTTAGACCTGAAAAAGATGGTTTATTTTGTGCTAGAATTTTTGGTCCCATTAAAGATTATGAATGTTTGTGTGGAAAGTACAAAAGAATGAAATTTAGAGGCATAGTTTGTGAAAAATGTGGAGTTGAGGTAACACGAGCGAACGTAAGAAGAGACAGAATGGGTCACATAGAACTTGCATCCCCAGTAGCACATATTTGGTTTTTAAAATCTTTACCAAGTAGAATATCTTTGGCTGTAGATATGAAATTGATAGATGTAGAAAAAGTTTTATATTTTGAAAGTTTTATGGTGTTAGAGCCGGGTCTTACTAAGTTTAAAAAAAATCAACTGATTTCAGAAGAAGAATATATTAAAGCCCAAGAGGAATTCGGAGAAGAATCTTTTACTGTTGGAATTGGAGCCGAAGCAATTAGAGAACTTTTAAGCAATTTAAATTTAGAAAAAGAAAAGGAAACTTTAAGAAGTGCAATTAAAACTATAAAATCGAAAGTTGCTGAAGAGAGAGCTATAAAACGTTTAAAATTAATAGAATCTTTTATTAATTCTAAAAATAAACCGGAATGGATGGTTTTAACAACTATACCTGTCATACCTCCAGAGTTAAGACCTTTGGTTCCATTAGACGGAGGAAGATTTGCAACATCAGATCTTAATGATTTATATAGAAGAGTTATAAATCGTAACAATCGTTTAAGAAGACTTATAGATCTTAGAGCTCCAGATATAATTGTAAGAAATGAAAAAAGAATGCTGCAAGAATCTGTGGATGCTCTTTTTGATAATGGAAGAAGAGGAAGAGTTATTACCGGAACAGGAAAAAGACCTTTAAAATCACTAGCAGACATGTTGAAAGGCAAACAAGGAAGGTTTCGACAAAACTTACTAGGAAAAAGAGTAGACTATTCGGGAAGATCTGTAATAGTTGTTGGTCCCGATCTTAAACTTCACGAATGTGGTTTGCCAAAAAAAATGGCTTTAGAATTATTTAAACCATTTCTCTACGCAAGGTTAGACAAACTAGGTTTAGCCACAACAATTAAACAAGCCAAGAAGATGGTTGAAAAAGAAAGAGAAGAGGTTTGGGATGCTTTAGAACATATCATTAGAGAGCATCCTATATTATTAAATAGAGCTCCAACTCTACATAGATTAGGAATACAAGCATTTGAAGCAAGACTTATAGAGGGTAATGCTATAGAGCTGCATCCTTTGGTGTGCGCCGCTTTTAATGCTGATTTCGATGGAGATCAAATGGCAGTACATGTTCCTTTAAGTTTAGAATCTCAACTAGAGGCAAGAGTTTTAATGATGTCAACAAATAACATTCTAAGTCCTTCAAATGGAAAACCTATAATAGTACCCAGTCAAGATATAGTTTTAGGTATTTATTATTTGTCTCAATCATTTGATAAAAAAGAAGAAAAATCAAAAGGATATTTTACAAACGTAAATGAGATTGAACACGCTATAGAATGGGGATCAATTAATATTCATTCAAAAATTATTAGCAGATTTAAAACAGCAGACAAAAAAGGAAATTATGTCTATGAAAAACACATAAGCACAGCTGGCAGATTTATTTTAGCAGATATACTGCCTAAAAATCCAAACATAAAATTTTCTCTAGTGGATAGAAAACTGACGAAGAAACAAATATCCGATGTTATTGATTTAGTTTTTAGATATTGCGGACAAAAAGAAACCGTGATTTTTTGTGATAGATTAAAATCTTTAGGTTTTAAACATGCATTTAGAGCAGCCATATCTTTTGGAAAAGATGATCTTATTATTCCATCTTCTAAACAAAATCTAGTTAATGAAACTAAAAAATTGATAGAGCAATATGAGACTCAATACGCAGAAGGTTTAATTACTCGTGGTGAAAAATACAATAAAGTCGTTGATTCATGGTCAAAATGTACTGATAAAATTGCAAACGAAATGATGAAAGAAATTTCTTCTTCAGAAAAAGACGTTTCAGAATCTACAATAAAATCAAATTCAGTTTTTATGATGGCAGATTCTGGAGCTAGAGGATCAGCTGCCCAAATGAAACAGCTTGCAGGAATGAGAGGGCTGATAGCAAAACCATCAGGGGAAATTATTGAACAACCTATTATTTCAAATTTTAAAGAAGGATTAACCGTATTAGAATATTTTAATTCTACGCATGGAGCCAGAAAAGGACTTGCAGATACAGCTTTAAAAACTGCTAATTCTGGTTATTTAACAAGAAGGTTATGTGATGTGGCGCAGGACATATCTATAACAAAGACAAAATGTGGAACAAAAAAAGGCATCACATTGTCAGAAATTATAGATGGAGGAAATATACTTGTGAGTTTAGCAGACAGAGCTCTTGGTAGAGTTTCCGCAGAAGATGTAAAACATCCAATATCAGGAGAAATCGTTTTGAAGAAAAATGACATGATAGATGAAAGCTTATGCGAAAAAATAGAGATTGCTGGTGTCAAAAGTTTTAAAGTATATTCTGTAATAACATGTGAATCCAAAAAAGGTGTTTGTGCAACTTGCTATGGTAGAGATCTATCCAGAGGCAAATTAGTTAATATCGGAGAAGCTATTGGAATGATTGCTGCTCAATCAATTGGTGAACCCGGCACACAGCTTACCATGAGAACTTTTCATGTAGGAGGTACCGCCCAAATTAAAGAGGAGTCTTCTGTCACAACACAAACTGCAGGTAAGTTAAAAATTATAAATAAAAATGTAGTTGAGGATTCAAAAAATAATTTAATTGTTATGGGAAGAAATACTCAGCTAGTAATAGAAGATAAAAATAATAGACAACTTGCGCTTTACAAAATTCCTTATGGCGCAAAACTGTTTGCACAAAATGAATCAGAAGTTAGTAAAGGAAAAAAAATTTGTGAATGGGATCCTTACACTCTGCCCGTAATAACAGAAACAAGTGGTATTGTTAATTTTGTTGATCTTGTGGATGGAGTTTCAATTGCAGAAACAGTTGATGATGCAACGGGTATTTCTTCTAAAACTGTTGTTGATTGGAGAGCTCAATCAAAAAATACAGAACTAAAACCTAGAATTACTCTTAGAGATTCAAAAGGAAATGTAATTAAAAAAGCTGACGACAATGAAGCAAGATATTATCTTGCTCCAGATTCAATTTTATCTGTTAAAGATGGACAAAAAGTTCATGCAGGAGATGTTCTTGCTAGATTACCAAAAGAAGGGTCAAAAACAAAAGATATAACAGGAGGACTGCCTAGAGTTGCTGAACTATTCGAAGCCAGAAGACCTAAAGAAAGCGCAATTATTGCTGAAAACGATGGAAAAATTATTTTTGGAAAAGAACTTCGTGGAAAATTGAAAGTGTCTATAGAATCAAAAGATGGTCACTCAACAAGCTATTTAATACCCAAAGGCAAACACATTAATTTTAGTCAAGGAGAAAGCATAGCAAAAGGAGAATATCTTTTAGATGGTAGTCCTGCTCCTCATGATATTTTAAGAATTTTAGGAATTGAACCTCTTACTGACTATTTTGTAAATGAAGTACAAGAAGTTTATAGATTACAAGGTGTTATTATTAATGACAAACATATAGAAACAATAGTTCGTCAAATGCTTAAAAAAGTAGAAATTAAAGAGTCAGGTGACACCCAATATTTATTTGGTGAAATCGTTGATAAAATAGAAATTGAAGAACAAAATAAAAAGTTAAAAGAAGAAGGTAAAAAACAAATTGTTGCTGAGAGAATACTTTTGGGAATAACCAAAGCTTCTCTTCAAACAAATTCATTTATTTCAGCTGCTTCTTTTCAAGAAACCACAAGGGTTCTGACAGACGCAGCGATAAGAGGAAAAACGGATAACCTTACTGGTTTAAAAGAAAACGTGATTGTTGGAAGACTTGTTCCTGCTGGTACTGGTTATGTTAATAAGAAATTTTTAAACGAAGCAAGGGAACGAGATAAATCTATAGCCGAGCAAACAGTTTCTTCTGAAGAAGCTTAAATACACAATAAAAAAAAGGCTTTTTTACTCTTTTATCTGTTGACATTTATTGGGTGCACTTGTAATTTGACGCCATTTTTGTGGTTGTAAGTAAGATTTTCGAGATCTTAAACGCTTCCGAACATAGCTTTTGTTTCTTCAAAAGAATACTTATTACTCAAAAATTATATAAATTATGCCAACGATAAACCAGTTGATAAGAAAACCTAGGGTTAAAATGAAATACAGGAACAAGGTTCCTGCATTAGAGAAATCTCCACAAAAGAGAGGTGTGTGCACAAAAGTTTATACAACAACTCCAAAAAAACCAAATTCAGCATTAAGAAAAGTCGCAAGAGTAAGGTTGTCAAATGGGCATGAAGTAACATGCTACATTCCAGGTGAAGGTCATAATTTACAAGAACACTCTGTAGTTTTAATTAGAGGAGGTAGGGTAAAAGACTTGCCAGGCGTTAGATATCATATACTGAGAGGTAATCTGGACACTCAAGGAGTATCGGCTAGAAAACAACAAAGATCTAAATACGGAGCTAAAAAACCAAAATAATATAATTATGTCTAGAAAAAGAAGAGCTCCTAAAAGAAAAATAATCAACGATCCAAAATACGGATCGCCTGTTATTTCTAAGTTGATAAACAAGATGATGTATGGAGGAAAAAAAACAACAGCAGAAAAAATAATTTACGACGCTCTTGATAAAATTAAAGAAAAAACAAAAGAAGATCCAATAAAAATTTTTAATGAAGCAATAAAAAATGTAAAACCAAATTTGGAAGTAAGATCAAGAAGAGTTGGCGGAGCAACATACCAAGTTCCCGTAGAAGTTAAATCTAATAGATCTCAAACTTTAGCTTTAAGATGGATAGTAGATTTCTCAAGAAAAAGAAAAAACAAATCGATGGCGGATAGATTGTTTAATGAGTTGATGGACGCTTCACAAAGAAAAGGTTCTTCAATAAAAAAAAGAGAAGATACTCATAAAATGGCAGAGTCGAACAAGGCTTTTGCACATTTTAGGTGGTAGATTATGACAAGATCACATTCATTAGAAAAATATAGAAATATAGGAATTATGGCACATATAGATGCTGGTAAAACGACAACAACTGAAAGAATATTATATTATACAGGAAAGAGTCACAAAATAGGCGAAGTGCATGATGGTGCAGCAACAATGGACTGGATGGAACAAGAACAAGAAAGAGGAATTACGATTACATCTGCCGCCACAACTTGTTTTTGGAGAGAACATAGAATTAATATTATAGATACACCTGGTCATGTAGATTTTACTATTGAAGTTGAAAGATCTTTAAAAGTTTTAGATGGTGCAGTATGTGTTTTTGATGGCGTTGCTGGAGTGGAGCCTCAATCAGAAACTGTATGGAGACAAGCAGACAAGTATAAAGTTCCGAGAATTTGTTTTGTAAACAAGCTAGATAGAACTGGCGCAGATTTTTTTATGTGTGTTGGAATGATTAAGGAACGTCTTGGAGCAAAACCTTTGGTGGTACAAATTCCTGTTGGAATAGAATCATCACTCAAAGGTGTGGTTGATCTAGTTAAAATGAAAGCAGTCTTATGGAAAGATGAAAAACTTGGTGCAGAATTTGAATACGTTGACATACCAGCAGACTTAAAAGAACAGGCAACAAAATATAGAAAAGAATTAGTCGAAACTGCTGTAGAGCAAGATGAAAAATTGATGAGTGATTATTTAAATGGAAAAGAAATATCAGAAAAAGATTTAATATCATGTATAAGAAAAGGATGTTTAAAATTTGAATTTGTACCGGTTTTAACAGGTTCTGCATTTAAAAATAAGGGAGTTCAGCCATTATTAGATGCGGTAGTGGATTTTTTACCTAGTCCAAAAGATATAGGATTTATAAAAGGCACAAAACCTAATTCAAAAGATGAGTTAGAAAGAAAATTTGATGATAAGGAACCTTTCTCGGCTTTAGCTTTTAAGGTTGCTACCGACCCCTTTGTTGGAACTTTAACATTTATAAGAATATATTCAGGCACACTTAAATCAGGAACAGGAATTTATAATACATCTAAAGACAAAGAAGAAAGAGTTGGACGAATGCTTTTAATGCATGCCAACAGCAGAGAAGATATAAAAGAGGCAAATGCTGGAGATATAGTAGCATTAGCTGGTCTTAAATTTACTATTACTGGTCATACTTTATGTGATGAGAATAATCCCGTTGTTCTTGAACCTATGGAATTTCCTGATCCCGTTATCGAAATTGCAGTTGAACCAAAAACTAAAGGAGATCAAGAAAAAATGGGTGAAGCTCTAGGAAGATTGGCAAGAGAAGATCCTTCATTCAGAGTCACATCAGATGAAGAATCTGGCCAAACAATAATAAAAGGTATGGGAGAACTTCATTTGGACATTATTGTAGACAGAATGAAAAGGGAATTTAAGGTTGAGGCTAATATTGGCGCACCCCAAGTAGCATATAGAGAAACAATTTTAAAAACATCAAACTTTACTTATATACATAAAAAACAAAGTGGTGGAGCGGGGCAATTTGCCAAAGTAGAATTAAATGTTGAGCCACTTGAACCAGGAAAAGGAAGGGAAGTTGAAAACAAAATTAAAGGGGGAGCAATACCTAAAGAATTTATTCCTGGAGTAGAAAAAGGAATTGAAAGTGTTGCTGATAGTGGAATTTTAGCAGGATTCCCTCTTATTGATTACAAGGTTACAATTGTAGATGGTTTACATCATGATGTTGATTCAAGTGTTTTGGCTTTTGAAATTGCATCAAGATACTGTTTTAAAGAAGCCTGCACGAGAGCCAAACTCAAACTTCTTGAACCTATGATGAGAGTAGAGGTTGTGACGCCCGAAGATTACATGGGAGATGTAATAGGCGATCTTAATAGTAGGAGAGGGCAAGTGGGAACAACAGATAAAAGAGGAAATGCAACAGTTATTACAGCAATGGTTCCGTTAGCAAACATGTTTGGTTATATAAATAATTTAAGATCAATGTCTCAAGGTAGAGCTCAATATTCTATGTTTTTTGATCATTATGAAAAAGTACCACAAAATGTACAAGACGAGGTTACTAAAAAATTAGCTTAATTATGGAAAAACAAAATATAAGAATCAGACTTAAAGCTTATAGCAACGAGATTTTAGACCAATCTACAGCAGAAATAGTTAATACTGCAAAAAGAACAGGAGCTCAAGTTAAAGGTCCTATACCCCTTCCAACCAGAAAAGAAGTTTTTACTGTTCTTAGATCACCGCATGTAAACAAAAAAAGCAGAGAACAATTTGAAACACGAACACACAAGAGATTAATTGATATTATTGAACCAACGCCTCAAACTGTCGAAGCATTGATGAAATTAGACTTGGCTTCAGGTGTGGATGTGGAAATAAAAATATAATTATATGACTATAGGCTTAATAGGAAAAAAACTTGGAATGACCAGAGAATTTTTTGATTCTGGCATGTCTGTTCCTGTAACAGTTGTAAAAATTGAAAAAGGAAGAGTCCTAGATATTTTTACAAAAGAAAATCGAGGATATAATGCCGTTCGAGTTGGTTTTGGAAACATTAAAACATCAAAATTAACAAAAGCAATGAAAGGAGTTTTTGCAAAAAAATCAACTGAAGCAAAGAAAATTCTTAAAGAATACCGTGTGGACAATGTTGCTGATTTTAAAGAAGGGAATGAAATAGGATTGGAAGTATTAAAAGATAAAAACTTTGTAGACGTAACATCAAAAACGATTGGTAAAGGTTTTGCTGGTGTTATGAAAAGACATAACTTTAGCGGTTTGCGAGCATCACATGGTGTTTCGGTTTCACATAGATCGCACGGATCAACTGGCCAAAGACAAGATCCAGGAAAAGTTTTTAAAGGCAAAAAAATGGCAGGACACATGGGAGATAAATTTAGAACCATTCAAAATCTAGAGATAATTAAATCTGATCCAATAAATAATTTGATATATATAAAAGGATCGATCCCAGGTTCTAAAAATACTATGGTATTTGTTCAAGAATCTAAGAAAAATGTAAAAAGAAAAACAAGCAAATTAAAAAGCGAGGAAGTTGAAAAAGAAAAAATAACAAAAGAATCAAGAAAAGTTTCTAAAAAAGAAGCTCCAAAAAAACCAGAATCAAAAACAGAAAATAAAAAATAAAATGAAACAAAATTTAATAGATTTTAAAAGCGTAACAAAAGATACAATGGAAGTGTCAGATAAAATTTTTGCTGCAGAAAAAAATGAGAAATTAATTCATTCTGTTATTGATTGGCAATTAAGCAAAAACAAAAAGAGATTAGCTAAAACAAAACAAAGAAATGAAGTTACAGGATCAACAAAGAAAATCTATGCTCAAAAAGGAACAGGCGGAGCTAGACATGCAAGTAGAAAAGCACCAATATTTGTTGGAGGTGGAAAAGCTCACGGGCCAAAGGGTGATGTGTACAAAGATAGAAAAATGAACAAAAAAGTAAGAAAAAAAGGTTTAATTGCAGCGCTATCTTCAAAATATCAAAATAAAGAAATGTTAATTTTAAATGATGTAACAGAAAAAGTTAAAAAAACAAAAGATTTTTATGCGTTTATGAAAAAAAATAATCTTATGAATTGTTTGTTTATATTTGATGAAAAAACAAAAACCAATACAGAAATATCTGCAAGAAATATAGCAAACGTAAAATTATTAGATACTAATTCAATTAGCGTTTATGACATAATTAAATATAAAAATTTGGTTTTTTCAAAAACATCAGTAAAAGAATTAGAAAAAAAATTATTACAATGAAAAAAATACATTATTTAGACACTATAAATAGTCCTTTAATTACCGAAAAAGCAACAATGCTTTCAGACAAAAATAAAGTAGTTTTTAAAGTGATTAAGTTTGCAAATAAAAAAATTTTAAAAAAAAATATTGAAAAAATTTTTAAAGTTAACGTTACAAAAATAAATACAATTAATTATAAGCAAAAGGTAAAAATTGTCAGAGGAAGAAAAGTAAAAGTGCCAGGATACAAAAAAGCTATAGTTACACTTAAAAAAGGACAAAGTATTGATTTAACCACGGGATTATAATGACTTTAAAAATTTTAAAACCATATACAAAATCAACTAGAGGCACAGTTCTTTTATCAAGAGATGTTTGGAGAGGAAAACCTCACAAAGCTTTGACAAGAGGAAAAAAATCTACAGGTGGTAGAAATAATTTTGGAAGAATCACTTCAAGAAGCAAAGGAAGTGGACATAAAAAAAGATATAGACTGGTAGACTTTCAAAGAAATAAAGAAAACATGAAAGCTAAAATAGAAAGAATTGAATACGATCCCAATAGATCTGCCAACATTATGTTGGTAAAATATGAAGACGGACAAATGTCATATCTTATTGCACCAAACGATATGAGTGTTGGAGATGAAGTTGTGTCAGGACCAAATTCTGAAATTAAAATTGGCAACTGCCTTCCTTTACATAAAATTCCTGCCGGAACACAAATCCATAATATTGAAATGAGTCCTGGAAGTGGAGGTAAAATTGCAAGATCAGCTGGTTCTTCCGCTCAACTATCTGGTGTTGATGGTCTTTATTCAATAATAAAACTTGCATCTGGTGAAACGAGAAAAATTATAAGCACATCTAGAGCTACAATAGGCATTGTTTCAAATCCAGATCAAAAAAATAGAAAAATTGGAAAAGCGGGAAGAAATAGATGGTTAGGAAAAAGACCTTCAGTGAGAGGTGTGGCAATGAATCCAGTAGATCACCCGCATGGAGGAGGAGAAGGAAAAACTTCAGGAGGAAGAAGTCCAGTTTCACCTTGGGGACAATCAGCCAAAGGTTTAAAAACAAGAAAAAACAAAAGAACAGATAAATTTATTATAAGTAGAAGAAAGAAGAGATAGTAATGACAAGATCTATTTGGAAAGGACCATTTGTAGACCCCAACCTTATTAAAAAGGTAAATTTGCAAAAAGAAAAATCGAGCAAAAACCCAATTAAAACATGGTCAAGAAAATCAACAATCATTCCAGATTTTGTTGGGGTGAGTTTTTTAGTTCACAATGGATTAAAATTTATACCAATAACAATTTCTGAGGATATGGTTGGGCACAAGCTAGGCGAATTCTCTCCAACTCGAAAATTTGCAGGACATACACCAGCTGATAAAAAGGAAGCGCAAGAAGCAGCATCGGCACCAGTTAAGGCCGCAGCAGCGCCAGCAGCAGGATCCAAAAGTGAGGCGAAGAAATGAAAATGAAAAATAAACAAAAAAATGAAAATATTGTAAAAGCGATTAACAAAAACGTTAAATCAAGCCCACGTAAAGTAAATCTTATTTTAAAAAGTATAACCGGAATGGGCGTCAACGAAGCTGTAAAAAATTTAACTTTTGCCAGAAAAAGAATAGCGCATGATATTAAAAAAACTGTACAATCCGCTGTTGCAAATGCAGAAAATAATTATCAATACGATATTGACAAACTTTATATCAAAGAAGCTTATGCTGGAAAAGCTATTGTTTTAAAAAGATTTAGAGCGCGTGCAAAAGGTAGAGCGAGTCCTATTAAAAAACCATATAGCAATGTGACAATTATATTAAGCGAAAACAACAAGGTAGAACATGGGACAAAAAGTTAATCCGGTAGGTTTTAGAGTAGGAATCAATAGAGGTTGGGATTCAGTCTGGTTTGCTAAAAAAAAGGACTACGGAAATTATTTAATAGAAGATTATAAAATTAGAGACTATATAAAAAATAATGTAAGTAATTCTGGGGTTTCCAAAGTTCAGATAGAAAGAACTTCAAAAAAATGCATTGTAACTATCTATACCTCAAGACCGGGATTTGTAATTGGTAAAAAAGGAAGTGATATTGAAAAAATAAAAAAAAATCTTGGAAAATTTTCTAAACAGGAACTCAGTCTTAATATTAAAGAAATAAAAAAACCAGAATTAAACTCTTTTTTAGTCGCAGACAATATTGCTCAACAATTGGTAAAAAGAATTGCATATAGAAGAGCTATGAAAAGAGCTATTCAGTCAGCTTTGAGATTGGGCGCTAAAGGTATTCGAGTTTGTGTTAGCGGAAGATTAGCAGGAAACGAAATTGCTCGTTCAGAATGGCTGAGAGAAGGAAGCGTTCCACTACATACTTTGAGAGCAGACGTAGATTACTCAGAAGCCGAAGCTTTAACCACCTATGGAATTATAGGAGTAAAAGTTTGGATTTATAAAGGTGAAATTTTTAAAAAGGAACAAAAAAAATAATTGGAGAAATTAATAAATGTTACAACCTACTAGAACAAAATATAGAAAAGCACACAAAGGTCGTATACACGGTCTTGCGGGAAGAGCCCAACTTTTAAATTACGGAGCATATGGTCTGAAAGCTCTTGAGGCTGAAAGAGTTGTGTCCAAGCAGATGGAAGCCGCAAGGGTGGCGTTGACCAGACACATGAAAAGAGCTGGAAAAGTTTGGATGAGAATGTTTCCAAATATACCAGTATCAAAAAAACCAACAGAAGTGAGAATGGGTAAAGGAAAAGGTTCTCCAGAATATTGGATTTGCAGAGTTAAACCAGGAAGAATTTTATTTGAAGTAGATGGCGTGAGCGAGGAAGTAGCAAGAGAAGCGTTATACAAAGCATCTGCAAAATTACCAATTAAATGTAAATTTATTAAAAGATTCTAATATGAAGAAAAAAGAAATAAAAAAATTAAGTAAAAGTGAGTTGGAAAAAAATTTATTGAGATTGAAAAAAGATCTTTTTAATCTTAGGTTTCAAAAAATCAATTCACAATTACCAAATTCATCAAAAATTTCACAAACAAAAAGAGAAATCTCTAAAACAAAAACTTTTTTGGAAAGTGCTAAAAAATGACAAAAAGAACTTTAAATGGAGTGGTTGTGAGTGATAAGAGCGACAAAACAGTGGTTGTTTTGGTAAAAAGAAAATATTCACACCCGTTGTTTGACAAAGTAATGACCGCATCAAAAAAATATCACGCGCATGATGAAAAAAACAAATTTAAAATAGGAGACAAAGTTAAGATTATTGAATCAAGACCAATTTCTAAAAAAAAGAAATGGATGGTAATTTAAATGATACAAGTTCAAACAGAAATGTTAGTTGCTGATAATACTGGAGCTAAAAGAGTTGAGTGTATAAAAATTTTAGGAGGCTCAAAAAGAAGATATGCAAGTATAGGAGATATTGTGGTTGTTAGCGTAAAGGATGCTATACCAAAAGGAAAAGTTAAAAAAGGAACAGTGCATCGAGCTGTTGTTGTGAGAACAAGGCAAGGAATTTTTAGAAAAGATGGATCAAAAGTAAAATTTGACAATAATGCAGTAGTTCTTACTGATGAAAAAGGAGAGCCTATTGGAACAAGAATATTTGGTCCAGTTACTAGAGAGTTAAGAGGCAAAGGTCAAACAAAAATAATATCGTTAGCTCCGGAGGTTTTATGAAGAATTTGATTAAGAAAGGAAACAAAGTTTTAGTAATTACTGGCAATGACAAGGGCAAGCAAGGAGAGGTTATAGAAGTTGATAGGCCAGGCGGTCGAGTAATTGTTAAAGATATTAATATGGTAAAAAGACATACAAAACCTACAAAAGAAAAAAAGGGAGGAATATTTTCAAAGGAAAGTTATATCCATATATCAAATATAAAACTTGTAGATGGAGATAAAAAAACAAAAGAGGCTAAAAAATGATACCTAGATTGAAAGAATTATATACACAAAAAATAGTTCCGAACTTATGTAGCAAGTTTGCTTTTAAAAACAAAAATATGGCGCCCAAAATTGAAAAAGTAGTTTTAAATATGGGCTTGGGTATTGATGGAAATGATAAAAATAAATTAAAAAATTGTATTGAAGATATGTCACTAATCTCAGGACAAATGCCAGTTGTTACAAAATTTAAAAAATCAATATCTAATTTTAAAACAAGAAAAGGAACTAGCGCTGGGGTAAAAGTCACACTAAGAAAATACAGGATGTACGAATTTTTAGACAGATTGGTAAATATAGCATTGCCTAGAATCAAAGATTTTAGAGGTTTAAAAGATACAGGATTTGATGATTTTGGAAATTATAGTTTTGGTCTTAAAGAGCATATCGTATTTCCAGAAATTAACTTTGATAAAGTGGAAAGGATTAGAGGCATGGATATTACAATAGTTACATCTGGAAAAAATAAAAGCGAAACATTAGCTCTTTTGAAGGAGTTTGATTTTCCATTTATATTGGAAAAAACTTCAGAAAATAAAGAAAGGAAAAATTAAATGGCAAAAAAAAGTGCAATATATAGAAATTTGAAAAGAATTAAAATGGTTAAGAAATTTGAAAAAAAAAGAAAAAAACTAAAAGAAATAATATACAACAAAAAACTTCCTTTAGAAGAAAGATTTGAAGCGCAACAAAAACTTTCAAAACTTCCAAAAAATTCTGCCAAAATTAGAATTAGAAACAGATGTGAAATAACAGGAAGACCGCATGGTGTTTATAGAAAACTTAAAATTTCAAGAATTGCCCTAAGAGAACTTGCTTCTCAAGGAAAAATTCCTGGAATGGTTAAATCAAGTTGGTAAAGGAGAAAATATGAGCTTTGTTGATCCCGTTGGAGACATGTTAACTAGAATTAGAAATGGTCAGATGAGAAATCTGAACCAAGTTCAAATACCCGCATCAAATTTTAGAGGTAAAATTCTAGATGTTTTGGTTAAAGAAGGTTATATAAAAAACTATCAATCATCAAAAGATAAAGATAATAAATTTAATTTTAAAGTTGATTTAAAATATAATCTTGGAAATCCTGTTATAAGCACGATTGTTAGAATATCAAGACCAGGTAGACGAATATATAGTAGAGCCGAGAGTATAACAAAAATAAATAATGGTTTGGGAATTTCAATAGTATCAACCTCTAAAGGAGTTATGACGGATAATGAAGCCAGAAAACAAAATATTGGTGGCGAAATTATTTGTAAAGTATTTTAATGTCTAAAATAGGAAAAAAAACAATTACTATACCAAAAGAATCAAAGGTTACAGTTAGCCAAGATAAGTTGATGATTAGTGGACCAAGAGGTTCTCACGAGGTTCCTATAAATACAAAAATTTTTTCTGCAGAAGTAAAAGAAAATTTGCTAACAATAAAACCGATTAAATTAAGCGATGAAGTTAAACAACCATGGGGCACACTAAGAAGTTTAGTAAATAATGCTGTTTTAGGTACAAGTGTTGGATACAAAAAAACCTTAGAACTTAGTGGGGTTGGATATAGAGCTTCATTAAAAGGAAATGATTTGAATCTGAGCCTAGGTTTTAGTCATAATATTGTTTACAAAATTCCAAAAGAAGTTAAAGTTTTAGTTGAAAAACAAACGATAATTAAATTAGATTCCAGCGACAAACAACTAATTGGAAAAGTTGCGTCTGAAATAAAAGACCTTAAACCAGTTGAACCATACAAAGCAAAAGGCATAAAAGAATCTGGCCAATATGTATTAAGAAAAGAAGGTAAAAAGAAATAAAGATGAAAAAAAACAAAAGAAAATTGAGAACAAGAAGCAAAATAAAAAGAGTTAATAAAAATCGTTTAAGATTGTCTATTTTTAGGTCTTCAAAAAATATATATGCTCAAATAATTGATGATAATATTAGCAAAACAGTGGTGTCGGCATCTTCTAAAGATAAAGACATAAAAAAAGAAACAAAAAGTAAAAAAGGCGACATGTCAAAAATTGTTGCAAAAAACTTATTTAAAAAAGCAGCCGCAAAGAAAATTAATTCAGTATATTTTGACAGAGGAAAATATAGGTATCACGGTAGAATTAAAATTTTAGCTGAAACATTAAGAGGCGAAGGAATGAAATTGTAATGGCTGACAAAGATTTTAAAGATAAATTAGTTTCAATTAATAGAATTACCAAAGTGGTAAAAGGAGGAAGAAGATTTGCTTTTGCGGCTCTCGTTGTTGTTGGAAATCAAGCGGGAACTATGGGCACAGGACATGCTAAAGCCAAACAAGTTCCAGATGCTATTAAAAAAGCAACCGAAACAGCAAAAAGAAATTTATTTAAAATATCATTAAGAGAAGGAAGAACGTTACATCATGATATATATGGGAAAAAAGGTTCTGGAAAAGTTTTTTTAAGATCCGCGCCTGTGGGCACAGGTATTATTGCCGGAGGACCAATAAGAGCAGTTTGTGAAGTTTTGGGAATACAAGACATAGTTGCTAAATCTATTGGCTCATCAAATCCATACAACGTTTTAAATGCTTGTATATCCGCATTACAAAAACAAAATTCACCTAAAATGATTTCTCAATCGAGAGGAAAAAATATTTCTGAAATAACAAAACTAAAAAATTAAATGAAACTAAATACAATAAATAGTAGAATTCATGATCCTAAAATAAGACCAGGTAGAGGAATAGGCTCTGGAAAAGGAAAAACATCTGGCAGAGGTCACAAAGGTCAAAAATCAAGATCTGGCGTTGCTATAAAAAGTTTTGAAGGCGGTCAAATGCCTTTATATAGAAGATTGCCTAAAAGAGGTTTTAAAAATGTTCATAATCAAAAATTTAGAACTGCTATAATAAATGTTTCTGACATTGAAAAATTTTTTGAAACAAAAAAAATATCAACCACAGAAAAAATAAATCTAAAATCTCTTCAAAATCTTAAATTAGTAAACAAAAAATATGAAAAATTAAAAATTTTGGGAAATGGAGAAGTTAAGAATAAAATTAACATAGAAGCAAATAAAGTTTCTAAACCTGCAAAAACCAAAATAGAATCTGCCGGAGGAACTATTAGTATAATTAAGTAGTTAATAAAATTTATGGTTGAAAACAATCCGTCCCTGTCTAAGTCTAACGATCTAAGAAACAGAATAATATTTACAATACTTATTTTATCTATTTATAGATTTGGAACTTATGTTCCAATACCAGGTATTGATCCTACAGCTTTACAGGAAGTAATGAGCACAAATCAAAAAGGTCTAATAGGAATGTTTAATGTTTTTGCTGGCGGAGCCATAAGTCGAATGGCGATTTTTGCTTTAGGAATAATGCCATATATATCCTCTTCTATTATTATTCAGCTTTTAACAGGAGTATCTGAATATTTTAAGAATCTAAAAAATCAAGGAGAACTTGGAAGAAGAAAAATTACGCAGTATACCAGATATGGAACTGTTATTTTGGCCACAATTCAAGGTTTAGGTGTTGCGGTTGGTTTAGAAAATTCTAGTGGTGTAGTAATAAATCCAGGTTTTTATTTTAAATTTAGCACGGTCATTACTATTGTTACCGGAACAATGCTTTTAATGTGGCTAGGTGAACAAATTACTCAAAGAGGAATTGGAAATGGTATATCTTTGATAATATTTTCTGGTATCGTAGCTGAAATCCCAAGAGCTTTGGCCGCAACATTTGAACTTGGCCGTACAGGAGCCTTAAGCTCAACAACTCTAATTTTAATTATTTTTCTTCTTATAGGAACGGTCTTATTTATAGTTTTTATGGAAAGGGCATTAAGAAAAATTTTAATTAACTATCCAAGAAGACAAGTTGGGAACAAAATTTACGGCGGAGAATCTTCTCACCTGCCTTTAAAAATTAATACAGCAGGAGTTATTCCAGCCATCTTTGCTTCAGCTTTACTTATGCTTCCAATGACTTTTTCAAATTTTGCTTTTTCTGAAGGTGATTTTTTAATTAAATTTTCATCTTATTTTTCTCAGGGAAAGCCTATTTATATGTTGGTTTATGCTTCAGGAATAATTTTTTTTGCTTTTTTTTATACTTCAATTGTTTTCAATCCAAAAGAAACTGCAGAAAATTTAAGAAGATATGGTGGCTATATTCCAGGAATAAGACCAGGAGACAGAACCGCTGAATATATTGATAATATTTTAACAAGATTAACAACAATGGGCTCTCTTTACCTAGCGCTAGTATGTTTGATGCCAGAATTTTTGATTTCAAAATACCCAATACCTTTTTATTTAGGAGGAACATCAGTATTGATTGTTGTAGTTGTTGCAATGGATACAGTTACACAGGTACAAACAAGGTTAATGAGCCAACAATACGAAAGCTTAATAAAAAAAACTAAATTTGGCCGTTAATAGTTAATATTATGAATCTTATTATTTTTGGTCCGCCTGGCGCTGGAAAAGGCACACAATCAGATTTAATTGTAAAAGATTTTAAATTAAAAAAAATATCTACAGGTGATTTGTTGCGATTAGAAATAAGCAAAAATACCGATTTGGGGAAAAAAATAAAATCAATTATTGATAAGGGAAAATTTGTTTCAGATAATTTAATTAATGATCTCGTTAAAAAAACAATATCAGAAAAAAAAAATGAAAACAAATTTGTTTTCGATGGATATCCAAGAAATGTAGAACAGGCTGAAATTTTAGATCAATTTCTTGATAATTTAAAACAAAAACTAAAATTTGTTTTAAGTTTAGAAGTTGATAAAGAAATGCTTATTAAGAGGGTAACAGGAAGATCTTTTTGTGATAAGTGCAAAAAAATATTTAATGACTTTTTTAATCCACCAAATATAAATCACTCATGTGAGGTAGAATTTTTACAAAGAAGACCTGATGACACAAAAGAAATTCTAGAGAAGAGGTTAGGCACATACTTTGAAAGCACGCTACCTATTTTAGATTTTTATGAAAAAAAGAAAATTTTATGTAAAATTAATGGTAATAGGGATATTTCTTTAATATATAGGGAAATTTCAAGCATTCTAAAGGCTTTATAGGATTGACTTTAAGGCATCAATTTATATAAATACCCTTTTTGAAAAAAGTAATATTTCTCATTCAAACTATATGGCTCGAATTGCAGGCATTAACATACCACAGAATAAAATTTTAAGAGTTGGTCTTACTTATATTTATGGGATAGGTGATAAATTTTCCTCTGAAATTTGTAATAAACTAAACATACCCGCAAGTAAAAGAGTTAATAAACTGACTGATGAGGAAGTTTTAAAAATAAGAGAATTTATAGACAAAACGTATAAAGTTGAAGGGGATTTAAGAAGAGAAACTTCATTAAATATAAAACGGCTAATTGATCTTGGAACTTATCGAGGCAGCAGACATAGAAAAAAACTTCCAGTTAGAGGTCAAAGAACACATTGTAATGCGAGAACCAGAAAAGGAAAAGCAATAGCAATAGCTGGTAAAAAACTAACTATTACCAAAAAGTAAATGAACGATAAAAAAAATATTAAAATAAAAGATAAAAAACTTTCTGAAAATAAAAAAACTGAAGATAAATCTTTAGTCTTAGAAAAAAAAGAAAAGAGTTTAAAATTTAGAAAGAAAAAGGTTAAAAAACATATTATATCTGGAATAGCTTATGTTAACGCAACTTTTAATAACACAATAGTTTCTATAGCTGATAATCAAGGCAATGTACTAGCATGGTCATCTGCTGGAGCAAAAGGTTTTAAAGGTTCAAGAAAGTCTACTCCTTATGCTGCACAAATTGCTGCTGATGATGCGGCAGGAAAAGCTCTTGAGTATGGGCTTAAAAATTTAACAGTTGAAGTTAAAGGACCTGGCTCAGGAAGAGAAACCGCGCTTAGAGCATTACAAGCCAGAGGTTTTATAATAACTTCTATAAAAGATACTACCCCAATGCCACATAATGGATCTAGACCACCAAAAAAAAGGAGAGTTTAAATGGAAAATCAAGTTGTAGATAAGAATTGGAAAAATTTAATTAAGCCTTCAAAAATTGATGTTCAAAGCGCTGAAAATAAATCAGTGGCTAAAATTGTAGCCGAACCTTTAGAAAAAGGTTATGCACTAACGTTAGGAAATTCGTTGAGACGAATTTTGTTATCTTCCATTCAAGGTTCTGCAGTAACCGCAATTCAAATAGATGGTGTCTTGCATGAGTTTTCTTCGATAAAAGGAGTAAGAGAAGACGTTACAGATATTGTTTTGAACGTCAAATCATTAGCACTTAAACTTGAAACAGACGGAGCAAAAAAATTAATTTTGGATGCAACTGGTCCTGGAGAAATTAAAGCAAAAGATATAAATGAAGTTACCGGAGTCAAAATATTAAATCCCGATCTAACCATTTGCAATCTAGATGAAAAAACTAAATTTCATATGGAATTAACTGTTAAATCTGGAAAAGGTTATGTTCCTGCAGAAAAAAACAAAAATGAAGATGCGCCTCTCGGCTTAATACCCATTGACGCATTATTTAGCCCAGTCAAAAAAGTTTCTTTTGCCGTGAGTAATGCAAGAGAAGGAAAATCTTTGGATTATGATCAACTAACTATGAATGTAGAGACAAACGGATCAATTTCTGCGGAAGACGCAGTAGCATATGCAGCAAGAATATTTCAAGATCAACTAGCTATGTTCGTTAATTTTGAAGAACCTCAAGAAGTTAAGAAAATTGATAAAATTGAAAAACCCGAATTTAATAGAAATCTCCTAAGAAGAGTAGACGAGCTGGAGCTTTCTGTTAGGTCAATGAATTGTCTCAAGAATGATAATATAATATACATTGGTGACCTTGTTCAAAAAACAGAATCTGAAATGCTCAGAACTCCAAATTTTGGAAGAAAATCTTTAAACGAAATAAAAGAATTACTTAGTCAAATGTCTTTATATTTGGGCATGGAGGTTCCAAATTGGCCTCCTGAAAATATTGCTGATTTATCCAAAAAATTAGAAGAAAACACATACTAAAATCATGAGACACAAGATAGCTCATAGAAAATTAAACAGAACGTCAGAACACAGAAAAGCTATGTTTCAAAACATGGTTAATTCTTTAATTAAATATGAGCAAATAACCACAACTTTACCAAAAGCCAAAGAATTAAAACCAATAATTGATAAAGTTATAACTTTAAGCAAGAAAAAAAATTTGCAATCAAAAAAGAATCTTTTTTCTAAACTTCAAAGCAAAACTTCCGTAGATAAATTGTTAAATACACTTTCAACAAGATACACAAAAAGAAACGGAGGATATTGCAGAGTATTAAAAACTGGTTTTCGTTATGGAGACGATGCTCCCATGGCAATTATAGAACTGGTTGATAGAGACATAAATGCAAAAAAAGTAGATATTCCAAAAAAGACAGAAGAACTTCAAAAAGCTTCTGGAAAACCTTCTTCAGAAATTAAGGAAAACAAAGAAAAAAAATCCAAAAAAAAATAATTTTTAACTAAGCCCATGTGTTAGTTTAAATTTTATGTTTAAAAAATACTTTATTGACCAAGATTTTATAGGGTCACGTTTTGATCGATGGTTTAAAAAAAATGTGTCTAAGGTTCCTCAGTCATACCTAGAAAAAAATCTTAGAATAGGAAAAATAAAGGTAAATAAAAAAAAAATAAAAAGTTCATACAAACTTAGAATTAACGATGAGATAACATTGCATAATTTAGAACCTCAACATAACAAACATCAGATTAATCAGTTTAAATATAACCCCAACAAAGAAGAAATTTTTTCAACTTCTTCAATGATTTTAGAAAATAATGAAAATTTTGTTATAGTTAACAAACCCAGAGGTATATCTGTTCAAGCTGGAACAAAATCAAGAAGAAATATAATAGATATTTTAAGAAAAATTAAAGAGTTTAAAGATTCTACTCCTTATATAGTTCATAGGATTGATAAAGATACAACAGGAATATTAATTGTAGCAAAAAATAGAAAATATGCACAACTTTTTACATCTTTGTTTCGTATTAGAAAAATTAAAAAAACATATTTAGCTTTAGTTTTAGGAGAAATGAAAGATGTTAAAGGAACTTTCAAAGATTTTTTGTATCAATATGAAGGAAAAAAAGAAATAAGAAGTGAAGCAATAACTCATTATAACATAATTGATTCAAATAGGAGTTATTCAGTTTTAAAATTGATTCCAGAAACTGGTAGAAAACATCAATTGAGAAAACAGTTGCTTATGCATGGACATCCAATAATTGGAGATAGCAAATACAGAATAGGAGATTTTAAATTTAACAAAAAAAATTACATGATGCTACACGCTTGGAAAATTAGTTTTTCAATTTCTGACAAGAAATACAATTTTTCTGCAAATTTACCAATTGAATTTCAAAATATTATTAAGGAAAAACGTTTAAAAATTTATTGATTATCGTTTCATCAATATTGTTAAAATTTTTAACACCAATATCTTGCATGCTAGTAACCCCCTTTTCTTTTACCCCACAAGGAATTATTTTTTCATACTTTTCCAAATCATTACACACATTTATAGAAAAACCATGATAAGCTATCCATTTTTTAACTCTAATTCCTATCGCAGCAATTTTTTTTAAATCTTTTCCTTTATGAACCCATATTCCTATATTTTTAGAATCTTTTTGAGATTCGATTTTATAGTTTTTTAAAATTTCAATAATACATTCTTCCAAGCTGTTTACTAATTTTTTTATATTTTTTTCTCTATTGTTTAAATTCAAAACAAAATAAATAACTTTTTGACCCGGACCGTGATATGTTATTTTTCCACCACGATTTGTTTTAGTAACTTTTATTTTTTTATCTATAATTTCACTATCTTTTGCACTTGTTCCGGCTGTATATATGGAGCTGTGTTCCAATATCCATAAAAGTTCTTCTTTCTTTCCATTGTAAACATCAACTGTTCTAGATTCTAATAAATTCATAGCATCTATATAATTTACTGGTTTTAAAGACTTTTTTACTTCCATAGCCACTTTAAATTTGTCTTTTCAAATGATATCTACTAATAGTCTCAAAATTAAATAATTAAACAACATTTATGAGTTTAACAAAAGAAATTAAAGATAAAAAAGTAAATTTTGAGTTTAATAAAGGGTTTCTTAATCTTTTTAGTCAAAAAATTAAAGATAATGATACAGCTTTTTTAGACAAAACTTTAAAAGAACTGCATCCCGCTGACTCGGCTGATCTTATCGAAAATTTAACACCAGAAAATAGAGTTAAATTGATAGAATTAGAAGGATTTAACATTGATCCGGAGATTTTTATTGAGTTAAATGAATCCATCAGATCAGATGTGTTTATTCTTTTGTCGATTGAATCAATTGCAAATATATTAAAACGTTTAGAGTCCGATAATGCATTACAGATTCTTGAAAAATTAGACAATAATAAAAAAAATCAAGTATTAAATAGACTATCTCCCAAAGATAGATTTTTACTGGAAGAAAGTTTGAGTTATCCAAAAGATTCGGCTGCTCGTATAATGCAAAGAGAGTTTACAGCGATACCCAGCGACTGGTCAGTCGGACAAACTATTGATTATTTGAGAGAAAACAAAGATTTGCCAGAAGAATTTTTAGAGATATTTGTTGTAGATAATAATTTTAAACCAATAGGCACCGTTTCTTCTTCTAAAGTATTAAGAACCCCTAGAGAAACAAAGATGAATATAATAATGCGAGAAATGCCAGTTTTAATTCCTGTAAATATGGACAAAGAAGAGGTTGGTCATATCTTTGAAAATTATAATTTGGTTAGTGCAGGTGTTGTAAATAAAAGCGATAAATTAGTAGGAATGATAACAGGAGATGATGTTTTCACAGTTTTAAAAGAAGAAGCGGAAGAAGATGTGTTGAGATTAGCCGGAGTAGGTGATGAAGAAATTACTGACACAGTGATAAAAAAAACAAAAAGAAGATTCACTTGGCTGTTACTTAATCTTTTTACAGCATTAATTGCAACTTGGGTGATTAGTATTTTTGGAGCAACAATAGAACAAATGGTTGCACTTGCCTTTTTAATGCCAATCGTTGCGTCAATGGGTGGCAATGCAGGAATGCAAACACTGGCGGTCACAATAAGAGCAATAGCTTCTAAAGAAATTTCATCTAGCAATATTAATAATATAATTACAAAAGAATTTATAATTGGAGTTTTGAATGGAATTATATTTGCTTTTATTACCGGAGCTATCGTTCATCTCTGGTTCAAAGATATAAATCTTACAATTTTAATTTCAGTGGCAATGATTTTAAATATGATGGTGGCCGGACTTTTTGGAATATTAGTTCCCATAACTTTAAAAAAATTTAATATTGATCCTGCGATAGCATCGAGTGTATTTGTAACAACGATTACTGATGTTATAGGTTTTCTTTCCTTTTTAGGTTTGGGCGCTTATTTTTTTTATAGTTAAAAATTATCTATTAATCTAACTTTTTTAATATAATAAGCTAAAAATATTTTAAATTTCTTTTTTTTAAATTTTTCATTTAAAATTTTTTTAGTATCAAAAACCTCAAGATAATCAATTTTTTTTACTCCTATTGAAAGCAAATTTTTTTTTATTTTTTTGATATAAAAATTATTTTTAAGCATTTTATTTCTATTTTTGCTTAGAATTTTATAAACATTAGCTGCAATAGTTTTTTCTTTTTTATTAAGAAGGTGATTTCTGGATGAAAAAGCGATCCCATTTTTTTCTCTTATAGTGGGACAAATAATTGGTTTAGTTTTAATCTTATTTTTTATTATAAATTCTCGAATAATAGCAAATTGTTGGAAATCTTTTTCACCCAAATAAATTTTTTTTGGTTTTATTATTTTAATAAATCTGTCCACAACATCAACGACTGCTTCAAAATGACCCTTTCTATTTTTTCCACATAATATTTTTTTCCATTTACTTATTTTTATTTTCTTATTTTTTCCTTGAGGATAAATTTCTTTAACAGATGGCAAATATAAGTAATTGATTTTATTTTTTTTTAATAAATTTATGTCTTTTTTTATTGATCTGGGATATTTTTTGAAGTCATTTTTGTTATTAAATTGAGGCTTATTTACAAATATGCTGACTATCGTTTTTTCGCTTAATTTTTTACTTTTTTTTATTAAAGATAAATGCCCTTTATGTAGAGCGCCCATTGTTGGGACAAATCCCAAATTCTCTGTATTTTGGATTTCTTTTATAAGTTTTTTCTTATTAAAAAATATTTTCATTTGTAAATTTTAACTATTATATGTAAAAGATAAAAATGATTAAGCAAGCCATAATACCACTAGCTGGATTAGGAACAAGACTATTACCGTTAACAAGCGTTATACCAAAAGAACTTCTTCCAATAAATGGCAAAGCAGGGATTGAGTATATATTAGACGAATGCGTTGAAGCTGGTATTAAGGAATTTATTTTTATTATTTCTAAAAAAAAAAAAATAATTAAAGAATATTTTTTTAACGATAAATTTTTTAATAAAATAATCAAAAAAAAAAGAAAAGACAAAAGATTGAAATTTGAGTTTGCAAAAATTAAAAAATATAAAAAAATGATTAAATTTGTTTATCAAAATAAACCCAAAGGCACGGGTGACGCACTATTAAAATGTGCAAAATTGGTAAAAGGAAATTATTTTTTGTTTTTATTACCAGACGATTTGATAATTAAAAAAAATTGTTCTAGAGAAATGATCAAGCTTCACAAAAAATATAAATCTTCTATTATTGCATCTAAAAAAGTATCAAAAAAAGATGTATCAAGATGGGGAATTTTTAAAATTAAAAAATTTAAAAAAAATAATTTTTATATAAAAGATGTTGTGGAAAAGCCTGTCATTAAAAAGGCACCATCTAATTATGCTGTGATAGGTCGATATATATTGCCAAAAAATTTATTTCAAATACTCAGAAAGCAGAAACCAGGTCAAGGTGGCGAACTGCATATCACGGATGGTATAAGGCAATTGATAAAAAATAGATATAAATTTATAGGACATATTTTTTCAGGAAGATATATAGATTGTGGGACTATGAACGGTTACATAAAATCTTCACTTGAAATTTCTAAATTAAAACTATGAAAATTTCTATAATAGGAACAGGTTATGTAGGACTGGTCAGCGGAGCTTGTTTTGCAGATTTAGGCAATGAAGTTTTGTGTGTTGACAAAAATAAAAATAAAATTGACATGCTAAATAAAAAAAAAATTCCAATATACGAACCTGGATTGAAAGATTTAATCAATAAAAATTTTATTGCTGGCAGATTAAAGTTTACAACTAATTTATCTAATGCTGTACAAAAATCAGATATAATTTTTATTTGTGTAGGAACGCCAGTTTCAAAAAAAGGAAATTCAGCAAACCTAAAACATGTATTTGATGTAGCCAAGCAAATTGGAAAAAATATAAATAAGTTTAAAATAATTGTAAATAAATCAACAGTTCCTATTACTACAGGTGATATGGTTGAAAAAATTATTGCAAAAAAATCTAAAAGAAAATTATTTGAAGTTATTTCAAATCCTGAATTTTTAAGAGAAGGGGAGGCAATAAGAGATTTTAGATTTCCTGATAGAATAGTGGTTGGTTTAAATAATAAAAAAGTTTTTAAAAAAATTCAAAATTTATATGAACCTTTGATAAAAAAAGGAGCAAAATTTTTTACCACAAACAGAAGAGGGGCAGAGCTTATCAAATATGCGTCTAATGCATTTCTTGCTACAAAAATAAGTTTTATTAATGAACTGGCTAATTTGTGTGAAAAAACAGGAATTGATATTGAAGATATATCTATTGGAATGGGAATGGATCAAAGGATAGGAAGCAGGTTTTTAAGAGCGGGGCCCGCTTATGGTGGTTCTTGTTTTCCGAAAGACACAAAAGCAATAACTCACACGGGAGATAAATTTAATGTTAACTTATCTATAGTTAAGTCAGTTATCAAATCAAACCAAGAAAGAAAATCTTTGTTAACGAAGAGGATAAAAAAGATTTTATTAAACAAAATAAAAAACAAAAAAATTTCATTTTTAGGAGTTACTTTCAAACCAAATACCGATGATATGAGAGAATCTTCAAGCTTAATAATGATTCCTTTTTTAAATAAATTAGGTGCAAAAATTAGATATTATGATCCATCAGGTGAGAAAAAAGAATTTAAAAATCTCAAAAATGTTAAATTTTGTAAAAATATAAAAATAGCATGTCAAGATTCCGATTTGGTGATAATTCACACAGAATGGGAAGAGTTTAAAGCAATTGATTTTAAAAAAATATTGAACAAAAAAAAAGGAAAGATTTACGATTTAAGAAATCTTTATTCTCCTAATTTAATAAAAGACCAGGGTTTCAAATACTATTCTATTGGAAGATAAGTTTTTATTCTATTTCAAAAATAGCATCTATCTCGACTGCCGCACCCAAAGGCAAAGAGTTTGTGCTAACAGCTGCTCTAGCGTGTTTGCCAGAATTTCCAAATAAATTTGAAATCATTTCAGAAGCAGGATTGATAACTTTAGGTTGATCGCAAAAATCATCGGTCGAGTTAACGAATCCGGTGATTTTGATACAATTTTTGACTTTATTAAGATCCCCATCCAATGCTTTTTTTGCTTGAGCCAATATATTAATTGTACAAAATCGAGCAGCATTTTGTGCATCTTCTAGAGTTAAGTCTTTTCCAACTTTCCCTTTTAATAGTTTGCCATCAGCAGATATGGGCAGTTGTCCGGATATATATAAAAGGTTATTAATTTTTTTATAAGCAACATAAGCGCCAACAGGGTCAGGAGCGTTTGGTAAGTTTATTTTTAATTCTTTTAATTTTGTTTCAATATTCATTAGTTTTTTATTTTTTTAAATAGGTCCCAAAGAGTTTTTGGAGATTCTTTTTGAAATTTTTCATGCTTCTCTAAAGTAGGCCTTATATCTGAAGAAATTTTTTCTTTAATATCAGAACTTTTTTCTTTAATTTTTTTTTTTAATTTTTCAGCTTTATTATCTATTAAGCAACTTTTTTTTTTAAGTTCATTCTCAATTTTTTCACAATCTTGAACATTTGCAATAGCAAAATTAGAGCTAAAAAAAATAAA
>Ga0208764_10000228_pt1 | contig 34115 bp, 30 predicted proteins | sample ETNtaG_18_FD_185762 | JGI IMG/M metagenome (GOLD analysis project Ga0208764, IMG submission 185762) | Marine microbial and viral communities from oxygen minimum zone, Eastern Pacific Ocean - ETNP201302SV91 (SPAdes) (version 2) | ecosystem: Environmental > Aquatic > Marine > Oceanic ... | reverse complement strand
TTCTTAACTGGCCTTGGATATGGAGACGAAGCTAAACTATTTTCATATGGACCTAGGTCTGGTGCAGAACCTGAAGGATTTGGACGAACACCACCTAACATATCTTTTGTTGGTGCTTTTACCCCCCAGTCACTCCAATCAGCTACACCTGCTCCAATAGCCAAAGATGCATTTCCTAAACTATAATCTCCATTATTAGCATCTTTAAAAGCAGGGTCAGAGTCAATCGTATAATCAAAATTAAAGTATTTAGAACCAGATCCGCCACCGTCCTTAAGATTTTTTGCATTATAAATTAAATTATAATCATTACGAACGATTGGATTACCACAGTGTAATTGTAATTGATATTCCTCTACTTTTGTTTGTCCGTTGTCCGTTTTTGTGTTCCCATAGATAATATTATTGTATGCATACAAAACAGCATCTGTATCATTATTATCATGGCTACAATAGTAAACACCTGATATGATCCAGGCATTATTACTTTCGCTAGTTGCTGAATTGTTTGCAACGGTATTATTTGCAAATATAGCTGTTGTGACATCCCAATCATTACCCGCACGTATCTGAGGTGCGTTTCCATAGGCAACTGCCGCAAGTGAACTATAACCATTGCTACTATTCCCCACAGATGACCGAGTCTCATTATTATAAAAGAGGCTATTTATAATATCCACTGCATCATTCTGCATAAAAATAGCAGATCCTTCGGAACTTTTCCGACTATAGGCTTTATTATTCTTAAATGTTGATCTGCGAATAGTAGATCTAGATTGAGTATTAAAAAATCCTATACCTGCTCCATAAGCATTATTATTAAATGACTCGTTTTCAGTTGAATTCGTTGAATATTTGGATACCCGATTACCATCAAAAACACATGAATCAACAATTACCGATCCTTGATCAGTTACAAGAACAGCCCCACCGCTTTGCCATGCAGAGTTAGAGGAATCCACATTCGCTTTAAAAATCACCTTATAAAACTTTGGTGATCCACCATTAATATAGATTGATCCTCCACCATAATAGCCATCTGATGATAAACCATTATATAAAGTAATATGCTGAATAACAAAGGTGCTATCCGCAGTGCTTCCGTATTCAAATTTAAAATGGCGATCTTTCCCTGCTGCATCAATAATAGTCTGATCCGCACCATAATTAAGGTCACCTGATATCACAAACTTCTTTGAACTAGTGAAATTAGTCCCTCGATTATTACTCCCTGTATGGGTTCCTTTTTTAAAAATAATGGTATCGCCACTAGAAGCAATTTCAAGTGCATTCGTTAAATGGTTTATCGGAGAGTCATAAGAACCATAATTAAAATTAGTAAGGGTATCTGATAAGGCCTTACCGCCGCTATTTGCTATATGCCAAGGTCCTAAATATCGAGGAATTACAGATTTGGCTACTGACAGAGCACTTTCAGTATTTGAACTGGTATTCTTTGCGGAAACACTGATCTTATAAGTAGTTCCATTGGTTAATCCAGTAACTTGGTAACTAGTCGCTGTTGTTTGAGCCACATTACTACCATCGACATAAATCTGATATTCAATATCTGAAGCATCAGTATTACTGCCTAATTTTTCTTTATTTTTTGACCAACTTAGCTTTGCCCCCTCGGTTGCTCTAGCTACATTTAATCCTATTACAGGTAGTGGTGCAGTTGAAGATGATAGGGTACTTTCATATGCTCCAATATCTGGATTTGAACCGCTTGGACTTGGACGAATGTTCCCTAAAAGGTCCTTGGGGGGGGCTGCTATTCCTTCTTCAGTCCACGCCATAAGACCAGCTCCGATCAACGGACTTTTATCGGATAAGCTATAATCTCCATTTGCTGTATCTTTAAATGCTGGCGTTATATTATAAATATAGTCACCCCAGCCCTTGCCTTCTTTTGGCGCCTGAATAACAGAATATTCTGCGTTCATTTGGTAGCTAGACTCATTCCCTGCAGCAATAACATATCTCCTTATACCATCTATTTCAGTATGCATCCAATCGGCATTATTGACTCTAATTCTACTTCCCGATATGACCGTATTAAAAATATATGACTTTGAAGTTGTCGCGCTATTATGTTGACCATACACAATCGCCGCGCCATATAATGAACCATGGTTATTTGATACTGACTCTATATAGTTACCATGAAATGTGGAATTTGTTATATACATATTTCCACCATCATAACTAGAATTATTCCAGCGCGTGGCATTAAAATAAATTGCACCTCCCCATCCTTCAGCACTTGTGCCATCAACACCAGAGGTTACATGATTTTTTATAAAGGTGCTGTTTTCGATCGTAAGAGCTCTTTCACTTCTTATTGCACCACCATAACCAGATCTATTTGATTTAGCATAGTTATGAGAGAACCTGGATTTTTTAATAACAATCGCGCTCTCTAACTCATTTTTGCTATTTGCCCATTGAATATTGATAGCACCACCTACAGCTGATGAAGTACTATTTTCAGCTAGCGTAAGGTCAGCATAATTCGTGTCAAACACACATGAGGTAAATGTTGGTGTAGAACCATCTCTAATAACAATCGCGCCACCACTTTCATTATAGCTTGTACCATTTTTCAACCACCTGCAATCAATGAATTGGACATCCGACCCATAGGTCAGAAAGATTGATCCTGCACCCGGCCAATTCGCTGTAAATCCATTTTGAAATGTTATCCCTTGGATCTTTGTTTTGTTTGAATGCCCATCATCAAAGGTGATATGACGTCCAGACCCCCCTGCATCAAAAATTGTTTTACTCGCGCCTTCAACACCGATTAAAACAAAATCTCGATTTGAAGAAGTGTAAATTTCATCATCTTTAAAATCATAGGTTCCTGCTTTTACTTTCACTGTATCTACAAAATTTGCAGAAAAATTTATTCCTTCGATGGCCTTATGAATCGTTTTAAATGCTGTGGCTTCAGAAGTCCCATTATTGTTATCATTACCATTTGTGCCATCTACCCAATATTCCTCTTGAGCGGATATTAATGAGGAAAAAATGATGATATTTAATAAATACTTTTTCATTCTATATCTTAGTTAGGTAAGGTTGGGGCTTCAGGTAATGGGACTGGTGCAGGATCAAATAATCCAGCTGCATATGCGCCTCCGCCAAGTCCAAGTAATAGTAATGTAAGTTTTGTCATTCTACCCATTGGCTTACGAGGTTCTCTAGGAGCACTACCCGCAGAACCACTTGCCTCTGCAAGTTTCGCTAGCTTATCAGCAGGAGGTGTTAAACCAACTAATTCCCATGCCACAATCTCAATAATATTTAAAAGTCCATCTACCTCACCCTTATAGGTTTTACTTACTGACCGAATCGTTCCGCCTGTTGAAACTGAAAACAGTTTCGCATCAATTGTATATGAATTCCCCAGTTTTCCAAATGAGCCTGATACCATATTTTGGACACCCAATAATGCTCCAACTTCAGCTGCACATTCAGATGTCGTACATCCCGACTGTTGAAAACCCTGCTCACTCATTATCTCTTCCATCTGGTTTCTCTCTACCATAATAACTGCATTAGTATTAACCATCTCACTCATTAAACGATCTGTTAAGGTCTGCGCTTCCATTTGACTAATACCACGTCCTTCGAAATCAAGTATCGCTACAGTTTCTTTACCTGCTGCAAGCTGGGCTGCTGTTTCAGGAGTAAGCGTATTCGTTTGCGCTATAACAAGCGCTGAAAAAATCAAAATAAGAAGTCCTACTATTTTTTTCATGCCAATGATGCTAATCTAATTCCTTCATTTTCGATGTAACTATGGTGTACATCACACTTTAGTTTTTCTTTGGTGCTGGGAGTTCACTTAGCAATCTATCAATTTCTGCCGAGATATCTTTGGTAAATTTTGCTTCAGCACCATCTTCATCGGGGAATCCCCTTTTCATAAAAGTAATTTTTCTAAAGCCATCTGCCATGACCAGCCTTGGGAGAGTTTGCGCATTATATCGCTTCATCGCCGTCCCTCTGTTATCATACAAAATTTGCATGGTAACGCCCTTGTCTTTTAAAAATGGACCAGCCTTGGGAACATCTTTATAACTCATTCCATATACAGTCCCAGGATTGTTTCTTGTCGCTTCAGTAATATCAATTAAGAAAAATTTAACTCTTTCATCTTTATATTTTTGGTATACTTTTTCAAGGATAGGTAACTCTTTCATGCATGGTTTACACCAGGTAGCAAAAAAACTCATCACAACAGCGTGGCGATCAGGCTGTGAAACATTTAATCGCAGTTTTTTTTCTTTTCCTGTTTTTTCATCAATTTTTACTTCTGACCAATTTCGTAAAAACTCGAACTTTCCCGGCGCATACATTAGCGCCCATGTTGGTGCTTCGTCACCAACCCCGAGCTCTGGCTTTTCATCGCCTTGAGCAAAAAGTAAAACGCTCGTGAAAATTGTTAATATTCTTAATATCATTTTCATTTATTTCCGCACCCTTTATATTATTAATTAATCTAGTAGAATTAAGACGCGACAGTCATTTAATATATTACTAGTACGATTTGCAGCATCTAATCTTGATACATCTGCATTACTTATTGTTATATCTGTACGATTTGTACCTGAAGTCGCGACTCCTTTGATTACCAATGGATTACCAACAACCCTCTGATCTTGCTGAGCTGATTCTAATGTTTTTGAATAACCTGCAACTCCGTTATTCACTGCATACTGACGATCATATTTTCCTGGGCCGTATACTGCATTCCCATTTTGATCTAAGATTCTAGGCGCCATAGCTGGTCGAGCTCTTAATCCTCTTGCATCAATAATCACTCCCGTAATTCCTCCGGTTGCTGAAGTTGACTGTGCCGCCTGCTGATTATTTTGCTGAACGAGTTGCTGCGCAGTTACCGGTGGTAACATAATATCTGAAATTCCACTCATCGGCACTGAAAATTCCATCTCAACTGAAGTATCACTTAAATATTTTGGCTGTCCTACCTGCCTAGCTCCGCGAATAAAGCCTCTCACTTTAGTATTAATCACATCATCAACCATCGCACCACTCATAGTGGTTTCACTGGTCAATGTTACCCCATTAACGATTTCAATTAATTGTCTTAAAGCATCTTGCTTTGCAATACGCAAAGCCATTCTCCGTGCTTGACCCGCGTTGACAGCATTAGTTGGTACAAAACCAATTCCGATTGCTGAAATAGTTTGCTCTGAATAATTAACACTCCCCTTTTCCAATTGAGAAACGACTCCTTGTGACAGAGAAAAACTTAATAAAAAAAGTGAAAGACAAAATATTTTTTTCATATAATTCCTCATTATTGAACAACCTCTGCTGTTATCCGATTGCCTGACAGGCCTGTGACTTTAAAAGTCAATCCATCAGGACTCGTTTGGGCTAATCCCATTGCTAAAGCTTGTGATTTTCCTTCAAATTCTACTTCATATTCAGCAATACCTTCGTTTAAACTTTTTGCATAGGCATTACGAATTCCTGAAACGGTTTGAGCTTTTAAAAAAGATTCAAACGTCATATATGACATAAAATCAACATTTTTTAAAACAATATATACTTTAATAAAATTTGATTGTTGAGTACTCCATTTTGTTATCAGCTGAGAAATAATGGCTTTCCCGAGTTTTTCTGCTCCATCATTCGCTGCATTTACACCTGAAGTTGTTGGAGAGATATGTGCTTTTTTCCCACGAGCCTGAGGTACGACTGCTAATATTTCACCTGTATCGGCTCTTACAATTTTCCCATTAATATCTGCCTGGCCTGAATGCATGTTATAAAACATACCACCAGAAGAAATTTTAGCTGTACCAATAACAATGACTTCTGCTCCTAATTGCGCTGCAATCTTTGCTGCTGCTGCAACATTGCCATCAAGGGCCTTAGTATAGTCTTGATCTCCCTTAAGTGCCTGCACAAGTTCACGGTCAACAACATCAAACCCCTTATTATAAAACATCGATAATAACTTTGTTTCTGCAAAATTTGTAGGAGTATTATCAATCAAATTTTCTTCTTTAACTAAAAAAATAATTCTAGGGCGATTCATTCCATTTAGCAGTGTTTGAAGCGCAGCCTCATCTGCCATTACTTGATCTATCATATCTGTGACTTGAGCCTCTATAGTAATCTCGAAATTTCCATCAGGACCCTTGTTCTCTTTAATAATCTTAAATGATTTAACAAACCCCTGTGCTTTGGAGTAAATATTGTCCTCAATTGAGGTGGCTGTAACTGTAGTAGTTGATGTCATATATGCACCTAGCCCCTGTTCAACGGCATCCCGCTTTGCCTGTTCGACTGCTGCATCTTTCGTTAACCCGTATCCCGTTCCTGTTGCAGTTTGACCCTGAGCTAAAAGTGAGGATGCAAATAGGAGGATAATGGTTAACAATATTTTTATTCTCATCTTATACATATTGACCCATTCTATATAGTGTACGAATACATGATAAGTTATTGATTTCAAGTGCTTTTCGCAATATATATCAATGGACATGTGATATAGGTCAAATAGCCTGATTCCCTTTATTTTATTTGTGCTCTTTTAAAGCTATATTCAAAGTGGAAAAACTTTTAAGGAATTAATAATGTTGAAAAAATATGGATCATTGACCTCAATTATTGCCCTAATCTTTATTGTATCATGTGGCACAAAACCTCAAAGTGATGTTGATACTCCTGAGTATCACTATAAAGCAGGAATGCGTGCAATTGAAAATGGCGATTTTCAACAAGCGATTAAATCTTTCCAGCGTTCAGTAGATCTAGATAAAAAATTTGCATTAGGATATGGGGGACTCGGCTTAGCACACGCAAATTTAGGAAATAATAAAGATGCTAAAAACTTTGCATCTAAATGTGCAAGTAGAGGAAGTAAAGACCCTGAAGCACTTTCACTTAGTGCTCAAGTTTGGATTACAATGAGATCATCAGAAAAAAGATGGTTCAAGCGCGCCGAAGATTATCTCAAAACAGCTTTAAGAAGAGATAAAGAGCATGAAGGCTCACAGTACTGGTTTGGAGTAGCATATCTTTATAATTATCAATTTAATGAAGCAGAAGATTATTTTCAACAAGTGGTAAATAAAAGGGGTGATTTTTCTGGTAAAGCAGATTCTAAATGGAAACTATCACAAAAGATTGTACGAGCTATGCCAGGAACTCCGGCAGGCAAAAAAGTTGCACTGAAGGAACGTATTAATCGTGCTGATTTAGCTGTACTATTTGCCGAAGAATTGAAAATTGGAGTTCTTTTTGATCGTATGCCAGTTCAAAACTCAGGATTTCAAACACCATCACAGGCAAACCAAACGGCCACTGTAATTGTTCCAAATGATTCAAGAGATCATTGGGCCGAAACTTGGATTAAAGATATGATAAGATATGGCATTATGAATGTTGAGCCTGATGGAAATTTTTATCCGGATGATGATATTAATCGTGCTAACTATGCCCTCGCAGTTCAACGATTATTGGTTGTCGCAACAAAAGATGAAAGCCTTGAAACAAAATATTTTGGTGAAGCCCAGAGTCGTTTTAGTGATGTCCCAGCTAGCCATTTTGCCTATAATGCAATGGCAATTTGCACTGAAAGGGGAATCATGGAAATTGATATGATGAATAATCGATTTAATCCAACTGGAGATGTTACTGGAGCTGATGCATTGCTTATAATTAGAAACTTACAAAATTCATTAAGAATGACATTCTAGCTACTAATAATTAGATCAAAATCAACTAATCAAAGGGGTCACTTCTGTGACCCTTTTTGTTTTTACCCCTAATCTAATCCCGTAAATTCTTATATGAGAATCCCTAAACTAATTATCCTTTTTCTACTATCATTTTTTGTGCTTAATTGTGTGGAAACATTAATCACAGTTAATGTTTTTCCTGATGGTGCGTATCATATGAAATTTCATTCTGAGGGGGATAAAAAAGATATTTATGATCAAGACTTTCCTATCCCTACAAATGATCCCTGGCTAAATGAGTTAGAAGAAATTAAAGACGATTCAATTTATATTATCACATCCCAGTCCGTTTTATCGGGAATAACAGTATTTCATCCTATAGATGAAGGACCTGCTGCACAGCGACATCCAATAATAGTTAAAAAAGAAGAGAAGCTCTTTTCAACATCATATAATTTATTAAAGATTTTTAAAGGAAGAGGTATCTCCAAAAAGTATCCTTTACTTTCAGAGGCCATGAATAACATAAGTTCAGATTCAATTGATCTCTTAGTAGAAACAGAAATTATAATGCATTGTTTAAAAATGGGTATGGAGGATATCAGGGGTGAGTTCGCAATCAAGGAATTAACTGAAAAAAGAATTTTAAATCATTTTAGAGGAGTATTTTATAAAGCAGAAGAGCAAGGAAATTTATTTGGTATTTTAAATAATACTTCTCAAGAAATAAAAAATGATTTTTTATTACCAAAAACTCTAATTAAAACAAATTTTAAGCCTTTTATTGATATTTTGCCAAATAACTATGTTTCATCCTGTCTAATTGCAATGGAACCATATATTAAAGAAGCAAATATTACACTAGGTCTTAATGATGACACTTTTAAATTCGCTTGCACTCTACCTGGGCGAATATCATATTCAAATGCTGATTCAATATCCAATGATACATTGTGGTGGTCATTTTCATCAGAAGAATTTTTAGATGAGGATTTTACTATTGAGGCAGCATCTATAATCTACTCTTCAGCTCGAATACAGCGCATTATTGTAGCAGGTGCTTTGATTATTTTGTTAGGTTTAATTTTAATATCGAAACAAAGGAAAAATACATGAAACATTTTATGATAATTTTATTTTCTATGGTATCTGTAACTATGGCTAAGCCAAAATTTACAGATCAGCAAATTGCAGCAATGACACCACAATATTTTAAGCGTAATCACTCTGCGCCTAAACTTACAGGTTTAAAAATTTACACTCAGGATGGAGATAGAATATATTATATCGAAATTGCTGCTGATCGTAATAGATCAAGTGAAGATCTTAGTTTTGCTGTTTCTGCATTAGCGAATATGGGACAATATGCAAAAAAACCATTTAAAAAGTATATAGTTGTTATGAATTATAATTTGAGAGGTAAAGGTTCAGATACCTGTGAAGCGAATGCGCGATGTACAGCAGACTACATGCTACGTAAGCAGATTACCTATGATCAGTGGTACAAAAAATGTATCACGTTCACATCAACTTAAGAGGTTCATTATAAAACAATCATTTTCCTTCTACCTTTTATTTAATATTGTTCTGATTGGACAGGATATTGATACTATTGATTTTAAAATGCCTGAATTTTCATTTACACCAAAAGTTTTCCATCAGCCAGCAAGGGTCCTATTTAATTCTCGCATATTTGAGTTAGAAGTCTTTACAGATTTCCCAAAAAAAGATGTTAAGGAAGTAAGCTTATTTTATAAAACTAATGTTCATTCTAGATATATTGAATATCCTTTTAAACATAATGCAAAAAGGTATGTATTTAGTTATAACCCGAAAGAACAGCCAGCAAATTATATTACTTATTTTTTTACATTAGCGCTTAATAATGGTTCCGTCTATGCCACTCCGGTTGATTCATCAGGTATGGTAACCCCAATTACAAAATATCTATTAAATCCTGCAGAATACTATAAAAAAAGATCTGAAATAAAAAATTGAATCAAAAAATAAAATCTCTTCGCGATCAATTGAATAATCATAATTATAATTATTATGTACTTGATAATCCTATTGTTTCCGATAGTGAATACGATAGTTTATTTAGAGAGCTTCAAAAGCTAGAAACGCTTCATCCTGAATTAATTACAAATGATTCCCCCACGCAAAGAGTTGGAGCTACTCCATTAGAATCTTTTGGCACTATTGAACATAATGTACCAATGCTTTCATTAGATAATGCAATGAATAAGGAGCAAATCAACGCATTTTATGAAAGACTGCGAAAAGGCTTAAGTACAAATGACCATATTTCAATTATTGCTGAACCTAAGCTAGATGGCCTTGGAGTAGAATTAGTTTATGAAAATGGAATACTTTCACATGGGACTACCCGAGGTGATGGAATTACTGGTGAAGACATTACTATTAATTTGCGAACTATTACTTCTATACCATTATCCTTAAGATCAGTAAATAGAAATATAATTGAATTGTTAGAAGTTCGAGGTGAAGTCTTTATTAAAAAAGATGAATTTAATAAATTAAATAAAACCCGATTGAAAAATGATCTTCCTCCATTTGCAAACCCCAGGAATGCTGCTGCAGGAAGTTTAAGACAATTGGATCCAAAAGTTACTGCTGAACGACCGCTATCAATATTTTGTTATGAGCCGGGCCAATTAAAAGGTGATTCATTTAAAACTCATAAAGAGTTTCTTTCTGGATTAAAAGATTGGGGATTTCCAGTTAACCCTGAGATTAAAGTAGTGAAAAATTTAGATGAAATGATTGATTATCATATAAACCTTGAAAATAAAAGAAATGATCTTCCATACGAAATTGATGGTACTGTATTCAAAGTGAACAATATAAAACAAAGAAATATTTTAGGTTCAAAGAGTAGATCTCCTCGCTGGGCCATTGCTGGAAAATTTAAATCTCAACAAGTAACAACATTAATAAATGATATTGTCGCATCTATCGGTAGAACTGGTGCAATAACTCCAGTCGCAAAATTAGAATCAGTTAATGTGGGCGGTGTTGTAGTCACAAATGCCACTTTGCATAATCAAGATGAGATTAATCGTAAAGATATTAGAATTGGCGACACTGTGTTAATTCAACGTGCTGGCGACGTAATTCCTGAAATTGTAAAAGTAATCAAAGAAAAAAGGCCAAAAAACACACAATCATATTCTCTACCAACGATTTGCCCTTCTTGTAATTCTGAAGTTTTTCGACAAAAAGGTGAAGCTGTAGCAAGATGTGAAAATGTTTCCTGCCCAGCTCAAGTAAAAGCACGAATTGAACATTTCGTTTCAAAATCAGCTTTTGACATTGATGGTTTTGGAGAAAAACTCGTTGATCAACTTGTGGAAACTAAAATTATAAAAACCGTTGATGAAATTTTTAAACTAAAATTTGAGGATTTAGTAAATCTAGATAGAATGGCAGAAAAGTCAGCACACAATATTTTGTCTGCAATTAAAGAAAGTAAACAATTATCATTTAACCGATTTATTTATTCACTTGGCATAAGAAATGTGGGCTCCCATTTATCAAAAGTTATTGAAAAAGCTTTTAAAGGAAATATTAATGATTTTATAAATGCAACATTTGAAGAACTGGAAAATATTGATGAGGTTGGTCCAATTGTTGCGAAAACAATAAATAAGTTTTGGCAAGATAAAACTAATATAAATATAGTGGAATCTTGTTTAGCCATGGGTGTTAAATTAGATTCAAACTTAGAGCCTATAAGTGAAAAATTAATGAATAAAACAATTGTTTTTACAGGGTCTTTAACTCAATTTACTCGCAATGAGGCTAAATCTATTACCGAAAATCATAGTGGAAAAACCAGTACTTCAATTAGCAAAAACATTGATTTTTTAGTTGCAGGTAGTGATAGCGGTTCAAAGCTCGGAAAAGCTAATGAATTAGGAATCCCTGTATTAACTGAAGATGATTTTTTAAACCTGATAAAATGAAAATATATATATAATGAAAAAAATAATTCTAACTTTAATTCCATTAATTCTATTTGCTGAAGAAAGATTATCTTCAATCCTTATTGCAGATGGATTTGAAAAACCAGTATTTGTTACATCATATCCAAATGATGCAAAATTACTTTATGTTATTGAACAAGCTGGTGTAATCAAAATCATCAAAAATGGGGATAAAATCAAACAACCTTTTTTTGATATAAATAATAATGTGGTAAATCCAAGTAGGCCAGGAGATGAACGAGGTTTATTAGGCTTTGCCTTTCATCCCAAACATATTACTAATGGAAAATTTTATATTAATTATATGAATAATGATGGATATACGATTGTGTCGGAATTTTTAGTTAATTCAAAACTAAGTGCCGATCATAAATCGGAACGAATACTTTTAAAACTTAAACAACCTTATCGCAATCACAATGGAGGAGATATTCAATTTGGCCCTGATGGTTATTTGTATATTTCCATTGGTGATGGTGGAAAAGCTGGGGATCCACTCAATGCGGGACAAGATTTAAATACATTACTAGGTAAAATAATCCGGATTAATGTTGATCAAGAGCCATATGGCATTCCAAAATCAAATCCATATTATGGACAAAAGGATAAGCGATCTGAAATATGGGCTTGGGGCTTAAGAAATGTGTGGAGATTTTCTTTTGACAAAAAGACTGGTGATATATACTATGGTGATGTTGGACAAAATAAATGGGAAGAAATAAACTTTGAGCCAGCTTCGAGTAATGGTGGAGTTAATTATGGATGGAAAATTATGGAGGCAAATCATTGTTATGATCCAAAAGAAAACTGCCCTCAAAAAGGATTAACAAAACCAATCATTGAATATCCTAATGATGCTAATTATATGATGATACTTGGAGGTGGGTCACAAACAGAGACAGAAGGTTGCTCTGTTACAGGTGGATATGTTTACCGCGGCAAAAAAATAAAAACTATGAGTGGTGTTTATATTTTTGGAGATTACTGTTCAGGAAATATTTGGACAACTAGAGTTGAGAATGGAATAGCTAAAGATTTTAAAAATAGAACTGATGAAATCAATATTGGTGGAGGTGATTTTACTACCTATATATCTTCTTTTGGTCAAGATAGCAATGGAGAAATATATATCGTTGATTATAATGGTGGAATTTATCAGTTAACAAAAAAGAGCTCATGAAAGGTAATAATGGATAAACTCCCAATGAAAATAGATCATGTTTTGGATGATGTCGTTTTACTAGTCCTAGATGGTCATGAACCATTAAAGGAAATTGGAATAGATCAAAATAAAATATATGTAAAAGTTGTGGGATATGATGAATATGGAATGTGGGTTGATAGGCCTGCATTTAAAGTCCCAATTATAAAAAATGGTAATTTAGATGGAGAAAAAGATGTTTCGGCTTCTATGTTAATCCCATGGGGATTTATTGCATCTGTTATTCATTTCCCAGAAGTAGAGGGATTTGATTTCCCAAATCCATTTGACACCTCTATTGGTTTTGACCCAAAATCTAAATGAATTCACCTGCTGTCTCGATACAAAATCTGAAAAAAAAATATGGCGATACTATTGCTTTAAAAGGAATAGATATTGATATTGAAGATGGTGAGTTTTTTGGGCTACTTGGACCAAATGGTGCAGGAAAAACAACTACAATTAATATATTAACAGGGTTGGTTCTAAAAGATGAAGGATCAGCTAATATTTTTGGACAGGATACTGTAAAAAACTATAGATTTTCAAGAGCACAGATTGGAATTTCTGCGCAAGAGTTTGCTCAGGATTGGTTTTTCCCTATTGATCGATTACTTTATTTCCAAGCTGGGTATTATGGTATACCAAAGTCGAAAGCAAAAGATAAGGTTGATGAACTATTAGAAAAACTAGGTCTTGAAAAAAAACGTAAATCAAGACTTCGTCAATTATCTGGTGGTATGAAAAGAAGGTTCCAGATTGCAAAAGCGCTAGTACATGATCCAAAAATTTTAATTTTAGATGAGCCTACTGCTGGTGTTGATGTAAAACTTCGCCATGAACTTTGGCAATATTTTAGTGAGCTTCATAAAAATGGGAAAACAATTTTGTTGACAACACACTATATTGAAGAAGCTGAAATGTTATGTGATCGAGTTGCAATAATTGATAAAGGAAAGGTTATATCTCAAGGAACACCAAAGGAACTAACTAGTAAACAAGGTGACTCAGGTATAACTATTGACTTATCTGAAACTGATATAGATCTTAATCCCCATCTAAAAGATTTTTCTTTTTCCTATGATAATGGTAGAATGCATTTTACAACAAATGATCCTGAAGGTGATCTTCCTAAAATAATTAATATACTTACAAAAACAGGTTGTCATATTCATCGAGTAGAAACAACAAAATCATCATTAGAAGATGTGTTTTTGAAACTTACGGGAAAAGGTATTAACGAATGAATTGGATTGGACTATGGACTCTAACATCTCGTGAAGTAGGAAGATTTTTTTCAGTTTATCGCCAAACTATAATTCCAGGACTAACCTCTTCAATATTATATATTGTAATATTTGGTTTTACCCTTGAAAAACGGATATCAACCATTGATGGAATCCCCTATACAATATTCATTATTCCTGGGCTTGTCATGATGAATGCTCTAACAAATGCAACTTCAAATTCTGCATCATCGATGCTACAGATGAAGCTTTTAGGTCAGCTCCCGGATATTTTACAGGCACCCCTTTCAAGCTTTGAGATATCTTTAGCATATATTATAGGTGGAACAGTAAGAGGAACTGTAAATGGACTATTAATTCTTTTAGTAGGAATTACATTAGGGGGAATGACTATTTCACATCCTCTGGCAACCATAGGATTTATTTTTATCGTATCTTGGGCTTTTTCATGTATAGGGCTAGTTCTTGGTCAAATGGCAGAATCTTGGGATCAATTAGCGACTATGCAAAACTTTTTTCTTACCCCACTAAGTTTTCTTGGTGGAATTTTTTATTCAATTAGAATGCTTCCTGATTGGGCTCAAGTAGCTAGCCAGTATAACCCAATATATTATATGATTAATGGACTCCGTTATACTATGCTAGGAGTATCGGACTCAAGCCCCTTAATAAGTTTCATTGTTGCTAGTTGTTTAACTATTGGATTTTTTATTGGTTCAATTTTACTCATGGAGAGTGGGAAAAAAATAAAAAATTGAAAAAAAAATCATTAATATTTTTTTTATTAATTGTTCCTATATCTGCACAATCAGATTCAACAAAATGGAAACATTTTTTAAGATTAGGGGCTGCAGGAGTTGATTCCTCAAATGGCGCATTTGGGTACTATCGTTTAAATATGCAAACTAAAACTATTTTTCGTGACTTAAGGCTTTTCACATATGGACTTGATGATAATTCTTTTGTGCATTTAAGATATAAGTCAAGCGACAAGTATATTAGTAGGCCAAATTTTTATAGATATACAATAACATCTTTTCGAAAAAACACACGTGCAAATCTCAATTTGCAGTATCATTTTAATCAGGGCTTTGGATATTTTATTAAGGACTATGATAATGGCTTAATTAATGCTGAATTAGGTCATGCATTTGATACATCAGATTACTTAAATGCTACAAGGAAAACCTCTTATTTAAAGACTGGTATTTTTTGGGATCATAGTACTAATTATTTTTCATCAAAGTTTGAAATAGAATACTTTGAACAAATCAGTGAAGTAATTGAAAACAAACTATCTAGAGGTCAATATCTTATTCAATTGATTTTTCCTATGAAAAAAAATGTTTTTATTAATATCAATTTTGAAAAAGAAGATTTTTTTGGTGAAGGCCAAACAGATGCATCATCTATGAGTTTAGCGATTCAATGGAATAGATAAAAAAGTATGGCTATATACTGTATATATAAAATATTATATCAATTTTTGGGTTGATTGATATAAGCTAAAATAGTTCTAGGATGTTCATCAACTATTAGAAGAAATCCATTTTTATTCATCCTAACTAAACCTTCCCAATTACGTGAGTTCTTATTTAATTCTAAATAAATAGGTGCATTATTTGTCCTAATTATATTATTTCCTTCAATTTTGAATTCAACCAATCTTTCTATGTGCTCAAATTGTTTATGAGTACTGCCCTTTGATAAACTATTCAATAATGTATTAGGAGCAGGTTTTAGCAATTTTTTTTCTCCTGGCCAAAAAAAGTTTAAAGCCCAAAATCTACCTTGATGGTCTACTTCAGTTACATCTGTGATACGATATTCAATATTTGGGAATGAAAATGATTTTTTTCTTTTTAAAGAAAAAGTGTAAAAAGAAGCTTTTGGGTTAGAATTAACATTTACACCATTAGCCTCAAATAAAACCATAAGATTATTTTTATACTTTAAAATACTTTCATAACCCATATTTTTCATATTAAATGGCAAAGGTATTTCTTTTAAAAGATTTTTACCTATTTCTAGGCTTTTATTTTTTATATCTATTTTCCCTTTAACAATAAAACTTTTCATTTTATCATTAGATTTTGACTCCACAATTAAATATGCATCTTTATCAATAAAACAAATCGCTTCAAAACCTTGATATCCTTCAATCAAATCACCATAATCAGGCATAGCTATATCTATTCTTTGCGGTGTGAGTGGTTGGTTTCGATCTCCATTGAGCCAATTACTTAGAGTCGTTCTTGTTAAAAAGTAGAATGCAGGACTTGATTTATTTACATATTGAGGCATCAGAATTAAGTTATCTCTATACCAAGATAATCCTGACATTTCTAAATTGCGCTCTGAGGCCTCGCCTGATAAGGGAATTTCAATAGGTAAAATTTCCTGAGCAAAGAATCTATTAACGAACAACAATAGAAATAATATTTTCAATTTTTTTAAATCTAACAATCTATTTTTCTCCAGGTTTATATATTTTTGTAGAGTTTAATTTAATGTCTTCTAGATTCATTAGTACTGGTTTCATTTGGTGAGTAGCAAAAAGTTTTGCTTGATCATCATAATGTATAGAACTACTGTCAAGTGTTGCTGATCCGTACTGATGAATGCTCTGTGCTGAAACGTTTCCTTTTTTATCCCACTCAACAATTTGGAAGTAGCAATCACCGGCTGTTCCAATTCTTTTTCCACCGTCTTTTTTGGAGTATACTGCTCTTAAAATATCAGGACCACCGCTAAGCCCAAGATCTGTTTTCCCTCTTTTCAGGCGTAAAATATCACCCCATTTGATTTCAACATCTCCATAATATTTCTTTGACCACTGAACTGATTTTATTAACCGATCCATTATTTGATTATAATCATATTTATATTTTTTTGGTTCAAAATGCGGTTGAATCGCATCATAAGCAAGGTGCATTGCAATATTTGTACTGTCAGTGTCTAAATTCCAATTTTTTAATATGGATAAAGCTTTAAGTATATCAGCATCATTGCTAGAGGCTTCATTTAAAAATCTTTTAAGATTTACAGCCATTACAGATTTGGTAGAATACTTAGTATCAAATTTATAGTTATAAAATTCTTCTCTTGTAATTGATTTATCTTTACCAAATGTTTCATGAGCTCTAAGTGCTCGATTAGTTTGAAAAAGCTCTATTCCTAAATTTTGAGGGAAAAAAGATTTATCAGGATTATCTGCCCCATCAGTAGCTAAGAATGGTGTACTATTACAATTTTGGAGAAATCCAGATTCTGGATTAAGTATTTGTGGAAGTTGATCAAAAGAAAAATAGCCTCTCCATAAAGCTCTAGCTGTAGTCCCTTGAATAATACCATTCCAGTTATAGGAATCACTTCCTCTAATAGGAAGAAGCGCATTGTAAACATAATAAATATTACCATCTTTATCCGCGTATAGAGTATTAAACATTGGGAGGGCTAGCATTTCCATTGCATTCACAAAATCATTTAGATTTTTTGACTTATTCATCCTGAACCATTGTTCTACTTGCCTTATCTCTCCGTAACCTGAGTAGCGAATAGCAAATGTTCCACTATCATTTCTAATTACAGGCCCATGAACAGACCATAAAATTTCTTTTTTAAATTTCCAGCTTAATGGCCCAAATATTTTCACAGGAAGAATGGCTTTTGAAACCTCGAGTTCTTCCCAACGACCTTGAAAAAGATATTTATTTTTATTTTCCGGATGAATTTGCAACTCATAAACATCAATTAAATCAGGTCGATTGACTGTATGGCTCCAACCCAAATTTTGATTATGTCCTACGAAAACAACTGGAGATCCTGGGAATAAACCTCCAACAATGTTTAGCCCTTCGTTACTTTTTAAATGTGCCTCATACCAAGCTACAGGGCCCGACCAAGGCTGGTGTGAATTAATTGCTATCCTCGTGTGCCCATCGGCCGATCTATTTGGAGATACTGCAATGACATTAGAGCCAAGAAGAGTTTGATCAAATGGTTGATTATTAACATTGACATCATTTTGAGCAATAGTTAATTCATTATTAGATGCTAATTTTGATAGGACATCATCTAAACCGAACATTAGCGGTGTTCTATGAACAAACCCTGCTACAATATCCTTACCTGCAATTGGGAATAAACCTCTAACAATTTTTTTAGGATTAAGTAAGGCATAGTGATTTAAGCCATCGGCATATGCATCACAAATCTCTCTAATATCAGGTGAAAGTTGACTAGTATAATTATTTTCAACGACTTCCCAAATTTTAAGAAGTTGAACCATATAATCATTAGGGGCACCATCTTTACCATATTTTTTAGCAAGTTTACCTTTAGAGGCTAAAATGATATCTTGAATTGTATTAAAATCGTCTTCAGCATGAGCAAAGGCTAAACCATAGATTGAATCTTTATCTTTGTTACCAACAATATGTGGTACCCCCCAATTATCACGATATATTGTTACTTTATAATCCTGAAAAGATTCTTGAGTAATAGGATTATGATAAAGTGGTGTATATAAACTATAAATTAGTATAACAATGAGTATAATAAGACCAGCTAGTATGTAAACTTTATTTTTCATAATATATGATTAGTGATAAAATTTAAAAAAAATGATTAAACATCCTTTATTTCTCCCAACAATATTATTTATTTCTTGTACTACTTCAAAAATAAATGTTCCTGAACCAAATATGCTAATGGCAAACAAAGTTCAATTTGACACTGGAAAAAAAGAAATATGGGCATATGATTTTAAGGGTAATGGACATTATTATGTTCAAATAAAAAAAGAAATTATTAATAATCTTGACAGTGAAACTGAAAATATTAATAGTCGAACCATCAAATTATACTGCAACTATCATAAATTAGACGAATTGATATTTATACAAGAAAAAGGTGTGACAGTATATCCAACAAAAACCAAATTTATTTCAAATTTAAATAACATCAGTACAAATCAAAATAATTCTACAGACTCAAATAACGTTAGCAACGGCTCCTCAAATGTATCTGGAGGAGGGGCTGTAAAATCGAATAGTAGCAGTAGTAAAAAAGGAACAAATATACCTATCAATAAAAAAAACTGATTTACCATTCTGTCGGTCCTTCTACTAATATCCATAAATACCAAGAAGCAATTGTGCGATAAGGTCTCCATATTTCTGAATATTGAATCATTTCATCTACAGATGGTTTAGAATCCAAATTATTTAAAATACAAAACCCTTTTTGCATCGCCAGATCTCCTGTTGGGAAAATATCTGGCCTAACTAATGAAAAAATAAGAAACATATCTACTGTCCACTGGCCTATTCCCTTTACGTCTAAAAGAATATCTCTTATCTCTTGATCAGTCATTAATTTAATATTTGATAGTTTTATTTCTATTTGATCCCATTTATTTGATAAGTCTTTTATATATTTAATTTTTTGCCGCGATAAACCAACCGACATCAATTTTCCATCTTTAACTGCTAAAACATTTTTGGGATTAGGAAAGTGATCTCCGTTAAACAGAGTTTTAAATCTATTATAAATAGCACTTGCTGCCGTGGTACTAATTTGTTGGGATACAATTGATTTTATCAGTGCCTCAAAATAATTATCAATTGGACTAAATTTTGGATGACCATATTTTTTAATTAGGGTTTTCATCCTTGAGTCTACTTTTTGTAAGTGATTAATTGCTTTATCGATATCCATAAATTATTGTTTCGAACAAATATATATTTGTAGCAAGCTATTCTCATTAAAGCTTTTACTATTATAATCACCTAACTTTTGTTCAATAGTAAAACCTGCTTCAAATAGTAATCGATCGATTGTATCAGGATATATCATTCTCATTTGAAATTGATATTCCTCAGTTCGATTATCATTTCTATCAAAAACCCATTTTATATCATTAATTTCTGTCTCTTGATCATATTTACTTTCTTGCCATACGAGACATTTTCCACCTTTGGGATGGTCAATAATCATTTCTTTATATTTTTTATTTGGATTACGATATAATAATTCAGGGTCTGGCACAAAAATATCTAATATAAAATAACCATCATCAGATAAATGGCTTAGAACAGAAGCAAAACAATCAGAGATTTCATTATTTGTAAGTAAATGTAGTAATGAATTAAAAGGAATAATAATAAGATCAAAAAATTTATTTAATTTGAAATCTCGCATATCCCCCAAAATAAAATTTCCTTTAGAATACTTTGATTTACATGTATCAATAAACGTTTTGCTAAAGTCTAGACCGGTATAATCAAATCCACTTTCTATTAAAGGACCTGCTACCCTACCAGTTCCACAAGCTAATTCTAATATAGAACCCGATAGTTTTTTTGCCCAGGAATCATAAAAAATAATATCATCTTTTTTATAGTTTGTACAAGCATCGTATAGTTTTGGATTATTGTAAAGTTGAATAATTTTTTATTTAATCAGTAAGAAAAATTTATAATTCTGCCATAATAGCAGCACGTTCAGATTCAATCCGTTCTTTATTCTCACCTTTTTCTTCTAAAATATCTAAAACATCTAAAGCTCTATTGAAAAGTTCCTGCTCTTTTAAAACATGAACTAATGTAAATGTTGCTAGTCTAGGACTAACAGAAACTTCGTCTAGAATGACATGTGTAGGGGTAGGTGTTTTTGTTTTTTTCTTCTTTGAAGATTTAGGAGAAAGAAAATCTTTTGCAAATTGATTATTTGGATCTACATCTTTTGCACGTTCCCAGCTTGCTGAAAGCGTATTTTTAGAACGTCCTAACTGCTCTTGCAACATTGGCAATGCTGCGACCGCTGATTTATGATCAGGATATTTCTCAATAACTTTTTTGATCCACTGCTCAGCTACATGTAGGTTACCTAACCCCATTTCTGCTTGCGCAAGAATAAATTGTGCTTCTGTTGAATCAGGATGATGTTCAAGACCAATTTCACATACCTTTTTTGCTCGATCATATTCGCCTTTTGATTGATATATTTCTGCAAGTACAGAAAATAAAACTGTATCAAAATGATCAGCAAAATAAAGTTCTAATTCAGTAAGGTTATTTAATTCCATTTAACGACGATTTTTATTTACCCAGCTTGTTATATAATCTACAGTATCTTGAACAGGTGTGCCAGGCCCAAATAGCTTTCCCATACCCATTTCTTCAAGTGAAGAAACATCGTTTTCTGGTATGATGCCACCACCTACTAATAATACATCATCTAAACCTTTTTCCTTCATCAAATTCAATACATTTGGGAAAATCGTCATATGTGCATTATTTAAACTTGATAGAGCAATAACATCTACATCTTCTTGTAAAGCAGAAGAAACTATTTTTTCAGGCGTTTGTCGTAGTCCCAAATAAATTACTTCCATTCCCGCATCACGATAAGCAGCCGCGAGGACTTTAATGCCTCGGTCATGACCGTCCAGGCCAGGTTTAGCCATCAATATTCTAATTTTTCTTTCCATACCTAAAGTTATCTATTTATAGAAATTACAAAGAAATATTAATTGATTTTAAAATAAGTATTTTTTGTTAGAAATAATTTATTTAGTTAGGCGATAAATCAAAATCGCAGATCGTGTTGTAGTTTTTGGAAATGATGTAAGATCTAACCACTCATCCTCTGAATGAGCACCAGAACCATCAGGACCCATACCTGCTAGAGCCGCATCAACATATGGAGCAATGAATGAAATATCAGCTGCACCTCTTTTACTAGGATCTAAAGGTTCTAATTTTCCATAACCTAAAGAAATATTTACTTCTTCTAACTTATTTAGTAAAGCATAGTTAGCCTTGGTTGGTTCCATTGGGGGATAGCTTGTTTTAAATTCAATAGTTGCAGTAGTACCAGGTAAGTTATTTGATACTATTTTTTTCATTGATTTGATTGCTTCATCTAACTGTTTAATGGAAATTGTGCGAATTCCACCATGGACAGTTACTGCTTGAGATACTACATTAGTTTTACCAAAGGCTGAACCTCTTGCGTTAACTGGGTCATAATTAGTATCAGTTCCACCAACAATTACACCAGGATTAAACGTAAGATATTCTTCTTCAGCTAATTCTTCTCTGAATGAGTTAATTATTCGTGATGCCTCAAATATAGCACCATAACCAAGAGTTTCACTAAATACTCGAGATGAATGACCTTGAATTCCCGTTGTTGTTAAAATCCATGAAGAAGCACTTCTACGAGCTATTGTACCAGTCTCTATTCCAGTTGCACCCTCAAAACCAAGACCAATATCTGCCCATTTACCAGCATCAATAAGCTCTTTTCTCACAATTGAATAATGCGCACCTAATTTTTCCTCGTCACCAATAAATACCAATGTGAGATTCATGTCTTTTAATTTACCAATATGATTCAAAGCTTTCATGATATATAGCATAGATACATCACCGCTCTTCATATCATCGACCCCTGGACCATAAGCTTTATTACCTTTACGTACAAATTTTTGGAAAGGGTGATCTTTTTCAAAGACTGTGTCTAGATGGCCAACCATAGTAATCTTTTTACCTTTACCACCTCTCATTTCAGCAAATAAATGACCTGACCTTTTAACCTCTTTAGGATATGTGACCCAATATGTATTAAAACCAAGTTTATCTAATTCTTTTTGTAGGATTTTACCAACTTTTTGATTCCCCTTAATATTCAGGGTGCCACTATTTATATTCACAATCTTTTCAAGAAAATCTATGGCTTCACTAGTTTTATTTTCAACAAATCTTTGAATCTCTTTTTCATCTTGATTCAAAGATTGTGCAAAACAAAATGATAAAGTAATTAAAAAGGTTTTTAAGTAAAGTTTATTCATTAAAATATCTAATCTGATATCCAAACATTTTCTTTACCATAATTATCTCTTAGCTTTTTCAAAAATGATGAATGAGAGGAAACTTTAATATTATGAGAAAAAATTCGACTATCTTTTTTTATTTTAGCGCCAATATGAAGCATTAAACCGCATTTCCCCTTATGGTCTTTTACTAATGAGTATAAATTATCAACATCATCTATCGACATTTTATTTGGTTCTAATCTAATATTAACATTTTTTGAATAAATATCTCTTGCTTTGTCCAAAGGAATTATCTCATCAGCAATTAATTTTAAATCCGAGAAATCACTTTCATCTGTCGGGCTTCCTTTAATAAAAACCACAGCATTATTATCAATTAAGCTTCTATATCTTGAAAAAGTATCACTAAACGCAAGAATTTCGACTTGTCCTCCCAAGCAATCTAGTTTAAAAAATGCCATCTGATTATTTTTACGATCAAAATGCATTTTAAGCTCTGATATTGATCCACCAATTCTAACTGTTTTATCATCATTTGTTACAACTTTGTCTGTAAAATCATAATTTGAAAACTCTTCTAACTCATCTGCATATTTTAATAAAGGATGGCCAGATAAATAAATTCCTAAAACTTCCTTTTCATTATCTAAAAGTTTACTTTCAATCCACTCTTCAGTTTGATCTAAAGTTGGGACTATTGATAAATCATTGCTACCCAAATTTTCTGATCCAAATAAATCAACTTGATTACGTGCATTATTTTCTTGAACGGTCTGACCATATCTTAGAGCGGTTTCAATTGCATTATGTTTTTGCGAACGATTACCCTTTAAAGAATCCAATGCTCCAGCCATATTTAGACTTTCCAATACTTTTTTGTTTACTGCTTTTAAATTAACATTTGATGTAAAATCAAAAATTGATTCAAATTTACTATATTCATTTCTGCCTTCAATTATTTGTTCTAAAGCTTTAGTCCCAACATTCTTAATAGCATTAAGACCAAATGAAATAGTGTTATTATCAACAGGACGAAAATTGATATCAGACACATTAATATCTGGAGGGTCAACTTCAATTTTTAGTTTTCGGCACTCATTTATTAATATAACAACTCGATCCATATTTGACATTTCGCTTGTAAGGTTTGCACTCATAAATTCTGCAGGATAATGAGCTTTTAACCAAGCTGTCTGATATGCTACATAAGCATAAGCTGTTGAATGACTTTTGTTAAATCCATATTGTGCAAACTTTTCAATTAATTCATAAATACTTTCTGCTTTAGTACTAGAAATATTATTTTTTTTCTGTGCTCCTTCTACAAACTTTACTTTTAGTTCATCCATTAGCTTCTTAATCTTTTTCCCCATAGCTCTTCTCATTATATCTGCTTCAGCAAGAGAAAAACCTGCAACTTCATGAGCAATTTGCATAACTTGTTCTTGATATACTATAATGCCATATGTTTCTTCAAGTATAGGTTCCATACTTGAATGCGGATATTTAATTTTTTTCTTTCCTGCTTTTCGAGAAATAAAATCATCAATATTTTTCATTGGGCCAGGTCTATAAAGAGCATTCATTGCAATTAAATCTTCAATCACAGATGGCTTAAGTTTTTTTAAGAACTCGCGCATTCCTGAAGATTCAAATTGAAATACGCCAGTTGTTAACCCTTTTGAAAAAAGTTTATAAACTTTTGAATCATCTAATGGAATTTTTTCTATATCTATTTTATCACCTTTATCTTGGATGAGTTTTATTGTGTTATCAATAACGGTCAAATTGCGAAGTCCAAGAAAGTCTAACTTTAGAAGACCTAAATCTTCTAAACCTTTCATATCATATTGTGATGTGACATCACCTTGTGATGAACGGTATAGAGGAACATAATCCGTTAAATCTCCTGGTGCAATGACGACTCCAGCAGCGTGAGTTGATGCATGACGATTCATCCCCTCTAAAATCTTTGAGAAATCAATTAATTCTTTATATTCTCCTTCTGAAGCTTCATATAATTCGGGACTTTGATTTAAAGCTTCTTCAAGTGATATATTTAATGTTGTTGGAATCATTTTAGCCAAACGATCAACCTCTCCGAATGAATACCCCAAGACCCTACCAACATCTCTGACTGCCTGTCTAGCTTTCATTTTACCAAATGTTATTATTTGAGTAACAGAATTTTCACCATACTGATTCTTAATATAATCAATCACTTCACCACGACGTTCAATACAAAAATCAATATCAATATCTGGTAAACTAATTCTATCAGGATTTAAAAAACGTTCAAATAATAAACGATGTCTTATTGGATCAATCGTTGTTATCCCTAAAGAATATGATACTAAACTGCCAGCAGCAGATCCACGACCTGGTCCAACAGGTATATTATTATCTTTTGCATATTTTACAAAATCAGCAGTAATTAAAAAATATCCAGCAAAGCCCATCTGATTAATAACATTTAATTCATGATCTAAGCGATCTGATAATTCTTTTGTGTAATCACCATATCTTTCTTTCACACCTTGCTCACATAAAGTTTTTAAATACGAATCAGGGCTTTGTTCGGGTAAATCTTTAGGAAGAGGAAAATTAGGAAGGTGATAATCACCCATCGGTATTTCAATATCTATGCTATCTGCTATCTTTCGAGTATTTTCTATTGCACCTGGGATATCTTTAAATAACTCAAACATTTGATCCTGACTTTTAAAATAAAACTCTGGTGTTGCATACCTTAAACGATTTGGGTCGTTACGATCTTTTCCCGTTCCTAGGCATATATGGACATCGTGTGCTTCCCAATGCTCATGTTTCGCATAATGAGCATCATTTGTACATACCATTGGAATATCCAATTCATTAGAAAGTTTTTTAATATTTTTTATATTTCTTTCTTCATCTGGAATACCATGATTTTGAACTTCTAAATAAAATCTATCAGGAAAAATTTCTGCAAAACTTAATGCAGCTTCCTGCGCACCTTTCCAATCATCTTTTAACATTTTTTCAGGAATCTCACCTTTTAGACATCCTGATAAGCAAATTAATCCATCACTGTGTTTCTTTAATAATTCAATATCTATTCTAGGACGATAATAAAATCCCTCAAGATAACCATGCGTAACTAACTTCATTAAATTTTGATATCCTGTATAATCTTTTGCTAACAAAACAAGATGATTATTACCCCAACCCCCATCAGATCTAGGTTTTTTATCAAAACGACTGCCCATTGCTACATAAGTTTCACAACCAATAATTGGTTTTATCCCAGCTGATTTAGCTGATTTATAATAAGGTATGACACTAAACATATTCCCGTGTTCTGTCAAAGCTACGGAATCCATTCCAAGATCGTCCACGGTATTTACTAAAGTTTGGACGGTTTGTGCCCCATCCAAAAGACTATAATCAGAGTGATTATGAAGATGTACAAATTCTGAAGTCATTTAATTGAAAATAATAGTTAATTATATCTGTTTAATATATAAAAAAGGATAATAAAAATTACAATTAAATCTCGATTTTTAGCACTCTTAAGTCATTATTATAGTCAGGTATTAATTCTAATTGATCAAAACCTGCTGAATGAAAAATATTGTAAGCCTTTATCGGATGCTCACCTAATCCAACCTCTAAAACCATAAACCCTTTTTTATTAATCAATTGTTTTATTGTATTACAAAATCTGCGATAAAACTCTAATCCATCATGATTATCTGTAAGTGCTATATCTGGCTCAAATTCTCTTACATCTAACATAATTGTATTCATCTCATTTTTTGAAATATATGGTGGATTTGAAATAATTAAATCAAATCGTTTATCAGGGAGCTCTTTCATAAAATCTAATTTTGAAAAAGTAACATTATTTATATTATTTATATTGGCATTGTATTGAGCTTTAGTTAAAGCATGTTGAGATATATCAACTGATAGAATATCTGAATCAGCTCTTTCCTTCGCAATCGCAATTGATATGCATCCAGATCCAGTACCTATCTCTAAAATCTTTGGTTTTCTGAATCCTGTCAAACAATCAAGCGCAACATCAACCACTCTTTCTGTCTCCTGTCTTGGAATCAGTACTTGCGGTGATACAGACAGCCTTCTACCATAAAATTCTGTGTACCCCGTAATATATTGTAAAGGTTTTCGATTAATTCTTTGATTAATCCAATTATTTAAATTTGCAATCCTGCTTTTGGATATTTTTTCATAAGATTTATTATACAAATCACTACGATTATAATTTAACAAATCGCATAATAACCATTCCATTTCATGTCTTGAATTTGAAAATCCATTTTTTTGTAAATAGTTTTGACCATATTTAATTAAATCAATTAATAGCCATTCTTTATCACTAAATATGACGTTACTCATGTTACTCTACAAAAGAAGCTAATTGAGCTTGCTGATCAGCAAGTTTCAAATTCTCAATAATTGATGATATTTGACCATTCATAACACCTTCAAGGTTATAGGCGGTAAAATTAATACGATGATCTGTAATACGTCCTTGCGGAAAATTATAAGTTCTAATTTTAGCTGATCTATCTCCAGTTGAAACCATGTTTTTACGAGCTTCTGCTCGTTCTTTTGCAATTTTATCTTTTTCTGCAGCCAACAATCTTGACCGAAGGACTTTTAAAGCAGCGGCTTTATTTTTATGTTGAGATGTCTCATCTTGGCAGGTAACAACTAATCCACTTGGGATATGTGTAATACGAATAGCTGATTCTGTTTTGTTAACATGCTGTCCCCCTGCACCGCTAGCACGATAGGTATCAATTTTTAAATCAGCATCGAATACTTCTATATCGGCTTCTTCAGCTTCAGGTAAAACTGCAACTGTTGCTGCTGATGTGTGAACTCTTCCACTTGTTTCTGTTTTTGGTACTCTTTGAACTCTATGAACACCACTTTCAAACTTCATCAAGCCATAAACACCTTCACCTTTAACAGAAAAAATAATTTCTTTAAAACCTCCAATTCCAATAGAATTGGAATCCATAACTTCATATTTCCAATCATTATTTTCAGCGAAATGTGTATACATTCTAAATAAATCAGCAGCAAATAATGCAGCTTCATCTCCACCTGTTCCTGCTCTTATCTCAATTATTGTATTTTTATCATCAGTAGGATCATGAGGTAATAGTAAAATTTTTAATTCATCTTCAAGCTTTGCTAATGACTGTTCCAAATCTTCGATTTCAGATTTTGCGATATCTTTTAAATCTTTATCATCGCTATCAAGTATTGCTAAATCATCTTCTATTTGTTCTGCAATTTTTAAAAATTGATTTGACTTTTCTACAATAGGACTAAGTCTTCGATGTTCTTTAGCCATTTCTGTGTAGAGTTTTTGATCATTAATAAGACCAGTATCAGCCATTTTATTTTCTAGAGAATTAAAATGAGTGATGATTTCTTTTAACTTTTCAATCATCCAATAGCTTCTGCTACATATTCCTTACCCACCATTTCATCATACTTATCTCCAAAAGCTTCTTTCAGGGCAATAATTGCAACCTCTACCATATCATTGTCAGGTTTTTGAGTTGTAATATTTTGAAGCCATAAACCTGGAGCTCTTAAAATTTTAAATATGAAGCTTTGTTTTCTAGCTGTTATCTTAATTACTTCATAAGATAAACCAGCAACTAATGGAATCATAGGCAAATGAACAATTAGCCTGATAGGAAGGCTTATATTACCTAGTATATATAATAATAATGAATCAACAAGTGAAAAAATTATAATTGCTGATAACAATACAATAAACATAAAACTTGTGCCACATCTTGGATGTTGTGTAGGAAAATTTTGTGCATTTTTAATTTCAACTTCCTCACCTGATTCAAAATTATAAACTACTCTATGCTCAGCTCCATGATATTGAAAAAGCCTTGAAACATCTTTCATAAGTGAAATAAGAAAAATATATATAATAAAAAAAGTTATTCTAAACCCACCAGAAGCTAAATTAAAAGTAATAGCTTCACGTTCAACATCAAATAATTTTGTAGTAATCCACATAGGAGCAATCATAAATAATGTTATAGCTAATCCTACAGCAAAAATTGATGATAAAAGTTCAACAAATTTATTTGGTTTATTGTTTTTTTCATCAGGAATTGCAATATCTGCTGACCACTGCAGTGTTTGCATACCCATTTTCATTGCTTCGTACAAACCAGCCATACCTCTAAATATAGGTTTCGCCCATAAGTCTGATTTTTCAGTTATTGAAATAAAATCATGCTTATCAACATGTATTTTTCCTTTAGGGTCGCGAACTGCTGTTGCATATGATCCTGGTACTCGCATCATGACTCCCTCAATAACTGCCTGACCACCTACTAAAATTGTAGGCTTCATTACTGCCAGTAAAATTGTTTTTAACATATATTAGTATTTCTATTACAACTATTTTTTTTCATTTTTAGCATACTTCTTTTTGAATTGTTCAATTCGGCCTGCAGTATCCACTAATTTTTGTTTTCCAGTATAAAAAGGATGACATTCAGAACATATTTCAATTCGCTGATCACCCATTGTCCCATAAACTTTAAAGCTATGGCCGCATGAGCATGTGATGTTTCCTAGTTTATATTCTGGATGAATATTTGTTTTCACTACTATCTCCTTTAATCTAATTTATCCAAGAAGTTATTAATTCGATCTATGCCTTCCTTAATATTTTTTTTACTTACTGGATAAGAAAATCGAATATGTCCTGGAGCTCCAAACCCGTCTCCTGGCACAGTTACAACATTTGCTTCAGTCAGAAATAATTCTGATAAAACAAAAGAATTTTTAATTTTTATTCCATTAAATGATTTACCTATATAATTTTCAAAATTAGGAAAAGCATAAAATGCGCCTCCAGGAATATTGCATTTTACTCCTGTAATTTTGTTTAGAAGAGATACCATTAAATCCCTTCTTTCTTTAAATTTTTTTAACATCATTACAACTGCAGACTGATCACCTATAAGTGCTTCAACAGAAGCTGCTTGACTTATAGAATTAGCACATGAAGTAGATTGCCCTTGAATTTTGTTCATAGCATCAATAATAATTTTTTGTCCAAAAGAGTATCCAATTCTCCATCCAGTCATTGAATAAGTTTTAGACATGCTCATGCAAGTAACAATATTTGCACCTATGTTAAAATCTTGGTTTAATTTTTCAGCGCTAGTAAAACTGCCATCAAATACTAACCTTTCATAACATTCATCAGATATAACTACCCAATTGTGTGTTTTTGCTAATTTAAGAATTTTAATTATAGTGTCATCAGACCAAATACTTCCAGTTGGATTTGATGGTGAGTTAATAATTATTCCTTTTACAGAATCAGAAATTTTTGATTCAATCTCAACTTGATCGGGCTCAAAATTATTATTGCTCTTCGTATCAATAAAAACAGGTTTTGCATCAGCAAGACAAACAAATTCAGGAAACGAAACCCAATAAGGTTTAAATATTAATACTTGATCACCCAATTGAAAAAGTGCTTGGCAAGCAAGGGATAAACTTTGTTTTTCTCCATTAGATACCAAAATATTGCTTGGAGAAATATCAATTTTATTTTCCCTTTTAATTTTCAAGCATATGGCATTTCTTAAATCTAGAGTACCTGAGCCAGCTGTATATTTTGTTTTACCAATATCCATGGCTTTTTTTGCAGCTTCAATTATATTATTCGGAGTATTGAAATCAGGTTGGCCAGCACTAAAATTTATTAAGTCTATACCTTTACTTTTTAAATCAGCTGCCCTTGAAACCATTTCAAGTGTAAAAGATTGTTTAATTTTTTCTACTCTTTTAGCTAAAGCTGTCATTTAAAAATAAAATTAAAATTTATGTTGTTTTTTATGATACTCTTCAGAATTGTAATTTATTTCACCAGATGGTTTTTTTGATATCTTTTTTCTCTTCCAAGGTTGTTTATTCCTTTTGATTTTTTTATGTTGTCCATTATTATTATCATCTATATCATCTTCCTCAATATCAAACTCTTCTGAAAAAATTCTTTTTGATTTTTTTTGTCTTTTAGCTTTAATGCTTGAAAAATTTTTTTGTTTTAAATTAGTTTCTTTAGAATCAGGCTTTAGTGATAAGCTGTCATTATACTCACATATTGTACCATATCCCCTAGTAATGCCATTCCCAATTCCTAAATAATTTGGCAACAAAAAATTGATTTTCAATTCTCCGTTGAATGCCCCCCAGTTATTATCGTCAATGGCTTTAGGTACTAATGTCGATAAATTTAATTTCGAAAAAATATTTTCATCCGTCTCTATGCCCATTTCTCTAGCCAGAAAAATTATATTTTTACCTAACAATTTATTTAAATAATTAATACGATCTTTATTTTTCAGAGATCGATACTTTTTACCAGTATTTTGATTTAATGCAATCCATGGCGTAACAAATCTATATTTTATTAATTCTGGCGTTAGTTTAAAACTGTCATTATTCTCTTCAATTTCGCTTTTAGAAATCTCAAAAGTTATATTACCAAAATTTAATGAAGTTAATTCTGATAAAATTGATTTTATTGGCTCAACGCCTTCAGCAATTCCAATCAAATAAATTTGTTCATTTAAAATTTTTACCTGCACTCTAGGATAAAGAAATTTTTCTCTATATGTGCCATTCAGCATTGGAACAATTTCATTATCAGGAAATTGTTTCATAATAACACCTTTTACTTGATAAGGAGTTTTACGTACTGGCTTATCAGTAAATAAACGAACATTAATTGTTGAAACTTCTTGAATATTAGTTTGCATTAAATAAAATGATTTTACTTGAAAATATGCTGATACATAAAAAATGATTTTATTATTTATTGACTCATTGTTTCCATGAATTCATCATTATTTTTTGTTCTCCGCATTCTATCTTGAATAAATTCCATAGCTTCAATGATCTTCATATCATTTAATAATTTTCTTAGTATCCACATTCTAGCCAAAACTTTTTTATCTAATAATAATTCTTCTTTTCTAGTACCAGATTTAATTAAATCAAATGAAGGGAAAAGTCTTCGATCGCTTAATCTTCTGTCCATAACAAGTTCCATATTACCCGTTCCTTTAAATTCTTCAAAAATAACTTCATCCATTCTACTTCCAGTATCAATAAGTGCTGTTGCAATAATTGTAAGACTACCACCTTCTTCAGTATTTCTAGCAGCTCCAAAAAATTGTTTTGGCTTCCTCATGGCATTTGCATCTACACCACCAGATAAAATTTTCCCACTATGAGGAATCACTGCATTATGTGCACGTCCAAGTCTTGTCAAACTATCTAATAAAATAACTACATCCTCGCCAAACTCAACCATACGTCTTGCTTTCTGAATTACCATATCAGCAACAGCAACATGTCTTTCAGGTGCTTCATCAAATGTTGAACTTATAACCTCAGCTTCTACATTTCTCTTCATATCTGTTACTTCTTCTGGCCTCTCATCAATTAGAAGAATAATCATTTTTACATCAGTGTGATTCTTTGTAATGGCATTTGCTATTTTTTGCATTAAAACTGTTTTACCAGTTTTAGGTTGGGCAACAAGCATCCCCCTTTGGCCTTTGCCAATAGGTGAAATCAAATCCATAACACGAGTTGATAAATCTTTTGGGTTAACTTCTAAATTAAATTTTTCTTCGGGATAAAGTGGTGTTAGATTATCAAATAGTATAGCTCTTTTTAACTCTTCAGGATCTTTGCCATTAACTTTTTCTAATTTTAATAAAGCATAAAATCTTTCTTTTGACTTAGGAGGTCGTATTTGCCCACTTACCTTATGACCAGTTCTCAGCCCAAAGCGCTTTATTTGAGATGGGCTAACATAAATATCATCAGGGCCAGGTAAATAATTAAAATCAGGACTTCTCAAAAATCCATATCCTTCATTTAATACCTCAAGGACTCCAGTTGCAGTTGCAGTTACACCATCTTGTTTTTCTGATTGCGCTTCAAGTATTTTTACAATTAATTCTTGCTTATTCATTCCAGAATAACTATCAATCTGAAGTTTAGCAGCTAACTCTGCTAATTCCTTGATTTTGAGCTGTTGTAATTCATTTACATTCATATATAAAGTACTTTTTAGTTGTTTTAAATAAAAATTTTTGGGGATCATCCCCTAAAGGGGTATAAAAACGATTAAAGCAATACTATAATACAGATATTACAAAATTTTAATTATAAAAACCAAATTTATCAAAAATTGGTTTTGCGATATAATGACTACCTAATATTAAGGCAGGTTTCCTTGATTTCTTAACTAAAGTAATTAATTCATTTAAAGCAGAATCAAAATCATTATTTATTTTTAAATTACTAACATCCTGCATTTTGAGCTTCGCTCCAAGTTCAAAACCATCCATTAAACCTAATTGTTTTCCCCCGCTAACAAATAATTTGTAAAAATTATTTGTTATGACATTTGATATCAAATCCAACTCTTTATTTCCTTTAAGGACAAATAAACCTAAGGGTTTTTCTTTAAAAATAATTTTAGTCTGTTCTAAAACTGATTTAATACTTTCTGCATTATGTGCTACATCATAATAAATAGGTAGGTTTTTATTCATTCTTTGGAATCTACCTGGCCAACTTGTGAAAGTAAGTCCATATTGGATAACTTTTTCTGAAATATCATTATCAAATAACTTAACAATTGTTATTGCCATAATTGCATTTATTGCCTGAAATGCACCAACCAAGGGAGTTGAATATTCAAATTTATTATATTGAAAAGATGTCCCTTTTTCACTAAAAGAAATGTTTTTGGGAATATCTATTTCAATTGGTTTTACATTTAATTTTTCAGCAATTTTTGTTAATACTGATTTTATTTCCCCACCATTAGGATAAAGTACTAGAGGAATCTCATTTTTGATGATTCCTCCTTTCTCTTTAGCAATTTGTAAAATATTGTCGCCTAAAAGATTTCTATGATCTAATGATATTGAAGTGATTCCAGTAATTATTGGCTTAATTACATTAGTTGAGTCTAATCTTCCACCTAGCCCAGTT
>Ga0208764_10000226_pt1 | contig 34183 bp, 22 predicted proteins | sample ETNtaG_18_FD_185762 | JGI IMG/M metagenome (GOLD analysis project Ga0208764, IMG submission 185762) | Marine microbial and viral communities from oxygen minimum zone, Eastern Pacific Ocean - ETNP201302SV91 (SPAdes) (version 2) | ecosystem: Environmental > Aquatic > Marine > Oceanic ... | reverse complement strand
GACAGCCAGAATCGTTTTACCTGCTCCTGTCGGCAATGCCACAACACCGCGCTGTTCCGTCATCCATGTATCTGCTGCCTCCTGCTGAAAGGATCGAGGTGTGATCTTTTTTTTCAGGGGAAAGGTTACTGCGGAAAATTTACGGGCATGGTCCTGGAAAGGAATCTTTTGTTCCCGAAGAGTTGTCACCAAACTGCGGTAATCCACAGCCGGTGCTCGGTAACTTTGTGTGCGCTCATCCCAGTCAACAGCTTCAAGTAGAGCAAGCTGATCCCCTTCTGCACCGTAAAGCAGGAGAGTCCCTTTATCAAAGTGTAGACTGAGATTCATACTTAGTTATTTGCATCCCAAAAATTATAACTGAAGATTTTAATAAATTGTGAAGCAGAAATATGCAAACAAGTTTAATTAGATTTAACTAAACACCTTTTTTACTCTAACGCAATATTCTCTAAACGATACCGTGTCGGAGTAGTAGAAAGCTATATAAAGGCAATAATATTGATTGTGTAACAAGCTGCGTGAATATATAATTATGTTATATTATTAATAAACATTATACTAATAAAATGCCTAATGAGACAGAAATAACCTATTACTTATAGAGGTGCAACTTTAAAGTAAAATCCTGAATCAGCGGATGAAAATGCGAGTTCGATACAGCCTTGTAAACTTACTCGAATCCATTAGACACATTAAGACACAATGATTAATTTGGTTGACAATGTTTTCATGCTAACGAATTAATATTTTATGAAAAAAGAAGATAAAAAGATAAAGAAAAGAATTGCGGTCATTGGCAGCGGCATGGCCGGACTCGCTGCGGGGTGGCTTTGCAGAGAGGGAGGTGCGGAAGTCACTATCCTTGAAGCTCAGGTAAATCGGGGGATGGACTCGCATACCCAGTTCTTGAATGACGAGGTAGGTGAGTCCGGCTATGTCGACTTGCCCTTGAGAGTCATGAGCCCTCATGCATGGCCCTCAGTGCTTGAACTGTGTGAAAAGGTAGGTGTGCAAACCTTCGAAGTGGACACAACGGTTGCCTGTAGTTGGCTGAATGCCGAAACATGGTTCCGAAGTAGCAAACTCCAATTTGGCTCGAGAATCATTCCTTGGGCTCCGTTGAATTATCTGCTACGCTCGGAAACCTACCGCGTACTTTTGGGTTTCATTCGACTTTCCAGGTCAGTTCCGGACGTCCTGAATTCGAATCTAACCCTCAAAGAATTTGCAGATCAGCACCGTACGGATCCTCTTTTCTGGAAAGGGTTGCTCTATCCGATTTTAACGACCATCTGCACCTGTGACGAAAAAACCCTCGACCAGTGGCCTGCTCAGCAAATTCTCAACTTGCTTCAAACAATTGTGTTCGGGCCTAGGCTCCGGAGATTTCAAGGGGGAACAAAGGCCCTTGCAGAGAAACTCGGAGAAGGACTCAACTGGCAAAATGGAATTCAGGTCGAAAAGTTGGTGGAGAAATCGTCGGGGATTTTTCTTTATTCCCAAAATACGAGATTCGGACCTTTTGATTATGTGATCTGCTCCGTTCAAGCAAATCAACTGAATTTTCTACCGGAAAAGTATTCCAGTGAAAGTAAACTCCTGAATTCATTCTCCTATGATTCGGGAACCATCTGGGTACATCGGGATGTCCGTTTTATGCCCGAAAGAAAACAGGATTGGTCTCCCCTTCATTATCAGATGGATAAGGATTTCAGCCAGTCCATGTTCAGTGTTTGGGTCAATCCGTTAGAGCCGACCATTTCTCATCATGAACCGGTTTTACAGACCTGGAATCCCCTATTTGAACCTAAATCGGAAAAGGTCATTGTTGCGGTACCCATGGAACGAGCCGTCGTAAATCAGGACAACCATCATCTACTCAAGGAATTGGATCTCTTGCATAAACTTCCTTCTCGGAAAGTATTTTTTTGTGGTTCCTATGCTGCCCCGGGGGTTCCCCTCTTGGAATCTGCTGTTCGTTCGGCAATCAAAGTGATTCGCCATCTAGGTTTTGATCCATCCATGAGGGGACCGTTGAAGATACCCGATCATGGAACCTTAGAAGAAAACTCTACCTATCTTGCGGCCTAACTATAATTTCTCTCTCTGCAGAAAATAGATAGCCTTTTGGCGGATATGAAATTAAAAAGGATAACCCCAATAAGCTGTAGTAGCTCCACCTTCATCAGAAAAACCAAAGTCTAATCTTCCTACGGCTGATCCAGTGATAAATCTTATTCCTAATCCATAGCTATCTTTAAAATTTTTCCAAAAGTTTTTTCCTAAATCAGGTGAAACTGTACCTTGTTCATAAAATCCAGCTAATTGAAATTCTGCCAAAATACCTTTTGCAAAAAATAAATCAAAATCAAGATCTACAGAATCAAAATAATATCTCAATTCAATCGCTCTAAAATTTGTGTGCTCATCAAAAAATCTTCCTTCAGGATAACCTCTAAGTCTTTCAAATCCTCCTAGCGCAGTTGCTCTACCTTTTTTTGAATTTTCTAAATCCCTTTTGTAAGCTTCATCTACAATTATCTGACATTTTGGGTAAAGTAATAATTGTTGATCAGTACAGGTATATTTTTCAACCTTACCTGGATTAATAACTTTGGACGTACTTAGATACTGGGTAAAGACCAAAATCATTTTCATTTCGATTATTGGCATGTAACCAGTAGTTTCTAAATCATATTGAATCCAGCTACTTTCTTGAGGAGTCCTATTAGGCCACTGCCATCTATCAAGTTTTACAAAATAACCAATTCTTGGATCTCTTCTAAAATCAGTATCATCTATTAACATCCCCCATCTCTCAGTCCATTTGGATGTTCCTGACCCGAAGCCTTCCACATCCTTTAAACTTACAATATTTCCATCAAAATCTTGGTAACCATAAAAATCTACTTCTGCATTAAAAAAAGTATAAAATAACTCAATTTGTCTATCTAAATAATAATATGAAATTTCTCCGATATTTTGTGCAACCCTGTCAGCCATTAAAGTAAACTTTCTTTTAGGGTCCGAATCAATCCCTCTTTCATAAAAGGCATAAGAAAATTTTGTGGCAGATAATCTTGCTGGGCTAAAAGTAAAATTATTGGAAAAAATAGGGAAGTCAATTATTGTCAATCCATAGGCGTCAATGTCTTCTCCATCAAATTCATTTTCTCCCTTACCTTTCCCAAATCCACCAATGAAATTAAATCTCCCATCTTCAATCCAAGGCACAGGGATATTATTTACTATTGAGCCAATAGTAATTAAACTGCCGAATCCAGGCCTTTCTATTGGAGCTACTAAAAAATAATATTCAAAAATATCATCTTTGAATGATTTTCTTCTTTCAAAAACTATTGCCTGTAAATCACTTGTTGTATAAAGTAAAAACAATACAATTATGCATAATTTTTTGTTTTTTTTCATAGTATAAAATTGTAATTAAAAGAAGATATTGTGATCAAAGTTGGTACTGAGGCAGCCATCCACATTTAGATGTCTAGTTATTAATATTACAATATAAATATTTTACTATGTGTAAAAATTCCACCCATTTATACCCCCAAATGACTCGCTCAATAGAATTATTATATTAAGGATTACTGAGCTATTATTACATCCAAAATTATAGAATTTTTTATCAAATTAATATATTGAATTTGTTCTTTGTTTGAATATTTCAAATGAGAGGAGTTAATTTGGGAGCCTCTAAGCCTTCACTGCGGCTAGGGTTGATTCGGCAAGTCGGGAGTGCCTCAAAAACACCTGATCTGACGGCTATAACGATAAATCTATAACCGAGATTTTTCATTACTTTGTAGACCTTAAGACATAAAATTCATATCCATAGTAAGCAGAATATTGTTTGTACATAGTAATTTCTTTCAGTTCGTTATTAAGGACTTTTTGTGCATCTTCATTATCTTCATATTTTACTTTAAGTTCATTGATCCTGATTTCCAGTGGAGCATAATAGTCGTCAAACCAGGCTGACTCAGGCAACGTAAAATGAGATTCAACATGATATCCACACACATTAGCAGTATTTATATTCTCTTCTACAGACTGTATCTCTGGATACTCAATGGACCAGTATTCAGAGATTTCTTTTGGAATATCATCAGCAATCCATGATAACTCGGTCACAGCAATTATCCCGTTAGGCTTCAATATTCTTTTCCATTCTTTAAGGCCTTTTTTGAATCCAATTATGTAGATTGCACCTTCTGCCCAGATAATGTCGAAAGAATTATCTGCATAATGCAAATTGCACATATCCCCTTTTTCGCATTCTATATTATCTATTCTTTCCTCAGAAACTTTGAGAGCTAATTCCTCCAGATACGTTTCATTATGGTCTAATGCAGTAATGGTGCTCTTACCTACCTTCAAAAGTTGAGATAATTCTATAGTCTGAAGTCCTGGTCCACAGCCAAGATCAAGAACACTGGTGGTTGTGGGCATATTTGAAATACTTGAAAATGCTCTTTTAGTTGCTTCGTTACAACCAGGACCTTCCCGCGGCAAACCACAATGAATTTCAGAAAAAATATTCATAGTTTTACTTTAAGGATTTAAGAGAAGGTTCAATTGTCAAAATTAAGCTTTAATACTATTATTATAACTTATGGATTTAATTGCTCATTTACGTCTTTAAGGCCAGAGCGCAGGCCTTCCTCAATCACAGGATGGTAGAACGGCATTTCCAGCATTTGTGGAATTGTCATTTTTTGCTGATGTGCCCATGAAAGCAGATGTGCCAGATGCTCTGCATGAGGAGCGATAAATTCACTGCCGAGAAAAAGTCCGGATTCGCGATCTGCATAAAGATGCATCAATCCTTTATTTTTGAGCATCACTCTACTCCGTCCCTGGCCTTCAAATGATATTTTTCCTATAACAACGTTTTCCTGCACCTCTAATTCCCTCCATGCTTGACCGACCATGGCTATTTGTGGATCACAAAACACAATCGACAAAGGAGAGCGCCTTAGTCCAGGATTAATCTCCGGAAAGCGTCCGGCATTGTCACCAGCAATAAAACCTTCATCAGCCGCCTCATGCAGTAACGGCAATACGTTATTAGCATCTCCGGCAATAAAGATCGAAGAATCACCGCACTGCATGGTAGCTGGATCAAAGATTGGGACTCCTCTTGAGTCCAACTCCAGACTTGTATTTTCCAGACCGAAATTTTTGACATTGGGGGAACGCCCAGTTGCAGCCAACACATAATCAAAATTTTCAAGCTTTTTAACGCCGTCTTCACAATCCACAAACCGAATCATAACTTGCTCACCCTTACGCTCCATTCCAAGTATGTTGGCTTTTGCATCAAGCGGAAACTCCTCTTGAAAAACCTTGACTGCATAATCCCTTATGCCCATATCTGTGAGCGGTTTGAGCGAACCGGAACGACCAAACAACCTGATCCGGACTCCAAGACGATGCAGGGCCTGTCCAAGTTCCAGACCAATCACACCCGGACCAAAGACAGCAACAGATTCCGGAAGTCTTTGCCATTCAAAAATATCATCATTGACAATCAGACGGTCTCCCAGTTCTGCAAATTTGGGGATAACGGTCGGAGAAGAACCGGTAGCAATCACGATTGTTTTTGCTTCTACAATTGAGTCCCCGACTTGCAGAGTATGGTTATCAAGAAAAACAGCATGCTTCTGGATATGGTGTTTTTCATCAATATTCTCTACCCCTTCGAGCACAAAACCTACAAAGCGGTCTCGCTCTCTGCGTACACGCCTCATAACCTCTTCCCCATTGATTATTGGCTTTGCAGCATGGACTCCAAAACCTGCAGCTGCTTCTACAGAATGTGCTGCTTCCGCTGCAGCAATTAGGAGTTTACTGGGCATACAACCGACACGCGCGCATGTTGTCCCGTACACTCCCCCTTCGATGAGTACGAGGTTCTCAGTATGTTTTCTTGCAGCACGAAAAGCAGGAAGTCCTGCAGAGCCTGCACCTATAACTGCCACATCCACTTGACGGGATGACACTTGTAAATTGTTCAAGAAGTCCTTTATTGATTGAGTTTTAGATTATGTGATTGACTTGATTAGGATCAGATTAATCTCTAAAATGCACAAAATTATAGAAAAGCTCACATTTCAGTAATGACAATTCTTACTTTTTGAACAAGAAACAGTCGGCTGATAAAGCTATTTCTTTGAATTTGATTTAACCTGAACAACACTGCTGTTTCAAGGTGAATCAGTGTTTTTTGAATCTTAGACTTAATTATCTTAAAAAACTGTGAAATACAAATTTTTAAGATTAGCTGTACATACAAGGCAGAACGAACGCTATCAACGCATCTTGTTAATTTTGACTGCATTGAGGCATCCTGTAATGCTGCCGACAGTATATATTTTTTTTCTTATCCTTTTGCTAACGCTTCCAGAAAAAACACCACCTCAATATTTCCCTAATTATTATCTGCCTCTGGTGATGCAACAGAAAATCTTACCTTCTGTTGCAGAAGAACTTATAGATCTTGATTCTCCTGCAAGATCAGGGAGGCCTTTAGAAATTCTACAATTTCCTCAAAATATGAGTTCTATCCAATTACTTCAGAACGTCACGAACAAGCATAAATCTTACTTTGAAAAGAAAAATGATCAACACATCAATGCGAGTATGCGCAGGCTTTTCTTGAGCTTTATTCAATTTGAATCTATCAGCAGGCTACGTTTCAATCGCGGAACAGGGCGTCTCATATCCCACAGAGATTTAGAAGGTTTAGCAGAGTATTTCATCGACAGTCGCTGGTACCGTGAGGCTCTTAAACGTAATTCTTCAAATAATTCCTACGGTTTTTCCGAGGAACGTCTGTTAAGAGTCTTAATCTCAATTCAGGCTGCTGCACATTTTTTCGAGGTTCCATACCCCGCACTTTTTTGTTTGTTTTTTCAAGAATCAAAATTCGATTTCCTGGCAAACAGCTCAACCGGTGCTAAAGGTGTAGGTCAACTCACTACCATTGCCTTGCGTGAAGTACGGCGTCTGCGCGACTTTTCCTCGAAGGAATTATTAATTCAAAGAACAGCGGCTCATCTGAATCAAGTTTATAGTGATCCTCAAATACAAATTTGGCTACAAAACCTAGGTTTCAATCTTGATTTACCCATAATTTCTCCAATTCCAGAAAATATAGAATTTACTCAACTTACTTCTGAATTTATGTTTGAAGTTGGAAAAGAGCTGGTCAAAAACGGTCATTCATATGGAGAAAATATCGGTTTACTGTGGTTCCTCAGTAAGAAAATAAGACGCGGTCGAATTCTCCCTGCCCGTTATAGCGCCATGCATAAAGTTTTTTCAACAATGCTTGCAGAGCAATTTGCCAGTTCATCCTCAAGCACCTACAACATTGAAACAAACGTCCTTGCCTCAACATTGCTCTTCAGCCACTATTACCGCTATCAGTGGCGCAAAAACAAAAAGAATTTTGAACTTCCAGCAGAAGCGAGAGTTATCCTGGCAGCAGCTGCATATAATCATGGACAATCCGGTATGCGACGTTTTCTGATTAATCTTAGTCACGAATTCCCCATGCTGAATTTTAAAACACTTTCTGCAAAAAAATTAAGAATTTTGTTTACCACTCGTAGACTTTCACGTGCGCTGCAACGTCCTTTTTACAAGATCCGTGAAGCTTCAAGGCATGTACGGTACATTATGAATTGTGCAGAAGGAAGCCCCTTATTGTCCTGATAAAAAAAAATCAGCCCAGTCGTTTTGTCAACGATAACCTGCGGCCTGCATTTGAAATAACTCCGAGTATTGACCTTTGGCAGCTAATAATTCTTCATGTGTTCCATGCTCCAACAACTTCCCTTCATGTAAAACGACAATTCTGTCGGCCATGCGTACAGTCGAAAAACGGTGAGAAATCAATACCGCGCACTTGTCATATGTCAATTCAACAAAACGTTTGAAGACCTCATGTTCTGCACGGGCATCTAAAGCTGCTGTTGGTTCATCCAAGATCAACAACTGTGCATCACGCATGTAGGCACGTGCAATTGCAATTTTTTGCCATTCTCCTCCTGACAAATTTGTACCTTGTTTGAACCAACGTCCGATCATTTGCTGATAGCCCTCAGCAAGCTTGTCTATAACTGTATCCGCCAAACTGCGTTGAGCCGCTTCTACGATTCTAGCCTCATTGTTACGTTCTTCTATACGTCCTACAGCGATGTTTTCTGCCGCGGTCAGGTGATATTTCACATAATCCTGAAAAATAACACCAGCCGCATCCCGTAATCCATCCAGATCGTAGTCACGCAAATCCTTGCCTTCCAGTAAAATACAGCCCTCATCAGGATCATAGAGCCGCGTCAGCAGCTTAACCAGTGTGGTTTTACCTGCTCCATTTTCACCAACAAGCGCGAGTTTTTCACCAGGATGTAAAGTAAAAGAAATATCACGCAAAACCCATTGTTCAGTCTGAGGATAACGAAAACTCACATTTTCAAAAGTAAAACCCTCACGAATAGTTTGCGGAAATGGAAGTGCATTTTGCCTGGAACTGATGTTAGGTTCCATTTCAAGAAAATCAAAAAGATCCTTAAGATATAGCGCACTATCCGCAATACTGGAAAAACGTATTAAAATCGATTCCATTAAAGAACGAAGACGCAAGAAAGATCCGGAAAGAAAAATCAGGTCACCAAGCGACAATTCACCGTTTACTGTTTTAAAAATGATAACAACATAGGCCGTGTAATAACCTAAACTACCGAGCATTGAAAGCAAACCGCCCCACGCTGCCCGTCGTACAGACAGATTTTTGTTGACATGATAATATTCTCCTGCTAATTTCTGATAGCGCTTACCAAAAAAATCAGACAGGCCAAATATTTTAACTTCTTTTGCCGTTTCGTCACTTGCTCCCGCAAATCTCAAATAATCAAGTTCACGACGTTCCTGCGTCCAACCGTACATCAACGAATAAGTTTGACTGTTGAAATGAGTTTCTCCTAGAAAAGCAGGAATCAGCGTAATAGCAAGCAACAGCAAAAGCCATGCATTAAAAGTGATCAGTGCTGCTGCTAAAATAAATACAGTAATTACGTCCTGTAACTGAGTCAGCGCCTGTGACATCAATAAAATACGGCTAGATGCCTGACGACGTGCCCGTTCAAGTTTGTCATAAAATTCAGCATCTTCGAAACACTCCAAGTCGAGCCGTGCTGATTGTTTCATCAATCGCAAAGAAATTTCGTGTGATACAAGATCACCCAGCAAACTGTCTACTAAAGCAATTCCACGCCCCAACAAATCTGATAAAACAGCCAGTCCAAGTTCGACCAATACTAATGTCATCAAAAACGACATCTCCTGAAATTCAACTGCAGGAGAACTTGCTAAAACAGAAATCCGGACAATTTCATCAATTATGAGTTTTCCCACATACAGCATCGTAAGCGGTAAAGACGCTCTGATAACACGAAGCAGGATATTAAAGACTGCCAACCAGCGGTCACAACTCCAGATCAAACTGAAAAATTCAGGAAGGTTGCTGAGAGCTCCCAGGCGTTCCTTAATATCTAAATCAAGAGCAGGCCCATGTGCGCCAGAAGTGTTTTTACGACGTTGTTGCATTAATATTTTCTAAATTTAGTAATCAGATTATTTAACGAATAAATCAATGATGAAAGTTGATAATCAGCAGCAGTTTTGTTGGTCAATATTCTAGCACAACTTGCTGAACAATTCAGATTGAAATTGAAAGTTTGCTGATTTACTTACTATAATGACAATTTTAAATTCAATTTGATAACAGGTTTTCAGATGACAAAATCCAATCAACGTGCAGCCTTTGAGTGGGCTGACCCAATGCAGCTTAACAGCCAACTGTCTCAAGAGGAACGTTTGATCAGGGACACAGCCCGTGATTTCAGTCAGGACAAATTAATGCCCAGAGTTCTGGATGCAAACCGCAATGAGGTTTTTGACCGGGAAATCATGAATGAATTTGCTGAATTCGGATTTTTAGGTTCAACCATTCCTGAAGAATATGGAGGAGTCGGTGCTAATTATGTGTCTTACGGATTAATTGCACGTGAAGTTGAAAGGGTGGATTCAGGTTACCGCTCCGCGATGAGTGTGCAGTCCAGTTTGGTGATGCATCCAATTTACGCATACGGTAGTGAAGATCAGCGCAAAAAATACCTGCCAAAGCTCGCCAGCGCAGAATGGATAGGGTGTTTTGGATTGACTGAACCAAATCACGGTTCAGATCCAGGAAGCATGGAAACCCGTGCGAGAAAAGTTGAAGGTGGATTTCAACTTACAGGAAACAAAATGTGGATCACAAACTCTCCTATTGCAGATGTTTTTGTGGTTTGGGCGAAAAATGATGAAGGCATCATTCGCGGATATATTTTAGAAAAAGCTATGCAGGGGCTTAGTGCACCGAAGATTGTGGGCAAAATGTCACTGCGTACTTCAATCACCGGTGAAATCGTTATGGACAACGTCTTTGTTCCAGATGAAAATGAATTGCCTAACGTTTCCGGACTCAAAGGACCTTTCGGCTGTTTGAACCGTGCGCGTTTCGGTATCGCCTGGGGTACACTTGGTGCTGCAGAGTTCTGTTGGATGCAGGCCCGTCAATACACTCTGGACAGAATTCAGTTCGGTCGTCCTCTGGCGGCAAACCAGTTGATACAAAAAAAACTGGCAGACATGCAAACCGAAATAACACTTGGCCTGCAGGGTGTTTTGCAAATGGGACGTTTGATGGATGAAGGAAAATGTGCTCCTGAGTTGATCTCGCTGATGAAACGCAACAACTGCGGAAAAGCTTTAGACATCGCACGCGTTTCGCGTGACATGCATGGTGGTAATGGTATCTCAGATGAGTTTCACGTCATCCGACACATGATGAATCTGGAAACCGTTAATACTTATGAAGGCACTCATGATGTGCATGCATTAATTCTTGGACGTGCCCAAACCGGTATTCAGGCTTTTTGTTAAATTATATTTATTAGTCTGATGTTTGCTTTATTGGCTAATTTGCTGCGTAACTCAACTTTGTAAAGGAAATGATAATACAAGCAGAGTCTCTCAAACGACTGGTGGATGCAATCCTCAAACAAGGAGGTAGCAGTGACGAAGAAGCGCAAGTAGTAGCAGATCATCTCATACGCTCAAATTTGGCTGGTCATGACAGCCACGGAGTCGGCATGCTGCCTATCTATTTACGCATGCTGCAGACGGATTTGCTTAAGCCCAATCAAGTTCCGGAACTTTTCAAGAGTGACGGCTCCATTATGATGTTTGATGGAAAACGAGGCTACGGTCAGGCGGTTGGCAAAATAGCAATGGAAAAAGCCATTGAAAAGTGTCGTGAATCCGGATTGGTTTTGATGACGCTTCGAAACACACATCATCTCGGTCGCATCGGTACATACGGAGAACAGAGTATTGCAGCTGGAATGGTTTCTCTGCACTTTGTGAATGTAACCGATCATACTCCGCTTGTTGCGCCTTTCAGGGGTTCAGACGCACGTTTTTCGACTAATCCGATTTGTCTAGCCATGCCCGGATCTGAGAAACAACCGCCGGTACTGCTTGACATGGCGACCAGCCGTATTGCACTTGGAAAAGCACGAGTCGCTTTTAACAAAGGTGAAGTCCTTAAAGAAGGCCTGCTCATCGACCATCAGGGACAATCCAGTACGGATCCCGCAGTGATGGCAGGTTACATTTTTCCGGATCGTGAGGAGAACCCACCACTCGGTGCACTGACTCCGCTTGGTGATTACAAAGGTTACGGGCTGGCCATGTTTTGTGAATTGCTTGGTGGTTTGCTCAGCGGAGGTAGAACGATTCAGCCTGAACACGAGCGCCAAAACAGTATCATCAATAATATGTTCAGCATTATAGTAGATCCTGGGAAATTGGTGGATGTGCCCTGGATGCAACACGAAGTAGAAGCTATCGCCGCACATGCCAAAGCTTCTCCTCCGGCCAATCAGGAAGAACCGGTCTTGATCCCAGGTGAGCCTGAACTTATTTCTTTAAATGAGCGCCTGGCCAAAGGTATTCCGCTGGATGATGCAAGCTGGGAGCAAATATTAGTTGTAGGAGAAGCGCTTGGCCTTAAGCGGGAAGCTATGCTTAATTTAATGTAATTCGAGCTCGCCTACATTAATTTCTTTATAACAAACATCTCTACTTTTCTTCCTATGCAATTAGAAAAATTCCTCTATTATCTCGGTGTCGGCGCAAATCCTGTTTCCCATCTCGAAAAAATCATTTCCGGAATTGGCGGCTTTTTAGCTATATTTTCAATTATTTATATTAGTAGTCTGTATGTAGGGGCAGAAGAAGCGGTATATATTGTCCCGTCAATGGGAGCCTCAGCTGTACTACTTTTTGCAGTACCACACAGTGCGCTTGGGCAACTTTGGAACGTAATCGGGGGACATCTTATTTCAGCCGCTATCGGAGTGGCCTGTGCTCAATGGCTGCCCGGAGGAGGCATCGCAGCTGCAGCCAGTGTGGGACTAGCAATTGGAGTTATGTATTATGCCCGTTGTATTCACCCTCCAGGAGGTGCAACCGCTTTAGCTGCGGTGATCGGAGGACCAAACATTCATGCTTTGGGGTATGAATATATCTTGACACCAATTGCCATCAATACAGTCACTATCCTGCTAGTAGCACTCTTGTTTAACGCACTCTTTCGCTGGCGCCGATATCCTGCTTTTTTAATACCTAAAGAGTCCAGACTAGACTCTGCACATAAAGCTTATGCTCCGGTCGATCACGCGAATTTTGTTTACGCCCTCAGCCAGATGGATACGTTCATTGATGTGACTGAAGACGATCTGCTTAAAATATATCAGCTGGCAACAGGAAGAGAAGTAAATTCAAATTCTGAGTAATTTGGCTGATTTTCATTTTTTTACAAATTGGAATTAAACGTTATATTGTTTTCTGAAACAAGATATCCTGAACTGTAACAGCAGACAATTAGCTTTCAAACTATAGCTGGCTAAATTAGAATAATTAAATCAAAACACCTCCTTACTGTCGTCCGTATTTAAAACAGTATAGCAAACATTGAGTTGATTATTTATTTACCACAGATAATAGTTAGCAAATGAACTCTCCACAACCTACAAAACAGGCAATCACCCTTCGGAATCACGTACGCTTCGTTACAGCGACAAGTTTGTTTGACGGACACGATGCCGCAATCAACATCATGCGCCGGATCATGCAGTCACAGGGCGCTGAAGTGATTCATCTAGGCCATGACCGGGGAGTTGAGGAAATTGTCAATGTAGCCGTTCAGGAAGACGTACAAGGCATTGCTGTCAGTTCCTATCAGGGCGGGCACATGGAATATTTCCGTTACATGGTTGATTTGCTCCGTGAAAAAGGAGCCGCTCATATAAAAATTTTTGCGGGAGGCGGGGGTGTAATAATTCCTTCCGAGATGCAGGAATTGATGGAATACGGCATAGAGCGTGTTTACTCACCTGAAGACGGACGGGAACTTGGTTTGGTGGGCATGATTGCTGATATGCTCGAACGCGCTGATTTTCAGGTAATACCGGACAATTTTAAACCGCAGGCAGAGGAATTGGCTGCGGGCAATATCCAGCATATTGCGCGCAGCCTGACATGGTTAGAGCAAAATACAGTAAATCCACAAGTTGCGACAAAAGTCTTTGATCAACTTTCCTCATCTGAGGTTCCTGTAATCGGCTTGACCGGAACCGGAGGTGCAGGGAAGTCTTGTTTAACCGATGAACTGGTAAGAAACTGTCTCGTTGAATTTCCGGAAAAGCGAATTGCAATCGTTTCAGTTGATCCGTCAAAGCGTAAAACAGGCGGTGCTCTGCTGGGTGACAGGATGCGGATGAATGCAATCCACGACTCACGGGTTTTTATGCGCTCACTAGCTACGCGTCGTTCCCATTTGGCAACTTCAGCCGCTTTGGACAATACGGTTCGTTTGTTAAAAAGTTCCGGATTTGACCTTATTTTTGTTGAAACGGCAGGCATCGGTCAAAGCGATTCAGAAATTTCAGACCTCGTCGATTTAAGTGTTTACGTGATGACGCCTGAATTCGGAGCGGCAACGCAACTGGAAAAGATTGATATGATTGACTTTGCGGATTGCATTGTGATCAACAAATTTGACAAACCAGGAGCAGAAGACGCGCTGCTCGCGGTACGCAAACAGTATCAGCGCGGTCATCTTGAGTTCCAATCAGAGGCCCAAACAATTCCTGTTTTTGGTGTAGTCGCAAACCGTTTCAACGATAGTGGGACCAATTGGTTTTATCATAAGTTGATTGAAACAATGATCAGGAAAAATTCTCTCAACTGGACTCGCAGTCACCAGGCTGAATTTGCTGTTTCCGAAATGACGGAGCTAATTCCGTCTGAGCGCAAAGAATATTTGCGGCAAATTGCCACCAGCGTACGTAACTACAAAAAGGAAGTCCGCGAAAATTCAATCCTTGCAGCGGAATGCGGACAACTGAACGGAACAATTCAGCAAATGACAAGTAATGTAAAACCGGAAGAGCTCACAGGAACACAATTAAAAACCTCACAACTGCAGGACAGTAACGGACTTACTCATTTTGAAATAGAGGAAGTTCCTGAAAATTTGCGTCAAATTGCGGAACTTTATAACGAAAAACTACAGAAACTTCCATCAGCCATCCGTCATCAACTAAGTGAATTCCACGCAATTCGAAAAGCATATCTGGATGATGATTTTAGATTTGATGTACGCGGGAAAGAGCTGAAAATCTCGAATCACAGTATCAGCCTTTCCAGACTCAAAATTCCTAAAATAGCTACACCCAAATTTAAGGATTGGGGTGAAATTACGAGTTGGCTGGGTCTGGAAAATTTTCCCGGAAGTTTTCCCTTCACTGCCGGAGTTTTTCCCTTTAAACGAGAAGGTGAAGATCCTACACGCATGTTTGCCGGAGAAGGCATCGCGGAACGTACAAATCAACGCTTTCATCTACTAGCGAAAGGACAGCCCGCAACACGCCTCAGTACCGCATTCGATTCGGTTACGCTTTACGGAGCAAATCCGCATGCACGCCCTGACATTTACGGAAAAATAGGCAATGCCGGAGTTTCTATCTGCACGGTGGACGATGCAAAAAGGCTTTATTCTGGATTCGATCTACTATTGCCGAACACATCCGTATCTATGACGATCAACGGCCCTGCTCCGATTGTACTGGCTTTTTTCATGAATGCTGCAGTGGATCAACAAATTGAAAAACATTTGCGTGAAAACGGACGTTTGGATGAAGCCGTAAACACTCTAGGGGAACTCTATCAAAAAAAAGGACTTAAGGCTCCGGAATACAGGATGAACCGTCCTGACAATCACGATGGTTTCGGTTTGAATTTACTTGGTTTATCCGGAAAACATTTTGTGGACGCGGAAACATACGCAACGATTAAAACTACGGTTTTGAACAATGTTCGCGGTACAGTTCAGGCAGACATTTTAAAAGAAGATCAGGCACAGAACACATGTATCTTTTCTACTAATTTTGCTCTGCGTATGATGGGCGACATGCAGGAATACTTTACTGCCAACGATATCCGTAATTTTTATTCTGTCAGCATTTCCGGTTATCACATCGCAGAAGCCGGGGCAAATCCAATCAGTCAAGTCGCTTTTACTCTGGCCAACGGATTCACGCTGATAGAATACTATCTTGCACGTGGACTACCGGTTGACGATTTTGCGCGTAATTTAAGTTTCTTTTTCAGTAACGGAATGGATCCCGAATATGCTGTGATCGGCAGGGTGGCGCGTCGTATTTTTGCTGTGGCTTTACGTGATTTGTACGGTGCAAATGAACGTTCGCAAAAATTAAAATATCACATCCAGACATCCGGTAGATCACTGCACGCTATGGAGATCGATTTCAATGACATTCGGACTACTCTGCAGGCTCTTTACGCCATTTACGACAATTGTAATTCACTCCACACCAATGCATACGACGAGGCAATCACCACACCCACACCGGAATCAGTGCGCCGCGCTTTGGCAATACAACTCATCATCAATCGTGAGTTGGGACAAGCATCAAATCAAAATCCGTTGCAGGGAAGTTTTCTGATAGAGGAATTAACTGATTTGGTGGAAGAAGCCATTTTAGCTGAATTTATTCGTATTTCTGACAGAGGCGGTGTTTTAGGTGCAATGGAAACGATGTATCAGCGTAATAAAATTCAGGAAGAATCTCTCTATTACGAAACTCTTAAGCATTCCGGAAAGTTGCCTATCATGGGTGTAAATACATTTCTAAATCCAAATCCTCCGCAAGATGATGCAGAAATTGAACTAGCACGTTCTACAGAAGAAGAAAAAGCTATGCAGATTCGTGATCTGGAACAATTCCACCAGTTCCATGAAGCAGAACAGCATGGCATGATGCATCGACTCAGTGATGCCGCGCTGGATAACAACAATCTTTTTGAGGTTTTGATGGATGCCGCACAGGTCTGCTCGCTGGGTCAGATCACGCAGCATCTTTATCAGCTCGGAGGCAAGTATCGCCGAAATATGTAATCCGGTGGGGGAATTTTTTATTGCATCCAGGTCGTTCAGACCATATGACCCAGACTAGATTTAGTTAGTATTTTTGGCTTCTCCGCTCGGGGTTTTAATGCTGAATATCGTTATAAAAGCCGGATTCTAAATTGTTTTAATGTAGCAAGTATAGAGAGATCTTAATGACATTACAGAAGCGTCTAACAATAGATTTTTCTCTACGCTCCTATTGACATGCTGTCAGTATATTTTTTCTGGTAGTTATGCTAGAAAACTAAAAAGAAAACTCAGCAGAGTCTCAACATACCTCACAGATTCGATTCAGTTCCGTCAATGTAATTGATCCGTGACGCAGAATTTTAAATTTATTACTAGAACAATTTACTATTGTTGAAGGCTGATTTGCTAACAATTCTCCTCCGTCAATTATCAGCTCAAGCTGATTTTTCAACTGATCTGCAACTTGATTTACAGTAGAACATTCAGGCAAACCCGTTAGGTTGGCGCTGGTTCCTATAAGCGGACAATTACCCAGTTCAATCAGCCGTTGAGCAACAGGAGAACTGGTGTAACGTACCGCTAAAGTTCCATCGGTATTTTGAAGATGCTCAGGCAGTTCAGGATTCGCATCTAAAATCAAGGTCAGAGGCCCCGGCCAAAACTCATGCATTAAGTCATTAATCCGTGAATCGTTACAATGACTAAGACGCGGCAGCCATTCCGGAGTAATAAGTACAAGTAATGGTTTTGTTAGAGGGCGCTTCTTGATTCTGTAAACACGTTCCACCAAGCTTTTAGAAAAAGCGTTTCCACCGAGGCCATAAAAAGTTTCTGTAGGAAATGCCAGCACCTGCTGATTGCCCAGTGCGGTTGCAACCTGACTTTCTGCTGTTTTAGTAAACGGAAAACCAATTATATGGGTCTTCTCTTCAACTAAATCGGTTTTATCGGTGATGATGTCTTCTCCCTCTTTTTCTTCAGTCTTGGAGCTTTGTGGCGGCTCTGTAGAACATTTCCTGTTCATCTTCCGTCAATCCATTCAGACAGGTGATTAACCTTCCCGGGTGATATTTGTGAAACTCGGAAAGAGCTGAGAGCCAGGTGATTACGTGAATCAAGAAATACCGGAGGGAGTAATTTCCCCTGCCATTGATTTATATTCTCTGCGGCAATAACTGCTTTTTGTCTGCTCAATGAGCGTCCTGTGCGCATCAAAACTTCTACCATTAATTCGGCCACACCATGACCGTAAAGTGTCCAGCGGTTGGCAGACAGTTGCGGAGCATATACTTTCAATATCTGCTGATGTAATTTATTACCTGGATGTTCTGTTTCAACAATCAGCGGATATGCAGTTAAAACACGTACACGTGTTGCCAGATTGCTGTTCAGCCACTCGGGAAGTCGACTGTCAGCAAGAGCGTGGCCTGTAAAAATTGGAATATTTAAATTTACTGAAGCATTTAAAAAATCCAGTTGATCACTAAAATTACCCAATACTACCAATAAATCAGGACGTCTCTTACTTATAAGCTTCCATTCTGCGGAAAGTCTCCCGGTTTTTCCAGGAAGCAACTTGGCGGAAACTCCGTATAATTCATTACTCAAAGCTTTAACTGCCCTTAAATAAACTGGTTTTTCCGCATACCAGATGATCAGTTCAGCACCAGCATGATTTTGAGTCAGATATTTTCCTATCACACGTGCTTCGGTATCTACGGTTGGCATAAAACCAAACACATTCGCCCGTACAGGCTGAGTCCACTCCGGAAGATCTGAGCCAACAAAAAAACTTGGGATTCTTTGCTGTTTTAACAAAGGGTAAACTGCTTGATGAGTTTTACCGCCTATACCACTAAAAACCGCAAATATATCATTTTTTACTGTCAGTTCAGTCAAACTCTGAGCAGCCATTTCCGGTTTCAACTGATCATCTACTATTTTTAAATCAATGAAGCGTCCGTGAATTCCTCCCTGATCGTTAACATAGTTAAAATACGCAAGAGCGCTTTTACCAATATCAGAATATTCCTTTGCCGGACCGCTTAATGGCTGATGCGTCGCCAGAACAATGCTTCTTGGTGTTACTCCGGTTTCAGCAAAACAAAAAGAAGTATTTAACAGCAGCAGCAAAAGTATCGCTGCCGACCCAACCAGTTTAACTTTTTTTCCTGCAAATATTTTGTTCATACTTTTTTTATTTTCTATTCAAAATAATGGAGTTAGCCCCAGTTCGGACAATTGATGCTGCAACCCCGTGAAACGTCGCATTGTGCCTTCATTTTCAACTGCTTTACTAATTGCCGCTTCTGTTCCTATCAAAACAACAAGCTGTTTTCCGCGCGTGATTGCGGTATAGAGCAAATTCCGCTGAAGCATCATGTAATGATGCGTGGTCAAGGGTAAAATCACAGCTGAATACTCGCTGCCTTGAGATTTATGAACAGTAATCGCATAGGCCAGTGAAAGCTGATCTAACTCTTTCGCCTGATAATGTACAATTCCCTGTTCAAATTTAATATGCAGTTCTTTTGTTTTCGGGTCACAACTAACTATTCGTCCGAGGTCTCCGTTGAAAACCTGCTTTTCATAATCATTTTGCTGTTGCATAACCTTGTCTCCAATCCGGAACCACTGTTCACGATGTTGAAGACCTTTTGCATCAGGATTCATTTTTTCCTGCAGTTTCCGGTTAAGGTGTATAGATCCCGTAACTCCACGGTGCATCGGCGTCAGTACCTGAATATCCATCATCGGATCCAACTCAAAACGTTGCGGAATCCTTTCTGTACTCATTAAAAGAATTTTTTCTACTATTTTTTCCGGATTGGACTCTTTAATAAAGTAGAAATCCAGCAGTTCTTTTTCAGGATCCTCTTTCTGACTTAAAGCACTAAAATCAGGTACTTTTCCTTGACGAACCTTATGGGCATTGACGGTAATGTAACTGTCTGCCGCCTGTCGAAATATGTGATCGAGACGTACAACAGGAATTGTTCCGGACTCAATTAAATCCAAAAGCACAGCACCGGCTCCTACTGAGGGCAACTGATCCACATCTCCAACCAGGATCAGCCGTGATGCAGAAGGCACGGCTTCTAGAAAACTGTCCATCAGCAGAGTATCGATCATTGAGGTTTCGTCAAGGATCAGCAATTCCTGCTCAAGCGGGTTTTCCCTATCACGCTGAAAACCAATGTTACTTGCTTCCAGAAGACGGTGAATTGTAAAAGCAGCAGAACCAGTTGTTTCTGTGATACGTTTGGCTGCACGTCCAGTCGGGGCGGCAAGTCCGATTGAGGGAATTCTGGGACGCATCAGTCCAAGCATAAAGCGCACAATGGTCGTTTTGCCTGTTCCGGGACCACCGGTTATGATCAAAACTTTATGCTGAAGAGCAGCCTCAACTGCATCTCTCTGAGCAGGATCGAGCTGCAAACCGACCTTCCGCTCCTGTTCATCAATCAGCGAGGACTCACCTTCAAATATGGTATAAGCTTCGCTGTTAAGGATACGGTAAATATTTTCTGCAACCCGCTGTTCTGCTTTATAATAACGCGGCCTGGAAATTAATTTTTCTTCTTCAGAGTTTATATTCTGGATTTCCTCACTATGCAGCAAACTGTCATCCAGGAGTTGCTGGATTGATGACTTAAGCATTTCCGCTTGGATATCAAGCTCCTGTGCGGTTTTTTCGAGCAGAGTCTGATGCGGGAACCAGGTATGACCATTAAGGGCCTGTTGTTCCAGCATATATAGTAAACCGGCAGCAGCACGATGCGGAGAATTTTTATTGAATCCAAGATTACGCGCAATTCCATCCGCGGTGAGGAAACCTATTCCCGGAATATCCGTTAATTGATACGGATTGGCTTTGATAAGTGGAATACTGTTCAAACCGTTTTTGGCAAAAATGCGTTGTGCATATGAGTGTGATATACCGACACCACGCAAAAAAGTCATTACATCACGCAAACCTCTTTGCTCATCCCAGGCCGCGAGCAGTGATTTTTGCTGTTTTTTGCGTACACCTTTTACTTTTGACAATAATTCAGGAGAACTGTCAATAATTTTGAAAGTGTCTTTGCCAAATTTATTGACGATATGCTGAGCCGTTTTTTCGCCTATTCCTTTAAAAACTTCAGAAGACAGATAACGCACCATTCCTTCCACAGAAGTAGGTTCCACCGGCATAAACTCACGAATCGAAAATTGCCGTCCGTAAACTTTATGATTCTCCCAGTAACCTTTTAAGCGTAATGTTTCACGTTCACGTGTGTTGAAAACAATGCCTTTTACAGTAATTGGTCTGGCGGAATTCTCAGTCAGAAATGTGCCAATCAAAAATCCATTTTCCGGATTACTGTACACTATTTTTTCCAGAGTACCGACTAAGTTAACATCGTCTTCGGCCATTTTTTTGAGGCAGTTTATAAATTATATTTAGTCTATTGCGGCGGAGTATAAAAAGGAGAGCGGATCATCTGCAGTAAATCGAAACGCCACTTTCCACTTTCCTTAAGCAGCAGAAATGACTGTTGCTTGGTGAACTGCAAATCGAGATTGCTTTTGTGCCGAAAAACAATAGCAGTATTTACATAAAGCAATGTACGGTAGCGATATGATATTTCAATCTTTTTTTCAGTGAGCAAGCCCACAGGAACCCAGTCCAGCTCAACCATACGTGTTGCAAATTCCTCAATAGTAATTTGATTAGTGGACTGTTGTTTACCATATTTGTACAGTTCAAAATAGCGTTCCTCCTGCCAGAGTTGGAGAAAGTCCTGAAACACATGCATAGTTTCCTTTTGGATTGCTTCAAGTTCCGCAGGAGTTGGTTGACGGGCAACTGCTCCTGAAACAGCAGAAAAAATGCTTAATGCAATAAATAAAAGAAGCAGAGAAGAAAACTTCTGTTTCACGGCTATAGTCCTGTTAATATTTTTTAGTTTAAGGTTCATGCCGCGCTACGGTACATGTGCAGACAAAGTGATTCAACAGCGAGGGACTTATTTGCGTTAAGTTCAATTGCCCTTCTTGATTCTGCTATTCGGTCAAATATTTCATGAATTTGCTGCAAATTAAAATGCTCTGCAGAATTTCTCAATGCCGAAATGCGACTGTCCCCAGTATTAATTGTACGGTTAATCAACTTTTCCTCAGGAAGACCGTGATGCAGCCACGTCAAATCACGAAACCAAGTTTCAAGAAAATCAAGCAGCAAATTCCATTCTTCATTCTTCGACTTGCCCCATGTTTCGCAAGTACGCAGCATTTCTTCAAGGGTTGCTGCGGAAAAAGTGGTCAACCAGCCGATGGCGGTTTGTTGTACTTTTTCCATGAATTCAAACCTTGCGGCAAGATTTCCGTTAACGCTGCCCATGCTGAACGCATTTAGCAACTGTATACGCTCGCTTGTCAGTTCACTAGACTGCCTAAAGATACGTTCAGAGATTTTTTCAGACAATGGCCGGAAACGGATTTGCTGACAGCGTGAAACAATTGTTTCTGGCAGTTGCTGTGCTGATTCTACAATTAATATCAATAATGTATGAGGAGCAGGTTCTTCCAGTGTTTTCAAAAACGCATTTGCTGCCTCCCGCCCCAAATGTTCTGCCCCATCAAGTATCATCACCCGCTTTTTTGCCTGATCCGGATGGAGTTGGAGCCAATTCAATGATTTGCGGATTTGATCAATCTTGATAAATTTACCGTCAGGAACCAGCACCTGAAAATCGAGAAAATTTTGTTCAGCAATCTGCAGACAAAAATCACATTCGCCGCATGCGTCTTCTCCACATTTTCTGCAGTTAAGCATTTGTGCAAGAGCAACAGCTGTTTTGAATTTTCCAATATTAGCCTGACCTGTAAACAACCATGCGTGTGGTATCCTGTCTCTCCGGACAGCCTGGTTAAGCAGGTCAATTGCGTGCTCTTGTCCGAAAATATCTCGAAAAGGCATTTGGGGATCAGATACTCAAAAGTGAAGAAAAACTGACATTAAAAGCAAAACCAAGATAAATTGCGATACCTATGATGTCACTGGTTGTGGTGATAAATGGTCCTGTTGCTAAAGCAGGATCGATATTCATTCGTTTAAGTATAATAGGAATAGTAGATCCAACAGTTGCGGCAAAACAAACAACGATTAACAAAGAAATTCCGGATGTAAATGCCCTGCCATAATCATGTGTCAGATACCATGACATACCTGCCAAAATGAAAGAACAAATGATTCCGTTTAAAAATGCAACCCTTAACTCTTTCCAAAGCCGAACAAGCATATCAGTAGCTTGTATTGCACCGGTAGCAAGTCCCCGTACTACGATTGAGGATGACTGTATACCGATACTTCCTCCAAGCGCCGCGACAAGCGGGATGAAATAAGTTACATCCGGTAGTGAAACCAACGCATTTTCATAAAAACTCATTACAATCGCGGTTAAAAAACCACCAAACAGTCCGACAAGCAGCCAGGGCAACCTGTCACCGGAAGCACGTAAAACAGATGTTTCAGTCACTTCTTCATCTCCTGTTCCGGCAATGTGCCCCAAATCCTGATTATGTTCTTCAACAATAACATCCACCAGATCATCCAGTGTGACACGGCCTATTAAACGTAAATGTTTGTCTATTACAGGAACTACAACCAAATCGTATTCCTTGGCAATCCGAGCTACTTCTTCCTGATCTAGATCCTGGTCAACAGCTACTACTTCAGGATTCATCAAATTTTCGATCAGTGTATTACGCTCCGACAATAAGAGTTCCGTTGTGCCAATAGTACCAATCAGGTGATCATATTCATCAACGACATAAGCCGAATAAAATAATTCAAAACCTTCCTTTTTAACAAATTTTTGTATTTCTTTTATCGCAGCCGCGACTGTTTGATCTTTTCGTATCGCAACCACGTAAGGGGTCATCAACCCACCGGCGCTTTCTTCGTCATACTGCAGCAGATGGGTAAGTTCCTCACGGTCCTTTTCCGGAAGTCTTTCAAGCAAAGCATCTGCTTTATCATCATCAAGGAGTCCGACAAAGTCAGCCGCGTCATCCTGCGGCATATCCTCAATTGCATCACTCAAGCGGTCCGGCGATAATTGTTTTACAATATCACCAAGTATAGAAGGAGAGTCCTGTAAATTGTTGAGCACTTCAGAAGAAATTTCTCTTTCGAGATTTTCCAGCACTACCAGTTGATGCTGCAGTTTCAACTGCAGCAATATATTTGCAATTTCAACTGGCTTAAGCGGTTCAAAAACGCTTTTCAGCAATTCTGTACGTTCCGTGCTGATCAGCTTCTTGACCAGTTTGTGATATTGTGTGTCGCGACTTTTATTCATAATTCAGTCTTCAACAAATTCAACTATATTTTTTAACGCTCATTTTAACGTTTTCCAGTTCTGCACCAGTTCAGCAAGCAGTCTCACTCCAACGCCTGTTGCACCGCTGTTAGGATGATAACCGATGTGCTTTACATTCCAGGATGTGCCGGCAATATCAAGATGGACCCAGGGTGTTCCATCAATAAAATGCTCTAAAAACATTCCACCGATGATAGTTCCGGAATCTCCGACACCTATGTTTTGCAAATCAGCGTATTTCCCTTTTATCGCTTCGCCATATTCCGGAAAACTCGGCAGTTGCCAAACGCGGTCACCACTGTTAATTCCTGCCTTCCGAACCTGTTCCATCAAGTCATCATTATTCGTGATTGCCCCGGTTGTTAGGTGTCCCAGCGCGGTAACACATGCTCCTGTCAAAGTTGCTAGATCTACAACTGCATCAGGTTTGAATTCCTTAACCACATAACTAAGTGCATCACCTAATATCAACCTGCCTTCTGCATCCGTGTTGAGGATTTCAACACGTTTTCCGTTATGCGCCGTTACGATGTCTCCAGGACGCTGTGCATCACCGCCGGGCAGATTTTCTGTAGTTGGAATGACAGCAACCACGTTTAGTTTTGGATTAACCTGACCAATGACTTTCATCGCCCCCAAAACAGCAGCGGCTCCACACATATCAAATTTCATTTCATCCATGTTTTTTCCAGGTTTGAGTGAAATTCCACCTGAATCAAATGTAACTCCTTTGCCTACAAAAGCAACCGTCTGTTTTGCTTTCTGGTGACTGTATTCCAGCACAATCAGTTTCGCTGGCTCTCTTGAACCGCGTGAAACGCCCAGCAACATGCCCATACCAAGCTTTTTCATATCTTTTTCTTCAAGGACAGTACATTCCATTTTGTACTGCTTAGCTATTTTTTTTGCTTCTTCAGCTAAATCTTTAGGTTTCAAATCATTTGCCGGAGTATTACCTAAAGTCCTCGCCATATTTGTTCCATCAGCAAGTATTTTCCCATTTTTTAAAGTTTTCAAAGAAGTATGTTTTTCAGGGTCACAACAATGAATTTTGATGAATTTAGTACTTGATATATTATTTTCCTGTTTTTTATAAGCATTGAATTCATAGGCTCCCAATGTCAAACCTTCAACCAGGATCTGCCCTGCATCAGTTTCAGTTGTTTTTTGGAGAAAAGAAGTCAACACAAAACCGACAGTATTTGCTTTAAGCGCTGACAGCATTTTACCTGCTTTTCCGGCAGCACGCCGAAGAGTTTCCGCATCGAGTTCATCTTTTTTGCCGACACCAATCGCCAGCATCTGCGGTATTTTTGCATAGCCTGAGACAAAATGCTGGCTACTACCTTTCTTTCCGTTAAATACTCTCAACTTAAGAGAAGTACTGAGTTGTTTTTTTAACTCATCCGGAAGATCCCTTAGTCCACTGCCAGCTACATCTGTGCCTTCTGCGACAAAGACTACCAGTGCTTCTAGTTTCTCGTTTTTGAGAGGAATTTTGCTGATTTCAATTTTTAATTCCATTTTAATTCCTTGTAATAATTTTGATAATTAAACAACAGGCATATCAAGACGCAGCCATTAATATTTTGAGTAAATATTAAGAGTAATAAACATACCGAGCTTGTGCATAAACAGACAAGACTTTAGTGTAATAGTAAATAAGACATCAGCAAAGTGACTTAGTCCTGAGCCTGCTGGAGAGGACATATTCTGTATTAATTTCAAGAAAGCTGAAGTGCATTACAGCAGACCAGATGACAACAGCAAAACAAACTAAAAGCAAAACTAGAGACATATTTTTGACTTAAACATTTGATCCTAAGCTATTTTCAACAACCTGGCTTCACTTAAATTTAAGTTGACATGTTGGCCAAGAGTCTATAAATTTCGTTGATGAAACACATTAAACTTATACACGATCCGGTACCTAAAATCAACTTCACAAGTTATTCAAAGGTTCAGAATCTCTGAGACAAATCACTAAAGAATAAAACGTTTTACAGCAACTTTACTAATTCCCTACCCTTTTCCAAATCCTTGTGATTCATGTTCAAGGCCGCAAAAACTTTCAACATTCTGCTCTTTTCACCTCTTGTCCTGATACTGTTCTCTTTTCCGGGTACAGTTGCTCAAGTCTTTGCTGAAGAAGATGTTCTAAATCCGTCATATAACTGGACACCACAGTTTTACGGAAAGATCGAAGGCGAGAGCAAACTGCTTTACACACGCAGTTTTGCACGTAGTCAGTTACGTTTTGTTGATATAGACAATGATGGTGACGATGACCTGTTTGTAGGAAAAGCAGATGGACGCATTGCTTTTTTCATTAATCAAGGTGATTATTCCGCTCCTCTCTTTGAATTGCAGACAGAAGATTTTGTAGTGATCCATGAAGGTTTAGACGAACAAAACAATCCCACTCTGCAGAAAACCGTCCTCGATGTCGGCAATAACGCCGCACCTGAGTTTGCGGACATTGATAATGATGGCGACTTTGATCTCTTTATAGGTTCCAAAGACGGACATATCTTTCACTATGAAAATAGAGGGAACCAACTCAGTCCAGTTTTTTTCCGTAAAACTCCAATTTATATGGGATTAAAATTTGAAGGAAACAGTGTGCCACGTTTTGCTGACCTAAACGGTGACCGTGCCCTGGATTTATTAATTGGCACAAGATCAGGAATAGTTCATGTATTTTTTAATTCTGGAATGACAGATGAAGCAGTATTTTGTACGAAATTTAGTGTTGCGGATCCACAGGATTTACGTTGCAAATACCAACCTGAACTGATTACTGATATTACTCCTCAGATTGATGCAGTTCCTGAGTTGGTAGACTGGGATCAGGATAAAGATTTAGATCTGGTTGTAGGCAAATCAAATGGAAAAATCAATTATTATCTTAACAACGGTGACCGCTTTGCACCGCAATGGAAATTAATATCAAAGCATTTCCAGTTTATTGATACCGGAGGAAACGTAGCTCCTACATTTAAAGACCTGAACCATGATAATTTTCCGGAATTATTTTTAGGTACATCATCATCCATGGTTATCTATTACGAAAACAACGAAGTCCTGATGAATCAGTTGAGTAAAATTTCAGCCGTTCAATTGGAAAAACTCGATAAGTCAGCTTCTTTTGAAATAATCCTTTCGCAGGCCTGTAAGCAATTAAGAGGTTTGCCTGAGTGTCTAACCACTCTTGCTGCAGCATTCGGTGTACCTGCAGAAGTAAAAATAGCAGGCATGGACGAGCTTCAGCCATATATTTTACGCCCTGATCTAAGTATTGACACAAATCCGGATCAAATATCTCCTGCAACTGCTTCCGGTGGAGCCAAGACAAAAAGTGGGGCAGATACTGCTGTTGACGAAAACTCTGCAGCTGACACTGAATCCCAAGCTGCAAATGAGAGTGAAGCTGATGGGGACGCAGTGCCGACAGATCCTGCAACTGCAGATGGTGAACAAAAGGCTGAAACTCCTGCCATAAATAAAGAAATTGAAAAACTTAAACTACAGGGAGTAATTACCAGAAATCAACTCTGGTTAGCCAGTAGAAACTTTTTTAAGATAGAGAGTTTAAGCGGCAGTGAGCGCCATTCCATCATCACAAGCGGTGACTGGAACAAAGACGGTCGTCTCGATATCTTACTGGGCAGTCGTTCAGGAGAAATATTTGCTTTTGAAAACAGGGCTGAGAGTGGAACTGACTGGTACCCCATCCATTTTCCTGCCTTGAAAAAGAATAAAAGACAATTCAGTTCTCCAGCATTAGCAGATATTGATGGAGATGGAGATTTAGATATCATCAGCGGAAATCGACGTGGCAAATTGGAATTGCTGCTCAACCGCGGTTCTGCAACAAAACCGGACTGGATAGTCCATGACGTTAATATTTCGCAAATTGATGTTGGAAGTTTCAGCACTCCTTTACTGCAGGATATGGATAGAGATAATGATCTGGATCTGCTTGTTGGGAATAGTAAAGGTTTAATTATTTATTATGAAAATCAGGGAAGTAAAACGGCACCGCATTTTGTTTTGCGTAATACGCGCATTTCCGGAATCCAGTTGAAGGGCAATGCTGCTCCAACTTTTTGGAAATGGAACGCAGACGAACACCCTGACCTCGTCGTTGGTGGTCGTGAAGGATATTTAAGCCTGATAAGTCATATTCCACCTGAAAAATCTCCTGCACTGCGTGGGTGGAATCTGGAGATTGCACACTGGCAAAACATCAAGAGTATCGGCTACAGCACACCACATTTAGCGGATTTTAACGGAGACAACAAATCAGATTTTATGCTGGGAGATGAGGAAGGCAATCTGCTGTTTTGGATAAATAGTGGAATGATTAAACAAGAAGATACTAAAGAAAAGAGCACATTAATTCTCACCGAAAATATGCTGGAGGTTGAAGAGAAAAAAAAAGAAGAAGAAGAACAGGCTGAGACAAAGATTGCCTTCGAGGCTCCAATTACCGAAAAAGATCCGGAGGAAAAGGAACCAACTGAACCTAAATTCGAATTTGTCAGTGCGAGGTATGGAAACCTGGAACTTGGCCGCCGCGCTTTTCCGGCATTTATAGATGTAGATGGAGACAACAATCTTGATTTAATTGTTGGAAACAAAGCCGGAGAGCTGAGATATTACCGACGTGAACAAAACTCTGTAGATGCTGAGTGGACTTTAGAAAGCAAACATTTTCTTGACTATCGGGGAGGCAAGAATTCAGCTCCGGTTTTTACGGATTTAGACGGAGATACGGACTTAGACCTGCTTGTCGGTAATCAACAGGGCAGCATACAGTACTGGGAAAATAAGGGAAATCTTGAGTTTGCGGATTTCGTATACAATCCCACACCGTTTATCGGTGTCACAGGCGGCAGGAACTCTGTCCCTGCTGTTATTGATTTAAATGCAGATGGTCTTAATGATCTTCTTGTCGGTAATTTTTTGGGGCAGATCTATAAATATGAACGTACCGGCATAAGTAAAGGCGACCGTTTCCAACTTGATATACGCAAATATTTAAACCTGGACGTTGGTCTCGGTGCAATACCGATAATTGCAGATCTTAATAATGATCAACAGCCGGAACTGATCATAGGTTCTGATGCGGGAAAGATTAAGAGCTTTCAGCTTGATCCCGAAAATGCAGGTTCAATTAACTGGAAAGCTTCTCCGGAATATTTTAAGGAACTAAAATTACCTGTTGGAGGGAATCCGGTTTTTGTTGATCTGGATAATGATGGTGATTTGGATTTGATAATCGGGAGCGAGGCTGGAACCCTGTATTACTTTCGTAACACAGGGCGCTGAATATTAAGCATGAGGCTTGTGGACAGAAAAACAAATGAGTGTTTCGTGTCCACTGCTCAAAAAGACTACCCTATCAGCTTTAACACAGTCATAGAATTCTGATTTGCCTGTGCCATCATGGAAGTACTTGCTTCCATCATGATCTGATTCCGGGTAAATGTTGCCATTTCTTCCGCCATATCCGCATCACGAATTACAGATTCCGAACTGATAGAATTTTCGTGTGCTATGCGAAGGTAATTCAGGTTACTTTCCAGATTGTTCTTCTGGAACGCACCCATCTCACCACGTGTCTCACTAACTTCCTCAATTGCCTGGTCTATAACCCGGATAGCATCTTGAGCTTGATCCGCGTTCAGCACCAATATTTCAGATAAAGATTTGAAATTTGAACTATTTTTCTCACCTCTGCCCAAATCATTGGTTTTCATGCTTCTCAACGATATTTCAGAATGCGAATCACCATTAGGTCCAATCTGAAAGGTCAATGAATTCTGCGAAAAAGTTACTGTTCCCGCATTTCCTCCAGGAGGCAATGATTCACCGGTATAACGAACCTTTATTCCTGCCGCAGTTCCAGCACCTTCGTCACCAGTCAAGACCTGACCTTTTCCTGTTGATACTTCCCCGTTTATTTCACCGGCAACATCAGTACCATTTTCCACAGTTACACTTGTATTTGCAACGTCTGATACTAGTCCTGCAGTATTACTTGCAACCTGAAAAGAATGTTCGCTACCGAATTCCTTATGTCTGAATGAAATGGCCTGAGGCACACCCCCACCTGTCACAGGAGGATAAGGTCTGATCAAATCAATCGACAATCCAGCATCACTAATTGCTGTACCGAGATCATTCAGAGTCTGTTCAACTGATTTACCTTTTTGAGTTAAAAAGTTAACAGTCCTTCCACCCTCTGATACAGTAATTTGTTCACCGGCATCAATAATACCTTGAGTCAAAGCTACTGAACCAGTATGATTGGATCGGGTTGCGGCATTAGTGATATTAACTGAATAACCACCCACACTAGAACTGTGTGCTTCAGTAGTTGCATCAACAAACTCCAGATGTTTTCCGGTTGTTACTCCATTACCTGCCCGACTTCCATCAAGCAAATAGTTATGACCATACTGCGTACTTGTTGCAATACGGTTGACTTGCTCCAGGATATTATTTATTTCATTTTGATCCGCCTGGAGCATATTTGGATCGTTGACACCCTCGTTGCCTGCATGCACAGCCAATTGACGTGCCTGAATCAAAGCAGTGCTGACTTCATCCAGTGCGCCTTCCGCTGTTTGCATCAGCGAAACTGCCATCTCGGAATTGTCAATAGCTTGATTCAGTCCTGCAGACTGCGCACGCAGATTCTCTGAAATCTGCAATTGCGCAGGACCGTCTGCAGCACGGTTTATTTTTAAACCAGAAGAAAGTTTCTCCATGGTTTTTGCTTGAGCGTCGGCATTTTTGACAACACTCCTGTGAGCGTTTATTGCGCTCATATTATGGTTTACTCGCAAAGACATAATGTCCTCCATTGTGCGTGTTAAACAACCCTCACTGCATGTGAGAGTTTATTGTTGCCTTCAATACTGCATCCATGCACGAATCTTCAGCGTCCTCATCTGTACAAATGAGGGATGATAAGCTGATAGTGAACATTCACCATTCAGCCGATTAAAAGCCCTTTAACAAGCTCCTAATTTCTAAGTCATTTTCATAATTCTATCCGTATGCTGCTTTCAATATTTTATTGTTAGCTTTAAGCATTAAAATGCATACTAAGTGATCAACTTCCATTGTTAGAAGCTAATTCTCGTTTTCAAAACACCCATTCATTTCCGTACCAGCGTGTGAGGTAATTCCATTTTTTCAAACCTGTTGATGAGCGATACAATATGCACCATTCCAATACAATTCATTACAGGTCCGGATCTCAGTCAACTGGTCCCGCGATAAATTTCACGAATTCCAATTACCTTTTCTATTCTTGAAAGGAAGTCCACAAGTTCTATTTTTTTAAAACTTGATCATAACTTTACAATCCGGATATTTGTGGATTTCTATTTTTTAAATCCCCTAATTTTCACAGATTGAATCGTCCCTTCATACTGATTCTGCTGATGTAGACAGTTTCGTAAAAACATAAATCCGTGTTATTTCAAGCAATACAAAAAATCTTTTTACTGAATTAATTTTCAGATTCGTATTGTTGTCAATATAACAAATTATGTTTTAAGACCTTTTTACAAAATGCTTTAGTCAGCCTTTAATACTTAAAACAAAGGACAATATCTGTTTTTTGTCTTTTGTCTTAAATACTTAAGTTTGCAGGTTGCTAATAGCTTTCTTTTCACATACTTTTATTCAATCTTAACCATTACCCTTCATTCAGAATATTTCACAATTTCTATCTTAATAATACGGCTCATTTACGCAGTGTAAACCGACTATCCTTATTGAGATAGCAATCTAATTCAGTTCTGCAAATAATCATAAAAACTTGTTTTTTGTATAATGCGAGAATTCTTAAACAAATATTTAACTTAAGAATAATGCTACATTCAAAAAAACAATTTGAATTTTCAAAACTTTTTACAAAATACTTTAGTCAACCTTTAATACTTAAGACAAAAGACAATATCTGTTTTTTGTCTTTTGTCTTAAATACTTAAGTCTGCAGGTTGCTAATAGCTTTTGTTTCATATAGAGCTGCACCAAGATTAATAAAGTCAAGAAGCAGAATGCAGTAATAAGAAAGGCTTTCCAGAAGATTTACCAGAAAGCCTTTTCTTATTTGATCTCAGTAAGCCTTAACCTAACAGCTTCATGACTGACATAGAACTTTGATTTGCCTGTGCCAGCATGGCTGTACTTGCTTCCACCATGATTTGATCACGTGTAAACGCTGCCATTTCAGCGGCCATATCCGCATCACGAATTACTGATTCTGAGCTCACGGCATTTTCATGAGCAATCCTTAGATAATTCAGGTTGCTTTCCAGATTATTTTTCTGAAATGCCCCCATTGCACCACGATTAGCATTTACCTCCTTAATGGCACTATCAATTACCCGCATGGCATCCTGAGCTTCTTCAGCACTCAGCAATGTCACATCGTCAAGAGATTTAAAACCAGAGTCATTTAATTGCCCTCTACCCAAATTCGCTGCTTTCATGCTTTGTAAAGAGATTTCCGAAAACTGATTTGCATCTCCGCCAATCTGAAATGTCAACGCGTTTTGTGCAAAGGTAAGAGTACCTGCATTTCCTCCAGGAGGCATCCTTTCACCAGTGTATCTGACTCTAATGCCCTCTGTTGTATCAGCACCAACTGCTCCCGTCAGTACTTGACCTCTTCCTCTTGTCTCTTCACCACCGATTGCTCCAACTACATCCAATCCGTTATCAACATGGACATTCACATTTGAGACGTTTGAAACAAGTCCGGCCGTGTTGCTGGCAACCTGGAAGGTATGTTCACTACCAAACTCCTTATGCCTTAAAGTTATGGCTTGTGGAGTATTCGCTGCAGTTTGTGGAGGAAATGGACGTATTAATTCCAGATCCAAATTAGCATCCTTAATAGCGGTACCAAGATCATTCAAGGTTTGTTCAACTGTTTTCCCTTTTTCTGTTAAAAAGTTAACAGTCCTACCTCCTTCAGAAATTGTAATTTGTTCTCCGGAATCGATGATTGCCTGACTCAGAGCTACGCTACCAGTGTGAATAGAACGGGTAGCAGCTCGCTTAATATCAATCTCATAACCACCTGGACCGGATGAGTGCGCTTCAGCACCAGCATCAATAAATTCCAAATAGTCTCCGGTTGTGACTCCGTTTCCAGCACGACTTCCATCTAGCAAATAGTTATGTCCATACTGCGTACTTGATGCAACCCTGTTGATTTGCTCTATAATGTTTTGAAGTTCTGCTTGATCTGCTTCGAGCATTAAAGGATCATTTGCACCTTCGTTGCCTGCATGAACTGCCAGTTGGCGCGCTGTAACCAGTGCTCTACTGACTTCGTCAAGGCCTCCTTCAGCTGTTTGCAACAGAGAAATGGCCATCTGAGAGTTGTCAATTGCTTGACTCAATCCCGCGGATTTTGCGCGGAGATTTTCTGAAATTTGCAACTGAGCTGGTCCGTCGGCCGCACGATTAATTTTTAAACCAGAAGAGAGTTTCTCCATAGTTTTTTCCTGAGCGTTGGAATTGTTCACAACGCTGCGATGAGTGTTAATAGCACTCATATTATGATTTACTCTTAAAGACATAGTGTCCTCCTTGAAACATGTTTAAAGATTTTCACCCGATGTGAAAATCAATTTATACCTTAGCAACCATACATCCATGTACTTTCTCTAAGGGAACCTCGTATATAATTACGAGGGATTTTAAGCTGGTGGAGACCATTCCCCATCCAACTGATTAAAAAGCTTTAGAAGCTCTCATACAAATTTTCTATTACAGAATTTTTGTAATATACTCATAAAATTCATCAAGTTAACGATTGTATAAACTAATCCGCATTTCCAATCGGATCTCATTCTTGAATCTCACTGTTACTTTTCTTAACAACAAATACCCAAGAAACAGAACACAGTTTCTTATGTGTTCTCTGTCTAGAATATTTACGGCATTTTTCTGGTCTCTAAATTTAAATCGATAAGTATTTATGGTGACCATTCCACGTCCAACTGATTAAAAAGCTCTAGAAGCTTTCATACAAATTTTCTATTACAGAATTTTTGCAATATACTCATAAAATTCATCAAGTTAACGATTGTATAAACTAATCCGCATTTCCAATCGGATCTCATTCTTGAATCTCACTGTTACTTTTCTTAACAACAAATACCCAAGAAACAGAACACAGTTT
>Ga0208764_10000225_pt1 | contig 34216 bp, 24 predicted proteins | sample ETNtaG_18_FD_185762 | JGI IMG/M metagenome (GOLD analysis project Ga0208764, IMG submission 185762) | Marine microbial and viral communities from oxygen minimum zone, Eastern Pacific Ocean - ETNP201302SV91 (SPAdes) (version 2) | ecosystem: Environmental > Aquatic > Marine > Oceanic ... | reverse complement strand
GCAGGAGGGCGAGCACAGTGGTGTCGGTCGGGTCTATCCCGAGTCTCCTCAGCCATGCGGAGAGGGCTACTACGAACAGCCCGAGAACGATGGCGTAGGTGAGGGTGTTGACGTTGTTGTAACCCGAATCCCCGGTAGACTCACCCCTGATGGGGTCGATGAAGTACTGGTTCAGCGAGTCGGACAGGGAGTTCTCGATTCCTGCCCACTCGAGGCCTAGGCCAAGGAATATCAGCAGGAAAACCGCTAGGAGCGCGTTGATTGCCCATTTCTCGTATGGATGCGCCTCGTCGAGCGGGTTGTTCACGGGCCTACGAATGGCCATTCTCCCTTATGCGTGACGGTGATTACTCCTCTCCGAACACGACGCTCTCGTCTTCCTCGAGCTCGAGTGGCTTCTCTTCTGACATCCTCTTCCGCGCCTCGGAGAACCCCGGGACCATTGACTCGAACGAGTCTGGGGCGAGGGAGGTCTTGTCCCTGAAGGTCTCGAGGTTCTTCGATCGGAGCCTCTGCCTCCTCTTGTCCTGCTCGAGGCCGAATAGGACCGTGCTGTGCTCGGAGCCTCCCAGTATCCCCTCTATGGCTGGGGTGGCGAGGGAGAGAGCGTCATTCTCCCCCAGCACGGCCACTGTCGAGCCGTAGACCGCTATCTCGCAACCTGACATCTCCTCTATCAGGGTCCTGATCCTCCCATTGGTGCCGATGAGGCGGCTCCTCATCCTGCGAGTCTGGTTTGGCTGTCGTCCCACCCACTCCCTGATGTCGTACATCCTCAGGAAGACGTCGTCATCGAGGAGCTGGACTGCCCTCTCCGGGGAGAAGCCACGTCCTATCGCGGAAATCACGTCTGGGACCTTCATCCTCCTGATCGGGTCTGGCTCCCCGGACCACGAGATGGAGACGTCGCCCGTCTGGGAGTCTATGCTCAGGCTCCCGTCGCAGGCCTTCTCGATCATCTTCCGGGTCTTCCCCGACTTGCCGATGAGCACCGCTATCCTGTCCTTGGGTACCCTGCTGAGATGCTCCATGTTGGTTCTGCGACGGTAACTGCCGCTTTAATCCACGCTAGTCTACTCGGACAGGTTCGGCACCGGCCCGTCCAGAACCCTCACCAGGCTCTCTGCCACTTGGGCATCGTGACCCTTCCGGCCCGCCCACTCCGTCAGCCTCGTCACGTCCCTGACCAGGAACTCCTTCGCGCTGGGATGCCTGGTGGTCACGGCTTGCCCGGCGTCTATGACCCATGGCAATCCCTCCTTCCACAGGATGTTGTACTCGCTGAAGTCAGCATGCACGAGGTCGCATGTCTGCCATATCACAGCGACGATCTCGAGGAGGTCATCGAAAACCTCGGCTGCGTTATCCACCTCTATGTCCTTCAAACGGGGGCTCGGCGCCTCCTCGTCTCCGATGAACTCCATGACTAGGACGTTCTTCAGATTGAAGAGGGGCTCTGGGACCCTGAGGCCGCTCTTCCTCATCCTCTTCAGGTTCCTGAACTCCTTGCGCACCCAGATGTTGACCAGCTCCCTGTGACGCCTGGACAGGCCGGAGAAGCGAGGGTCCCCGTCGATGTACTTGGCCAGGCCCTTGAAGACGGCGTTGGTGGTGTGGAATATCTTCACCGCCATGGGGCCGTTCTTGGAGGTCGCTCGGAAGACGTGGGCCTCCTTCCCCCTTGCAATGGGGTAGTCGATCGTCTCTATCTCGCCCTGCTCCATTAGCTTGTGAAGGGCTAGGAGCGTGGAGCGGTCGAAGACCTGGTCGAAGACCCGGCGGTCCACCCATTCGAACCTCCCCCTGCCCATGACTCCCTGCAGGGCGTCCTCTATGTCGTCGAACATCCGCTTGTACTTGGGCTCCGAGATCCACTCGTGCTTCCTCTCGGACCGCATCATCATGTCCGGGTCCAGATCCTCCCAATCCTCGTCCGAGGGCATTTTCTCACCCGAAGAATGAGTCGATGTCGTCATCGTCCACTGTTGTTGTTGGCTCTGGTGGCGCCTCGGTCTCCTCGGCTTCGGTCTGCTCCTCGATGTCAGATTCGCCTGCTTCCTCGACTTCCTGCGGCTCCTCTGGCTCCTCGGTCCCCTGCGACTCCTCCGTGGCCATCCCGAAGAGGTCCACTATCTCCGGCAGGACTCCCTTCCTTGACAGGTATAGGGACTGGGTCTTGGTGTAGCGCATGCAGACGTTGGCCTTCTCGTCCTGGAACTCCCATGGCTGGATTACGATTAGGTCGCCCTCCCTGACCCATTGTCGGCGTCTCATCTTGCCAGGTATCCTGGCGAGCCGGGACTCGCCGTCCTCGCAGATTGAACGGACCCTGCGTCCACCGAGTATGTTGTCGGCGATGGCGAACATCTCGTTCACCTTTCGATTGGGCAGGGGTACGCGTATCCTGTCTCCGCCGGATTCCATCTGCGCTAGCAGCTCAGTGTCCACCGACTCCTCCCTACGGGCCATCGTGCCCTCGGTCATGGGGCACCTATGTGAAGTTGAGCCTGCTATCACGACAGGAGTGCGGCTGCAGCGTCCTCTGCGATGCCTAGCAGCCATTCGCTAGGGGGTCCGACTCCGAAGGCCAGGGAGAGGAACGCCATGGCGATGATCAGCGCACGGACAGCTGGGCTGCATGGGGGGGAGTCGGCTCCCTCGTTGGGCTCGAAGAACATCACCATCCCCATCCTGAGGTAGTAGAACATCGAGAGGGCGCTGTTCAGGACCACTGCCACTGCCAGCCAGAAGACGGGATTGACGCTCAGGGCCCACGAGAGTATTGTCGATGCGCCCCCGGTTCCCGCGGATACGGTAACTATCCCGTTGATCATCAGCAGCTTGGAGAGGAATCCGGAGAATGGGGGGACGCCTGCGAGGGAGAGCATGAACACGAACATGGATGCCGCTAGGAGCGGGTCCCTGCTAGCGAGGCCATTGAGTCCCGAGATCCTGTGGCTGGATCCTTCCCTCTCTATGGATGATAGCACCATGAACGGCCCCATCTTGAACAGGACCAGGACGCACAGGTGGAAGATTACTGCCATCACGATTAGCTCCTGCGCGGAGGAGTCGGCGATGCCGGAACCTATCGCGGACACCGCTGCGAGCATGTAGCCCGCATGGGCGACGCTGGAGTAGGCGAAGACCCTCTTCGGGTTGTCGCTGGAGAGGGCTGCCAGGTTCCCCCAAGTCATGGTGATCACGGATATAACGGCTAGCGTCCCATACCAGAACGCCGCACCCGAAGTGGGCATCGCTATGGTCAGGAGGAGCCTGAACAGGGCTACGAAGCCCATCGCCTTCGATGCGGTGGCAAGGACCCCTGCCACCATGGAGGAAGTTCCCGAGTATGCATCCGGGATCGCGAGGTGGAAAGGTGCTGCACCGACCTTGAATCCGAAGGCGACCAGCATCATCCCCACTCCCGCAGCTGCGAGTGGGTCCAGCGTCTCCATGGACTGCCAAGAGTGCGACAGGCCGGTGACGCTGAGGTCCCCGTTCCACAGGTAGAGCAGGGACATGCCGTAGATGCCGATAGCGGATGCGACGGAGCCAACGAGGAAGTACTTCGTACCCGCCTCCCCTCCTTCCTTTGACTCCTTGTGGAAGCCAACTAGGACGTAGGACGAGAGTGATGCCAGCTCCAGGCACACGAAGAGCATGAACAGGTGGGTTGACTTGGCCATCAGGGACATTCCGAGGCCGAGTGTGAGTAGGAGTATGTGGAAGTCGGCCTGCCTGCGATTGTCATAGAGGGCTGCGGTCTTGCTGCTCTCGGTCTCCTCGTCGTCACCTTCGGATGGAGCCCGGGCTTCGGGGTCGGAGGGGAGCCTCTGAGGCGCGGATGCCGTGCACAGTATGAGCACGCAGATGAACAGGTTAGTGAGCAGGGAGCTGAACTGGTCTACCTCGAGGAAGCTGCCGAACTGTCCGGACGCTGGAGGGTAGAGCAAGGCAATAGTGGATGCGACTAGTGCTGCCGAGAGGGTGGCGAGCGTCATCCAGTTGGGGAGTCGGGGGTCTCTGGTTGCAGGGAACCTTGTTCCCCCGATCATTACGGGGATCCTGAAGCTCGTGAGGGGGACCCTGAACTTCGCGTCCCCTAGGTTCGGGATTATGATGATGGCAGCCAGTCCCAGGGTCAGGATCAACTCTGGCAGGAGGAGCTGGATGTCCATCCCATCTAGCTCCGAGCTCATGGCCTCACTCCCTCGGACTGCATCGCATCGGCCAGCAGTTGGACCATTACCTCGGTGCTCCAGTAAGACATCATGTCCCAGAAGAAGAACGGCAGGATGCCGAAGAGTATCGTCAGGGCCCCCAGTATGGTCATGCCCGCGTTCTCATGCCAGGTGATGTCCCGAGGCTCGTGGTGGAGGGTGTCCGGGAGGATCCCCTGGTGAGGGTCGTTGGACTCGAATATCGTCCTCTGCATGGAGGTCAGGTAGTAGACGGCGGTGATCACTAGGGTCAGGGCCGGGAGGAGGACTAGCCAGCCGAATGTCATCCAGAAGGCGATCAGCACTGCGACCTCGGCGACGAAGCCTGCCATCATGGGTAGTCCGAGACTGGCCATCCAGCCGAGCATCATGTGGCCTGCCAGCCACGGGCTGTGGTGGGCTATGCCTCGCATCGAGCCGATCTCGAGCGTGTGGTAGTGGTGCTTGAATGAACCAGCGACGGCGAACAGGAGCGGGCTGATGATCCCATGAGCGAACATCATGAAGAGTGCCCCCGCGATTCCCAGTGGCTGCATCGTCGCTATCCCCAGGAATATCAAACCCATGTGGGACACCGATGAGTATGCCACCATGCGCTTGAGATTCGACTGCCCCATGCAGACCCATGCACCGTATGCTAGGCTGGCCATTCCGAGGAACACCAGTAGGGGGGTGAACACGACCGTGGATGCTGGGAATGCGGTTACTGCGACCCTGAGGAACCCGTAGGCACCCATCTTCAGCATCACTCCTGCGAGTATCATCGAGCCTGCTGTGGGTGCCTGCACGTGAGCGTCGGGCAGCCATGTGTGGACCGGGACGCTAGGCATCTTGGTGGCGAACCCTATGAGGAGGAGGAACCAGACAAGGTGTCGTAGGCCCTCGCTCATCTGCCCCCCGCTGTCGAGCATGGCGATCATGTCGAAAGACCTCTCCGAGATGGACGCTCCCGTGTTGAAGTACATCACCAGGATTCCGATTAGCATTACGACGCTGGCCGTGAACGTGTAGATGAAGAACTTCATCGCAGCATAGCGCCTGTCCTCGCCGCCCCAGACCAGGATGAGGAAGAACATGGGTATCAGGGTCATCTCCCAGAACACGTAGAAGACGAACAGGTCGAGCGAGACGAAAACGCCTATCATTGCCCCTTCCATGACAAGGAGCAGTGGGTGGAAGTAGTGCCCCTTCTTGGCGTCCCACTCGACGAGCATCGAGAGGGGGACCACCAGGGCCGTGAGCCAAATCATCGGCAGCGATAGGGCATCTGCGCCTACGTGCCATGAGACACCTATCTGCGGGATTATCTCGAACGGGGTGTTCTCGAGCTCGTATCCCCCGAAGTCGATGTTCATCCAGTCTATGTCGCTGAGGGATGTCGTCGCAGCCCAAGTCGAAATGGCCAGCAGTGCCAGGGCGACGCCCATGCAGATGTTCCTAGCAAACCCGGAGACCTGTGAGGAGGGTCCTTCCGGAAGGATGTGGGGCAGTGCCATCAGCAGGAGCCCGACAACTATGGGCAAGAGGGAAAGGATGCTCAGTATCATCCGCTAACCCCCCACGCAAGGGCGAATATCGAGAGCGCGCCCACGGCCACCATCAGGATGTAGTCGCTTGCCCGCCCTGTCGTCACCCTGCGAATCTGGACAGATCCGAGGACTGAGTTGGACTCGACCTTCCTGACGATGCCGTCGATCACCGTCCTGTCGAACCAGGCGGCTAGGGCGGCGAATGGCAGCACCGTCTTCGATAGGGCCAACTCGTAGTAGTAATCGAAGTAGAGTCTGTTCTGCAGGGCCTCGGAGAGGCTGGACTGGGACATGGCGGTTACGTCCTGGGAGCCGAACTTTCCTGAGAGCCAGACCAGCCACGAGACCAGCGGGCCCGAGGACTGCCCTTCTCGCAGGGAGCCACCGTGGACCCTGGCAGCGAAGATTGGGCCAATCACCATTGACAGGAAGATCGTTGTCCATCCCACTATCCTGAGGTTCGGGTCCTCCGGCAGGAAGGCGTGCTCCAGCTCGTAAACCACCTGGTCTAGGAAAGAGTCCTTGTTGATTCCCAAGTCATAGCTGTATGGCTTTGCCAGCCACTTCACGATTCCGAAGACGGATAGTCCGAAGCCACCGAGGGCACTGATTATCGAGAGTATCACCAGGGGCTCCTTGATCCAAGGGGTTGACTCGTGCACGTGATCGACGACTTCGTGCTTGGGCTCCCCGGCGAAGGTCATGAACCACATCCTGGACATGTAGAAGCCCGTCATCCCCGCTGTGAGGAGGACCAGTACGGCTGGGCCGAGCATCAGCGGCTCGTAGTCCAGTGAGGCCTTCCACGTCTTTGCCACGATCGCCTCCTTCGACCAGAAGCCACCGATAAGCGGAATGCCGATTATTGACATCGAGCCGATCATCATGGCAGCCGAGGTGACGGGCATCTTGGATGCCAGCCCCCCCATGTTGCGCATGTCCTGGGGGTCGAAGTCGTGATGGTCGTGATCGCCCCCCTCGTGCAGGTGGTCGTGGGCGTGATGGACCTCGTGGATGACCGAGCCGCTGGCCATGAAGAGCATGCCCTTGGCCATTGCGTGGTTGAAGAGGTGGAACATGGAACCGCCGAATACGAGGGTCGCGGCATCCATCTTGCCGTGGTTGTAGAACCAGAGGGACACGCCGAGGCCGGTGAAGATGTATGCCAGTTGGCTCATGGTTGAGTATGCCAGGACTTTCTTGATGTCGTTCTGGACGAAGGCGATTGATGCTGCCATGAATGCGGTAATCCCGCCGATGTAGGCCACTATCAGGCCCAGGTCGTCCAGCCCGGCGACGCCATGGTGTCCGACGTCCACGAATGGGACCATCCTGGCGACTAGGTACAGCCCGGCGTTGACCATCGTGGCAGCGTGGATGAGTGCCGATACGGGAGTCGGTCCCTCCATGGCATCGGGCAGCCAGACGTGGAGTGGGAACTGGGCTGACTTGCCCACTGCTCCGATGAACAGCATCAGTAGGGCCCAGAAAAGCTTGTCCGAGTCCACTGTTCCGTGGATCGAAGGGTCTGCGAATATCACCGAGAACTCGAGGGACCCGTATATGTCGTAGAGCATTAGCAGCCCGACCATCAGGAACACGTCACCCACACGAGTGGTGAGGAACGCCTTCTTTGCAGCGTAGGCAGCGCTCTCCTTCCAGAAGTAGAATCCTATCAGCAGGTAGGAGCAGAGCCCCATGATCTCCCAGAAGATGAAGAGCCAGAGGAAGTTGTCAGCCAGAACCATGCCGAACATTCCCATTGCGAAGAGGACGAACTCGGCGTAGAAGCGGTGGTTTCGGTTCTCGTTGATCGGGTCTGTGTTCATGTATCCGAGGCTGAACCAGCAGATCAGGAAGCACAGGAAGGTCGCGACGAATAGGAGCATCAGGGTAACGGAGTCGACCCACACTCCCACTCCGATTATCCTCTCAGAGCTCATTGTGTAGTCGGAGTGCAGGACGTCGAACGATATCCAGTCGATCCAAGAAGCGGCGACCCTGCCCCCGGCGTCTTCGGATATCTCGCGTGCGCCCCTGAGGTAGTCCACCATGATCCAAACCGCGGTCGAAAGGGACACCAGGAGCGATGAGAGGCCAATCACCCCTCCCTCCTTCAGAGTCTCCTTCCAAGTTGGTTTTCCATTGTACAGCTGGCCTGAGATCAGGATGACCGGGAATGCGATGAATGGTGCGAGGACGATTAGGAAAGCCGCATCTACGGATTCAACCTCTGCGATCGCCAGAACCGGGACGATCAGGAGCGCTGGGATGAGTGGCTTCAGTAGCCTGTACTCGTTTCCTGAATCGCCCATGGTATCACCTAGTTGCTGAGCTCCCTCGCTGCATCGAGCGAGATCGTGCCCTGAGTGCTGTAAAGGGAGAGGACGATGGCGAGGCCGATTGCGACCTCGGCTGCTGCTATTGCGATGGCGATGGCGGTGAAGACCCAGCCGTCCACATCGCCATAGTGGGATGCTGCTGCGACGAAGTTCAGGTTGGCCGCGTTAAGCATCAGCTCTATGCACATCAGGACTACGATTGCGTTCTTGTGGTAGAATGTCCCGAGGAGTCCGATTCCGAACAGGATGACTCCGAGGGCTGCTATCCAGCTTGGGTCGATCATTCCTCTGCCCCCATGTCCCATAGGAGGTTGACTAGCCTCTCGTCCCTGACTAGGTAGGAGGCGCCAATCATCGCCATTGCCAGCAGCGAGCCGAGGATTATCGTGGCCATCGTCCAGTCGTTGAAGATGGCGTCTGCGAAGGCTAGTGTTGTGGGTGCAGTGGATGTCCCCGAGTCCCACATCGAGTGCTCCATCATGCCCCTCAGCAGGACTAGGATGAATGCGAAGACTCCCACTCCGGAGACAGCCGATATCGCGTTCAGCGTGGGCAGTGACTCGACGTCCTGGATCCTCCTTCGAGTCAGCATCACGCCGAATTGGACCACTAGCATCACCGAGCCGAGGTAGACGAGGATCTGGATAGCTGCGAGCATCTCCGCGCTTGCCATCAGGAACGCCGCAGCGACAGCGAAGAAGGTGAACATCAGCCACAGTAGGGAGTGGGCCACCCTAGCGGAGAATACGCAGCCGAGTGCCCCCACTATGGCAGCGCCGGAGACGATGACGAAGATCAGCGTCTCGAAGTCCACCATGGTCAGGCCTCCGCCTTCGCTGCCTTCCTTTCCCGCTTTGCCTTCTCCTTCTTGGCCCGCTTGGCGAGTTCCATGTCCACCCTCTCCTTGTGGACCGAGGGGAGGACCCTGGTCCTGTCCGCGTCCATCCAGAGGTCCTCCCTGGTGAATCCCGACATTCCATCGTACTCGTTGGTCATGAAGAACGACTCGAATGGGCATGCTTCCATGCAGAGGCCGCAGAACATGCACCTCCCGAGGTCGATCCTGCCGGAGACTATGTCCTCCTCTGCAGGCTTGATTGAGCTAAGGGCCACGTCTTGCTGGCCGGATCCGTCCATCCAGTTCACAGTGGCAGTTTCCCCCGTGATGTCGATGACCTCGGCGAACTCGTACTGCTGCGGGGCCGAAGTGTGGTCCTTGACCAAGTCGTGCTGCTCCTCAATCTCGTGGAAGTCCTCCCTAGGCATCGCAGCCAGGCCTCCGACCTCTAACTCGCTGCCGAATCCATGCCAATCGTCACCCTCCTCTGCTGTGTCCAGGACGTTTACCCTGACCTCCGATGTCATGTGAAGGCAGTCGTTGGGGCACGCCCTGACGCATTGCTTGCATGCGGTGCAAGTCTCCCAGATCACCCCTATCCTACCGTTGTAGTTACCGGGTACGAAGAGCCATGGCTCCAGGTCGTCCAGCCTCTCGTATGGGTACATCACCGTGACCGGCCTCTCCACGAAGGGCATCAGCTGGCTAGTCTCCCTGTCGGCTGAGAACTTCTGACCTGAGCTGGGATGGGATTCCCCGACCCTCCTGGAGGTCTCGGGATCTAGCATGTCAGCGGGTTGTGCGTGGTATCCGCTCTTGAGGAACTTGAGCTTGCCCAGGAAGGGAACTGTGCGCAGGGCGGTCTTCAGAGTGATCCACATTGGCCTGACGACCAGGTTGCGGAAGCTCGGCGTGCCGTGTGGGTGGTAGCTCATGATCCCGCCTCCGTATCCGAAAGGCTGACCGATGATGCTGCCTTAACCGCGGAGTATGAAGTGTACTGCCTCTGGAGGTCCTCGAGCTTGGAGTCTGGGTGCCTCCCCGGGTATGCCTTTGTGACTGCGTATGTGCTGTATGGCCTCCTCATGGTCTCTAGGGCCTCCTTGTCCTCGTCCACGACTAGGATCACGAGTCCGAGGACTCCCGAGAGTATCATCACGATTGGTGCCACGATGCCCCAGCTTCCGTCCCATACCCATACCCTGAGGAACATAGCAATCGCCAGGTTGACTATTGAAAGCGGAAGGAGCCACTGCCATCCGAACTCGAGGATCTGGTCGGTCCTCACCCTGTGCAGTGATGCCCTGATCCAGACGAACACCGCGAACAGTGCCCATGCCTTGATCAGGACCCATGCTATTCCTGGGATGAGGGCCAGTAGGAACTCTAGGCCGCCCCCGACAATTGGTAGCGATTCCATGGTGCCCTGGAATGGGGCCTCCCATCCTCCGAGGAAGAACAGTGCGAATAGCAGGCAGGCGGCGTAGCAGCGTTGGTACTCGGCTGCGAACATGAGGCCCCATCTCATCCCGCCGTACTCGGTCCACCAGCCCTCAACCAGCTCGGCCTCTGCCTCTGGCATGTCGAAGGGGATCCTTTCCACCTCTGCTATCATGGTGATTAGGAAGAGTGCAGCACCGAGAGGCAGCATGAACAGATTCCACACATTGGACTCTTCGGCTTGGAAGTCGACTATCTCGATCACGTTGAACGAGCCGCTGATTACGCAGACCCCGAGTACGGTGATTAGGAGTGGGATCTCGTAGGCTGTGAGCTGGGCTGCTGATCTCATCCCACCGATGAGGGTGTACTTGTTGTTGGAGGCCCAACCGGCGAAGAAGACCCCCAGTGGGGCGACCCCGAAGATTGCCATCATGAAGACGACCGAGAGTTCCGGGCTTGAGACGTAGAAGTGCGGGCCGAACGGTACGAATGCGAACACTAGCACCGTGGTGGAGATGATGATGACGGGTGCGACTTCGTAGACGGGCCTGTCAGCATCCTTTGGGACGATGTGTTCCTTGCCTGCGAACTTGGTGAAGTCGGCAAAGGCCTGGAAGAAACCCGGAAGGAGGAACCAGTACCCGTGGTAACCCCTGTTGTTCACCCTGGATACGGCATCCAGCTTGTGGTCGTTGCCCCATATCGAGTTCAGGGTCTTGTTTAGCCATCCTATCGGGGCCCCCATCCCGAAGGGGAGCTGGTTCCACCACTTTCCAGCTGTGACTCCGCTCTCCCCTATCCATAGGCTCCTTAGAGTGGTCGTGGCGCCAAGCCTGTCCATAAGCCGGCCGATGAACTTCCTCTCGATGTATGGTATCGGGAGCATTGTCAGCATCATCGTGGTGAAGACCACAGTGCAGATCATCGTGGCCGAGAATAGTCCTTCGAGACCCGGTTGCATGTCGGCGAACCCATCCTGCAGGTTCACGACCCTGCCCAGCAGGATGTCCTCCGGCCATATTCCCTTGGGAGGGGAGATGGTTACTGTTAGGTCTAGGTCCTTCGAGGGAAGGGCGTCATGGACGTTGTCCATCGACCAGCCGACCAGTCCATCTACCCAGCCCCTGAGGTCCAACCAGTCTCCAGTAGCCATCATCTCACCTGTCCGTCTCCCCTATGCATGGGTCGAATGAGCCCATTATCGCTGGGATGTCAGCTACCTTGTAACCGACCATGCACTTGGATGCGTAAGGTATCGTAATGAAAATTGGAGAGCGGATCGAGACCCTGTATGGCATCTTCCCTCTGCCCTCCCCACCGCCGGCGAGGTAGAACATGGACTCGCCTCGGCTGTCCTCGAAGTGATGGGATCCGGAAGTTCCCTCTGGGGCCCTGCTAGGCGCTTTGCCTAGGATGGCCGGGTCCCCGGGCGCGTGGTATGTGTCGGCTCCACGGGGTATCTTGTCCAGAGCCTCCAGGACCATCATGGCACTGACTCTCATTTCCTCGACGCGAACCCTGTATCTGTCATAGCAGTCTGCGCCCTTGATCGATGGCCTCTCTACTGGTGGTTCCCAATCCAGCTCGCTGTAGACGGAATAGGGGTGCGCGGTCCTGATGTCGTAGTTCACCCCGCCTGCCCTCAGGTTGGGCCCGGTGACTCCGTGGTTGACCATCTCCTCGGGCTTCGTGTATCCGACGCCTTGGGTCCTTATGAGGAAAATAGTGCTCTCGTCGAACAGGGCCTCGTACTCCTGGATCCTGTTCAGGAAAAGGCTGACCTTTGCCCTAGCCCTCTGTGCAAATCCATGGGGCAGGTCCCTCTTCACTCCCCCGACCCTGGGGAAGTTGTAGTGCATCCTGGAGCCGCCGAGCTCCTGGAGGAGATCCATCATCATCTCCCTCTCCCTTAGGCACCATACCATAACAGAGAGGTTCCCGATGTCAGGGCCATATGCTCCCAGCCACATCAGGTGGGATGCTATCCTCTGCAGTTCTACTGCGATGAGTCGGATGTACTCGGCCCTCTCCGGGACCTCTACCTCGAGGAGGTCCTCGACTGCGTAGATGTAGGAGTGCGACCATGTGTTTGCGCTGGCGTAGCACAGCCTGTCGCAGTAGGTGGTGATCTGGGTGAAGTCCCTGGCCTCGCATATTTTCTCGACCCCCCTGTGGATGTACCCCAGGTCGGGTTCGGTGTCGACAACGGTCTCGCCGTCGACCTTCACCTTGAGAGTCCATAGGCCATGAGTCATCGGGTGCTGCGGGCCCATCGAAATCCACATTTCTGCCATTATTCTCACCTCACTTGATCTTGCCAGCATCCGAGGGCTTCCTCAGGAATCCTTGAGCATCGTCGTACATCTCCTCGAAGTCGTGGTATCGAAGCTTGTGCTGCTTCTGCAGCGGGTGGAACCCCACGGGAGTCTCATGGGGCTGCAGAACCCTGCGCATCCCCACGTGGCCCTCGAAGTCTATGCCGACCAGGTCCCATGTCTCCTTCTCGTTCCAGTCTGCCCCGACCCAAATGTCCTGGACTGATGCCACCTTGGGGTCCCTTGTTTCCGGGATGGCGATTCTGACCTCGATCTCCAGGGGGACTTCCTTCCCCTCCAGTTCGGTCGGGTCCTTGACGATGGGCTGGACCATGCCCTCGATCACTGGCGGGTCTGTTACGCCCATCCTCATGAAGTGGTAGACCACCTCCCAGTTCTTGTCCGGGGATCCCTCTGGCCAATGGATCCCGGTGATCATGGAGCAATAGTCGACATCGTGCTCAATCCTCAAGCACTCCGCCAGAGCGCGCCAGTTCTCGCTAGAGCAGTCGATGGAGACTATGTTTCGTGGGCTAGTACCGCTTTTCCTCTCAGATACCTCTGCATCGACACCATCCATTGTTGATAGTGCCGAAGCCATATCCTCAGCGGCTGACTTCTGGATGGATGTTGAAACGACCTTTCCCACTTCGAACCCTCCTAGACGTCTCCGATGATGATCGGGTTGTTTGATTCCGGTGCAGCGTCGTCAGGGACGGCTCCGATTCGGATAATCTTCTGGCGGAGCTTGTCGAACCCATCGATTAGTGCCTCTGGCCGGGGTGGGCATCCGGGGATGTACACGTCGACCGGGATTATCGTGTCAACGCCCTCGAGGATGTTGTAGGACTGGAAGTATGGGCCGCCTGAGATGGCGCACTCGCCCATCGCTATGCACCACTTCGGCTCTGGCATCTGCTCCCAAAGCCTGACGATTGGGTCAGCGAACTTCTTGCTAATGGGGCCGTTTACAAGAAGCACGTCGCACTGCCTGGGGCTTGATCTGAAGAAGACCCCGAATCGCTCGGCGTCGAACCTGCTTGCACCGGCTGCTGCCATCTCGAGCGCACAGCACTTGATCCCAAGGTGGAGAGGGAAGAGGGACTTCCTCTGGCTCCAGTTGAAGACCCTGCCCACGAGGACCCCGATCACATCCTTGATCTTGCTGGCCTTCAATGCCTCGTCCGTGATGTCGCCGACGGTGTCCACCAGCATTCTGCTGTTGAAAACCGAGTAGTTCTGTCCGTCTCCGTCCATAGTATCACTCAGATGTATATTCTCCCTCTCTTGCGGAAGACGTGCCAGACCCCCAGGCCCATTAGGAGGATGAAGATGGACATCGTCAGCAGTGCGCTGATGATCGCACCCTCGTCGGGGAGTTCGCCGCTTCCCTTCTGGATGGCCATCACCCCTCCGAAGGCGAGGAACATGAATGAGATGTCGAACACTAGGAAGACTATGGCGTACCAGTAGTACTGGAAGTGGAAGTTGATGTCTGCATCTCCCAGTGGGTCGGAGCCGCACTCGTACGTCGAGTCCCTCCTGATGTAGAGGCTGTGGTCGGTCTCATAACCCGGCAGAAGGAGCGATCTCGTCTTGCTGGGATCGGAGCCCTTTGGGGTTGGCCTGAGGAAGCGGGTTGCGATGAAACTGCCAACTGGAAACCCGATTCCGACTATGGTCATTACCGCCACTGGAAGGTACATCTCCGCTACGGTACTCATGGCATCACCCTCGGTCCCGTAGGGACCGTCGAACATGGCCACAAAAATTCCGGACATAAGCGTATCCGAACGAAGGCCTTGGAACTGTCAGTCGTCGAGTTCCACGTATATGGAGTCGGACATCATCCGATTCTCGGCCCGGACCCTCATGAAGAGGTATGCCACGGCAATCGAACCAACCAGAATAATGGCCATCGCAATCGCCCTCTGGGCGTCGCCGGACAGCGCTCCTGTTCGAACCTTTGACTCGACTGTTAGGTCGATGGGCTCTCCTGCCACGGGCATGTCCTTTGGTTGGACTATTACGGTGAACGAGTACTCGTCATCGGCTATCAGCTCGCTCGGGGGTGTGACCCTAACCGTGACTTCCCGGGTCTTTCCGGGCTGGAGCTTGAACTCGTCCCCAATGACATCCACAGTCCATCCTCTCAGGGAATCGCTGGTCAGTACCTCCACTTCCTCCTCTATGTTCCCATGGTTGGTCACGGAAATCGTGAACTCGGCATTCTCCGGGTAGGAGGACTCCTTCTTCAGACTGCTTTCGATATCTATCCGCAGGTCGTGAATCGAACGTATGTCCACGACCAAGTCCACGTATGAGGGGGATTGTCCAGTATTCTTCTTCGAAGTCACGGAGACCCTGATCACCCCGGAGGTCCCGCTTTCAACGTCGAGAACCTCGAAGTCTATCGTTACCAAGATCTGGCCCTCTGATGGGACCGATGCCTCGTCGCCATCCAGAATCTGTCCATCGGCGCTGATGGTACGCAGTACGGAGGAGTCCATCCCGGAGACGTCGATGACGACGTCGTCGGAACCCCCGTCACCTGTGTTTGTGATTAGGAACGAGAGTGAGGAGGAGCCTCCTGGTGGGAGTGAGAATCGCATCAGCGAGGGGTCTTCCTCCGGACTCTCGAATGCTACTGACATGCTGTAGTTGAAGTTCGAGACGGTGACTGTGAGCGATTCGTGCATCATTATGTTTGTACCGATGATTCCGATCCTCACGTCGAACGACTCGGAGTTGTTGTTGATGTTGTCAGATACGAGGACCTCGAGTGAAATCTGCACCGTCTCCTCCGATTCGACGGTGAGCTGGGAGATGTCGTTGCCCTGGCTGTCCTTGAACCTCGAATCCCACTTTGTGTCTTCGCATGACTCTGAGATGTTTGGGTCGCAGGAAGAAAGGGCGAAGTTGTCCTGGATGTTTCCGGTGTTTGAGAGCGCTAGGGGGAAGGATACCCATTGGCCGAACCTTCCTGTCTGGGAGTCAGATGGGAGGTCGATGCTGCCGCCGTGGACTGCAGCGACGGTAACCTTTGCAGTCGCTTCGTCTAGGGTGATTCCCTGCGAGTTGACGTACAACGTGATGGGGAACTCGATGTTGGCCTTTGCATTCGCAGGTACTGTGATCTGCAATTGCACGCTCTTCCTGTCACAGTTCGAGGAGGAGCTGCAGTGCCTTCCGTCGATCGTAACGTATGTCTCGGAGAGCTCGACCTGCCACCCCGGCAGAAGGTCCTTGACGCCTACTGCGAAGTTGTCCTGGCCATTGCCGGTATTTGTGATCATCATCGAAGTTGACGCGGTGGAGCCGGGGTCAACATTGGTGATCGAGGGATTTGACAGGGATATGGATGCGTCGTGGACTTGTCCTAGATTGACCCTTAGGAGGGATTCGCAGCCTACGCTGCTACCAGCCCTTCCTTGGATGTAGACATCCACCGAACCGGGTTCCACGGAGTCATCTGGGGTTATCTCGAATTCGAAAGAGGTCGTGTCCTGGGAGCCACCCGGCTCTGACAGGAGCCTGCTTGTCGGTGTTTCGAAATCGACCCAGTCGCTCACATCGATGCCTTCCGAAGTTGCGAATGCGCTTACCGTCCAAGCGGTGTTACCGGTGTTTGTGAGTGTGAATGAGTTGGTCGCCGATTCTCCCGGTTCCAGATTGTGAGAAGGGTTCTGTAGGGAGGAGTCGCATGTCTTCACCTCTGGAATCTTAAGATTCAGGTTTATGCTATCGTTGGCCTGGTCGGCTGGATTCGGATCATTGGAGACGGTGGCATCTAGGATGAAGCAGTGGTCCCCTGATTCCGTGGAACTGCCATCGGGCAGGTTCACTGTGACCGTGGCAGTGTCCTTGTCACCTGAGTTTAGCGACATCTGCTGGGGCTCTACAGTGGCATCGAGGCCATCGGAGTCGCAGTCAGACTTGGAAGACATAGCAAGTTGTACTGTAGCATCGTTCTCCCCCGTGTTCTCGACGTCTACGGTCCACTCAACCTCGTCATCCTCCCCATCGTAATTGATCGCGCCATTGTTGGGGTTGATGTAGTTCAGCTTGACGGAGTATTGGCCCCCTCCTTCGGCGGTTGTAGTGACCTCGACGTCGGCCTGTGCGTTTTCCGAGGGATTGGATGCGACCCCATTGGCGTTGACCGTAGTCACGCAGTCACCTGAGGCCTGGTCGTTGATGCTGACCGTGAGAGTCACTGTCTCGGACTCCCCCTGCCCAACAGAGACCACCGAGGAATCCAAGTTGGAAGTGAATCCATTGCAGTCTGAATCTTGCGAGGCGCTCAGGGAGACGGTGAGATCCTCGTCTCCGGTGTTCATCACCGTGATGTCGTACTCGGCTGCGTCTTCTGTGGTCGCGGTGGAGTTTGTCGGACTGGCGCTTAGTGCGAGGTCGGCGGCCGCGAACACGGGGGTGGAAACGAAGGAGGCAAGGAGTAGTGCAACGATAATGACTGCAGAATCTGGCCTTCTCATCGAATGACCGAGTCATTCGCCCCTCTAAGGGCTTCGGGCGCTTGGTGCGCCAATAATCACGATTGTTGGAGTTCTCCATATTCGCGGCTACTGATCGCCGTGGTCAAATTCGGGGTCTGCTACCCACTCCTCACCAGAGGGGTCCCAGAGCCACCCCGGGTAATCGGGGAAACGCTGTAGTTCCTGTTTCCCACTGGTTGCCGGTTCTTCACTTCCCACTGTCTCCTCGATGGGTTCCTGCTCTACTGGCTGTGCGGATTGGGTGTTCTCTCCCCTGATGCTTCGAGGGGATGCCTTGCCTCTGATTAGGGAGGGGATGTCGCCGCCGTTCCTGGCATACACCAGAGCCGCTGATATCGATGCTATTGCCACGAGCATTAGTGCCCCCAAGGCATAGAGGAGTTTTCCGGACCCTCCTCCCGAGGAATCGGAGAGGACTTCGATCTCCAACGTCAGTGACTCCCCGGAGACGTCCTCTGCGTTGGACAGCATTACTGTTAGCGAGCCGTCGGATCCCGAGTCCGGAGTGAACTCGACCTGTACCGACCTCCCCTCTCCTGGTTGAAGGGTGACCAGAATTCCATCGACTATCCTGATGTTCCAGCCATCTGGCCCGTCGGTGACAATCCTGTTGGAGATGGCGACGTTGCCTGTGTTGTGGAGCTCGAGGTATAGGTTAGTTGGGTAGTCCTCTCTCGCCTCGCCGAAGTTTATCAGGGTCCACTCAACCTCCTTGACGGTGTCAACCAATAGTGTCAGGGTCTCCCTCACTTCCACTCCGTCTGCTGCCATGACAAGGGATACTTCTGGCTCAGAGCCGGCTTGCTGACTCAATGGGATCGTGATCGAGCACCAGACCATCGCAGAGTCTCCCGGGCTGATCCTGATGGGGTTGACAGTGCAGCTTGAGGCCCAATCACCCGATGGTAGTTCTAGTGACACTCCTGGTTCCCAGATCGAGGATCCTGTGTTCTCGACCTTCCAACCCATGTCAAATGCGGTGTTGACCGGATGGGCCCCCAGACCGAGTGGGTTCGGTGACGAGTTGATATTGGTCCCCTCTACGAAGACAACCTCGTGGAATGACACCTCTGGGACCGCTCCGGAGATGGCATCCAGACTGGTGTTCCAATCGAAGAACTCCCCGTCCTCTATCAGGAACCTGATCTCCACCACGCCACTCGCGGCGAGTCCGTTGCCTTGGATTGAAAACGACCATTGGACTGAGGACCCCATTGGGACCGTGATATCTCCGAGGCCGCCTTGGATGGTCCATCCACCCGGTAGCGCCCTCTCGATTGGCGACATGACGACTTCCCTGTTCCCCTGGTTTGATATCTGCATGGTAATCTCATGCAGTGAGTCGGCGGGGACCCCTCCCTCGCTTCCTCCGGAACTAGGGGTCATCTCAATTGAGTCGCTTGGTTGGATAACCATGGGGATCTGGTATGCCCAGGTCTCCGAACTGACTCGTGATTTAACCAAAATCTGAGAGTTGAATGTTGAGCCGGCTGTGAGGAGGACTCCGGGCGGGGTGATCATGATTCCAGCGGTGATCGACCCTCCCTTGGACAGGGTGCCGGTCGAGCCTTGGCGCGAGCCCTGGAATGGCCCTAGATCCAGCAGGCCAACGTCCCATCCGGCTGGCGAGGACATCTCTATGTCATACGTCTGGGCCCCATTGCCGAGATTGTGTATCACGACTGAGGTGTTTGTAATCTCGTGGGAGTCGACTTGTATCTCGGCGGAAGGCAGGGTTACTTCTGGTTGGGCTAGCACGGGAACATCGAAGAAAATCTCCAACTGAGATTCGACGTCGAAGTCCTCGTCTGTAGCGGTGATTATCATGGAATATGTCCCGGGATCAGGAGGGGATGGGTGGACCAGTGTGAGGTTCACCGTGGTTGACTCGGTAGGTCCCAGCTCCACGTAGATCTGGTCGAAGCTCTTGTACCAGTCGAACTCGGCTCCGTCTAGCTGTCTGATCGGTTTTGTCACCTCTATGCTCGCGTTAGTGTCGAAGAGCGCGAGGTTAGTCATCGAAATCTCCCATCTCGTGGTGGTGTCCGATGCGTCCTGGAGTGTCTTCCATGGAGAATCTGTGGAGGCTTGTATCCCTGGCGCGCTGACGACTATCGGGATAACTAGCAGGTTGTTGTCCTCGTAGAGCTCGTCCAGTTGGCCTCCTGGGTCAACCTCTATCCTGATCTCTGAGTCTCCCTTTTCGGATGAGTCGGGGGTCCAATCCCACTCCAACCTAACTTCTTCTCCCGGTGACATCCCCAATGACTTCGTCTCAAGCGGGTCCCCGTTGATGTGTGCCGAAACGAAAACCTCTGCGAAGGATCCGGATCCCTGGTTTACCACTGAGACGGAGAAGCTAGTGGGTTCCCCGACCTGTGGGATTGGGGTGGAAATCTCGAAGGATCCGGGTGGGATGGAGGGGTCGGGGGTCAGGTCGTTGACGTTGACCCCTCTTACGGCTATAGCGAATGGCTGGTAGGTTCGGCTTCCCCCGTGGGAGAAGTCCTTGACCTTGACGTTCCATATCCCCGTGGTAGCAGAGTCGATCAGGACGACCTCAACGTTGTTCTTGTCGTCCTTCTCCCCACCCGTTGTGGAACGGCCATTTGCAAAGTCGTTGCCGAGGTATGTGACGGTTCCGTCGGGAGAGGTGACCTCGAGGTTCAGGTCGTTCCTGAGCTGAGTCCCCGAGAACGTCGATCCTGGGTAGTCGGACCATGCCAAGACAACCTTGAGGGGCTCGCCGGAACGAGTGACGTCGAAGTTGTACGAGGCCTCTTGCCCGCTAGAGAGCCTGGAACGGTCGTCGACGAAGATTCCGACGTCACTTTCTGGTAGCAGTGTGTTCACCAGGTTGACCCTGCCCCATCCCTCGTCGTTGTTTGGGATGTCCCTCGTGCCCATATCCTCAGCACCCAGAATCAGCATCGCCTTCACCAGTGCGCCTTGTGGCTCGGGCCGCTCGGCGATCTCCATGAGATACTGCCTGACCAGTGCAGATGCGCCTGCTGCTGCTGGGGTGGCCATCGATGTGCCACTGTACTCGACATACCAGTCATCGTTGAGGTTGTCTGGCGCCTCGGAAGCTTCCTGGGCCTTGCAAGACCTCACATAGTCCCCGGCCGCGACTATGTCTGGCTTGATTCTCCCGTCATCGGTGGGACCCCTGCTGCTCCAATAGTACATCTCGTTGGCAGAATCGCTGCTGTATCTGTTTACGTGAGCTCCTACTGTGATCACGTTCTTCGCAGTACCCGGGGGTGAGACTCCGTCGTCTCTCTCGTTTCCAGCAGCGAATAGAACGGTCATGCCGTCGTAGGACCAGTATTGGTCCCAGGTCGAGGTGCGATCATCGGCATCCTCTGATTGTGTTGAGTAGTCTCCTCCTGCGTTCCAGCTTCCCCAGCTGTTCGTGTGGATTCTAGCCCCACCAGAGCTGTAAGCCGAGTTCAGGAGCGAGTACACTCCAGGGCCAGAAAGGGCGCCGGAGTTATCATCCTCCATAGCCTGCATGTAGAGTTCAGCTTGAGGTGCTATTCCCTCGTACGATGCGGTGCGGCTTCCCGACCCCAGGACCGTGCAGGCAACGTGAGTGCCGTGTCCGTCGTTCGTGTCCGCTGTTGAGCCATCGTTCGCAACGTCGATCCTCTGAACTATCCTGGATCCGAAGTCACCGTGATCGTGATCGATGCCAGTGTCTGCAACCGCAACCCTCTGCCCGCTTCCATTCAGACCGGTGAAGAAGAAACTCTCCACGGAGTTTGCTTCCATGTGTGACCTAGCTAGGTTGTTCCAGATGGATAGCTCGGGAACGGGTGAGACGTAGGCTACTTCTGGATTCATTGCCAGGGATGAGACTGAATTTGGGTGGATGTTCCCGAAGTGGATTCCGATGGAGGGAGACCACTCGGACTCTAAATGAGCCTGTGAGGATCTGGCTACTGATCCACTTAGACCGACACCGGGAGAGTCGAGCCTGACCAATTCTGAATCCTTCCACCCTATCACTTCAACCTCTGTGATTGACTGCTCGTACCAGAGGCTGTCGTGAACGATTAGTGCCAGGGGGACCGGATGGGTCGCTGCAACGAATGGTAGGCTGGATACCGATTCTAGTTCTTCCATCGTACCCTGGATTAGGAAACCAGACGGTGGTATTGTGGTCCTGACAGCCACGTTTGCGGCTTCAAGGATGCCGACTCTGGCTTCCCAGAGCCCAGTTTCGGGAGAAATCAGAACCATCGCCAGATCTGGCCTGTCGGTCATCATGGAATCCGGGATGCCGGGGTTGAGAAGCAAGCCAGAAGTTGTGAATGCCCCGATCGAAGAGTCCGCCCAGAGGCTCCGATAGCCCTCCTCCCCTTGGGAGATGAAAGGCGTGCCTAGGTCTCTGACGCTATCCGGGTCGGGAGAAATCTCAATCCTGGTTACGTCGGTTGGCAGTTCGTCAGGGATTTCAGCCGTAGTAGGCCCTCCTTGGTTTGGAAGGCTGAGCGTAGATGAGAGGAGGAAGATAAGTATGAAAGCGGATATCTGTTTCTCCATCGTCTAAATCCCCTTTTTCCCACGCTTTGATACTATGGGTCACTCGTGAATCCAGAAGCATGTTGGATTAGAAAATCTCGAAAGGCGGCTGGTCAACGAAGGACTCCCTTGTCCACTCCCCCACTGGATGAGTCCAGACATGGAGTTCTCGTTGTCCGTCGTAGTCGAAATACTCCAGAGTAATCTCGATGAAGTAATCCTCCCACACGGACTGACCGAGGACCACCAGCTCTAGGTCGTCCGCCGGAGTATTGGATATCGAGCTATGGGCTGTAAGTCTAGAGATGTAGAAGTCGTGCCTATCTATCTCCGACTGATCTGAGTCTAGGAATCTGATTGTCAGGCTGACTTCCTCTATCGCCCTGCTCCCCTTGTTGTCGAGCTCGACGAGGACTACGTGTCCAGAGCCGGCCTGCATGTATACGACTTCGACATCCACGTTCTCGTAGGGTATCACCCAGATGATCGAGAATATCGAAGCCAGTGCGATCAATAGCACCATTACCGAGGCGAATACTACTCGCTTGGGGGTTATGGAGTGAGAAGCGTCCTCAAGCCTCTCCAGGATATCATGGGCGACGTCCTCGTCCACTTCGGAGGCCTGCCCTAGAATTCCGCCTGGCTCCTTCATTACATACCCCCTATTGTTGCGATGGCAGTTAGTATCCCCGAGGATATTGGTTCCGGGGCCATCCAATGGCTGGTTGAGCCTGAGAACCCTGGAATCAAGTTCAGTAGTGAGAGATCGGATGCGAAGCCATTGACCCCCAATGTCGTACCCGCTGGGATGCCTCCCGTCACTTGTGCATCGAGCATGACCCCCCTGAGGTCGATATCGACTCCATTGACCTCAGCCGTAGCCCTGGCCGAGATGATTATCCTGCCTCCCTGGACGTCAGACACCTCGATCACTTGGTATCCTGGAATCATCACCGTCACCCTTCCGAACTCGTGGACCTCGATATTCGCACTCTTGAGATTCTCTCCGAGGGCCTCCATCTGTTCCAGAACCACTGGAGGTAGGGTAGGAATGTCAGTCGCCCTGAAGTACAGTCTTTCGACGCCGTCACCGCTCGATCTGATGTTCAAACCGAATGATTTGGTTGGCTTTATCGACAGTCTGTCTGCAAGGCCCTCTGCCATCAGTACGATGTCTCCCTTGCTGTTTATCGCCCTCCCCTGGGCTTCGATATAGAGGGACATGCCCTCGCTGGATGCAGAGAAGTCGAGGATCGGCAATCCCTGGAAGGCGAGATTCTGGGTGATGTCGAAGTTCAAGTCAGGCTCGGTTGTGAGATTCATGGAACCTGGAATCTGAGTCAGGAACATGGTTGCCGGCCACCACAAGTTCTCCATCCACTGCAACTGCTGAATCATTATCGAACCCACGCCAAGGTCCCCCCGGCGGAACTGCTCGGGAACCGTCACGTCCATCGAGATGGCGTTACCGATGCTTGCTTGTATCTCGACAGACTCTGGGATGTCTTGTACCATCATCTCAGTTCTAGTTCCGGACTGTCGATCAAGAATCAGGGCATGGAACCACTCGAGCCTGTTTGACATGGAGTAAAGCGCCGAAGTGGAGGTCTCAGTTATCCCCCCCATCGTTTCTGTTCGGAAGACCGCGTCAACCAACAGAGATGTTGGCTGGCCTACCTCAAGGCCATCGATCGTCAGGAAGACGTCCTGGCCGTTGACGCCCCTGGAGGCGATGACTAGCTCGGGATTGAACGGCTCCCATCCTTCCATCCCTATTGTTACGGCCCAAACTTCGCCGTTGGGGATCGAAGTTCTGGAGACCGAGAGGTCGGCCAATGCTGGCAGATTCGGGATCCACATCTTGAGGTGGAAACCCTCGGAAATCCCGTTTGGTGCAGAATTCAGAACTACCCCATGAACCCACTCTGGCTCATCTATCGAGTCGTCGCCCATGCTTGACTCGACGACTAGATCGAAAATTGAGTCGGCCTCTAGCCCGAGGGAGAATGAGAAGTTCCCCTCCCCAGAGCTTGATCCAGTCGAGATATCGGTGGTTATTCCGGAAAGAACGCCATTCACTGACCTTCCCAAATCCGAGAATCCACCGATGAAGAATGCGACCCCTGTCATCCCCTGCGAGGAGTTTAGCTCGGGGATGTCAAGTGATGGCCCTGAATCAGAACCCGTGGGAATCTCGACTGATAGGCTGGAGGGGAGGGGGTCGATCTCAGCTAGCACATTCAACGGGAGGGCCTCGCTCGAGGGGGCGTTTCCTATGTTGATTCGCATTGCGTTTCTGCCCTCTATGGTGGCGAATGCCGTCCCAATTCCGGCTTTGCCCGGTGCTCCCTGCTCAAGAGGAGGTATCCACCCGACCTCACTTACTCCTGATACTGTGGCTGAAAGGGAAGAGGTATTGCTTGGAGGGTCGTGATGGAAGAGGAAATGATCGCCTTCCATGGACATTGGCGCTGATGAGTCGCTAATCTGGGCCTCTATCTTATCGATGGCAGAGTCTGATGACCAAGAGATTACCGAGCCAGAAGTTGTTGAGAATGAGCTAGGGAATCCGGATACTCGGACAGCCTGGCGAAGGGAACCATCGTATCCCGTGTAAACGATTGAGCCTATTTCGGAGGACGCGGAGTAGTCTACTCCGCCGGGGGAAACAGAAATTGTGATGTTGTTTGGGACATCTGATAGCCATGCGGACTGGTAATCTGGATTATCTAGGGAAGCCGTCTGATGGCTTATGTAGGACAGTCTGATGTCCTCGTTCGAAACTGTCTGCAGAGTCAGAACCTGGGTTTCAGAGGAGTTGTCATCCACCAGGGAGAAGGCCTGCAATCCGGAGAAATTCACGCTGGCTGCGACTGGAACGAGCGGTTCCTTGGGTCCGTGATCGGTCTGAATCATTCCTAGACCTCGGTCAAGAGCCAGTATTACGTGGTTCCCAGAAGACGTGGGGTGATCGGAGGAGCCGATCTGCATCGAGAGTTCTGAGAGAGGGTATGCGTTTCTTGATGCTAGCCAATTGTCGGTCATTAGCAGGTGGATCTCCCTGCCGGAGATTCCTCCAGCATCGACGCTGCCGCTAATCAGCTCGACTAACGTGGATGGAACCTCGTTCAAGATGCTCCCCACGTCGAGGAAGACATCGACCAAGTTGAGGAGGACCGAGTCAACAATCTTTGAGATGAAGTCAAGATTGTTGCCTGTGTCTAGGGAGTTGTTGGATTCTGGAGCGCCACCCAGACCGAATGACCCGTAAACCGCTACTGCGGATGGAATTGAGTCTGCGAAGATGTGGATGCGTCTGTGATCCTCACTATCTCCTCCGCGAGAGAACCATGATGTGTAGTCCAGCTCTTGAATCGGCTGGGCTGACCGAACTACAATCAGACTTTCCGGTGGGTCGGCTGGATTTACTGGCAGCGTGGGGTCGTCTACATTTTGGCTGTTATCTCTGGTGAAGTTCTTGATGCCGATGATCAGGCCGAGCCTATCTGGGATGTCTCCGGGTAGTTCCGGTTGATCCGCTGATCCCAACATCCGGAATGCCCTCTCAATCTCCCCATCCGTTAGAGACCCAGCAGGCATTCCTCTGAACCAGCCTAGTGAATCGGTGGTATTGCCGTATGATCCGTCTGACTCCGACTCAGGCAGGTCAGAGCGATCCTCGTGGAAGTGGATGTGCAAATCCGATCTCCTATCTGCCCAGTACTCCAGGGTCGTGAGGCTCTTCTCACCTGTTAGGCCACCGGATGTGGGTAGTACGCTATCTGTCCTGACGACAAGCTCAGCAGAGCTGGGTAGGCGCTTTGACTCCCCGTGGGGATGAAATCGGGCTTCGATGTATGCTAGTTCCCACATATCCCTGTCAGAGTTGTCTTTGGGCGGGGAATAGTGTATGTATCCGAATCCAGCAGAGACTCCACATGAGATCTCTAGGGAGGTTCTGGTGTAAAGTTCCGAAGTGTCGTAACTCTCGGAGCATTCGTCCTGACCGCCGTTATCGAATCTGAGAGAGTAGGGTGCAGATATGGAAGCGAATGTTATCCCTGACTCCTCTGGAGGATCGACGAGGCCGAATGGATCTGTAATGGCTGCAAGGAGGGTGGAGGCGAAGTCTTGGCCGGTGCCAACTAGATCGAAGTACAGCCTCTCTATCCCCACTTCGAACTTGAAGTCGTTTGGCGGAGTCGTGAACCTTGAGTCGATGACCCAAACATAGCTCTCGCCCTCTCCGAGGTTCAGGAGCGTGCCGGAAGCCGAGTAGGAGAATGCCTTGATCAGGGAAACGTGGAGCGATTCCATGTTATCCCAATCTGTATCCGATGCGCTGTTTCCGATGTCTCTGACAGAGAATTGGATTCCGGGCTCAATCCAAAGAGTGCCTCCCTCTATCCCCCAGCCTCCGATGAAGTCCACGTCCACGGTCAATCCCACCTGGATGTCATCATCGCCATCCCCATCGACGTCGACTGAATGCAGAAGTGCCTCTGTGTTCGTGTTGATGATTGAGAAAAGGGATGCGCTGAATGAGACTACCTCGTACTGCTCAGTAATTTGCCCGCTGTCATCCACGTACTGTGTCCAGATTACATAGTCAGTGATGTTGAATAGAGTCTGCCAGATGTTGTCAACCATTCCAGGGTTATTGCCTCCGTTGAGCAATAGATCGTAAGGTGCTGGATGTTCCACCGTAGGGGGAGTGGTGCTGACCATCGATAGGCCCTCGATAGACGGCCCGACCACGGAAATCGGACTGTCCGGGTCCGAAGTAGTGACTGAGTCCCGGACAGCGTCTATTCTTGAGTCTGCCAGGGGCGAGACTGAGTTTTCCTCCAAGAAGGATTTCCTCTCATCGAGCATTTCATTGAGTTCATCTAGAACGCCGAAGTCGCTAGATTCCAACCTCGGCTCCCCGCTCACACTGGAGAAGGGCAATAGCAATGGGGAGACGAATATCAATGCCAAGAATATCGTGACCTTTACCTGACCTTGGGGGGGTTTTCCCGAACGAGGTTCTCGGTCCATTCTAGAACGCACCTCCTAGAGGTGCGCTATAGGGTGTTGCCCTACATGTAACTCTGAATATCTCCGTTTCTTACAGGTCAGCTAGTTCCGACCATCTCTTCCGAGCCACAGTGTGGGCAGTTTGTGTAAGCTGAATCTAGACCTTCTGGTAGTGTGATCTCGAATGCTTTGGAGCACTTGCTGCAATTACATCTTACCTTTGTCCCCTTGGAAGGCTCGGGTTCAATCTCCTCCGGGGTTGATTGGAGGTCTCCAAGGAGTGAGTCTCCCAAGTCGGTGGGAATTGTTGTCTCCTCTTGGGATGAGGGGGTTTTTCCTAGCAGATCGAACATATCAGGTCCGTTTTGTGGGACTTTCATTTCCTCCCTAGGGGGTTGGAAAGGTGATTCTCCCCCTCTTCCCCACATCTGGGCCTGCATTTGGGGAGAAGGGGGCTGTGGTGGTCCTTCCTCTTCCTCTTCGTTCGAAACATCTGAGAATTCTGACATCCTGCGTCTCACTGCTGAATTATACAGGAAGAAGGCAACGCCTGAGCTGATGATTAGCAGGACTGCTGCAATGGCTGCGATAACCTGCCAAGTGAGGCCGTTGCTGGATTCGCTCGCCTTGACGATGACCAGTATTTCTGCATATGAAGTCAGGCCGGCATCGTTCTGAATTCTGCATACCACATCGGTTGGTCCCTCTGTGTTGAATTCGTGGATTACCGAAGGGCCACTGAGCTCAATCTCGTTGTCTGTCCCCTGACCTATTGTCCATGTGTAATCCAGGCCCTCGGATTGGTTATCCTGTGCGGAGATCTCCAGATTTATTGGTTCGCCGTAGTTTACCTCAATCTGAGTTTCGTACTGTGAGATCTCGGGCGCGGTGACATCGATGAAATTCACAACGACGTCCTTCTGGGTGGTCATTCCAGATCTGTCCCGGACGGCTAGGGAAATCACATGCTGTCCGGGCGAGTATTCTTCTGAGACCTGTAGGGTTAGTGTCGAATATTGTCCTGTGAGGGAGTAGTTGGAGAGGATAATCTGGCCATCCATCATCCAATCCAGGCTCTCCACCCCCCAATTGTCAGTGAAGGAGGCACTGATGGAAATCTGTTCTCCGAATCCCTTGGTGACCTCTCCCGTCACTCCCAGGGAAACCGATGGAGCAGACATGTCAGTTACTCTGACGGTCCTAGAAACACTAGCACTCCTGGAATCGACTGATGTTGCAGAAAGCCGGACTGTGTAGTTCCCAGGCTCATCCCATCGGTGCTCCAGAGTCAAACCACTCCCGTCGCTAACTCCGTCCCCATTGATGTCCCATGAAAACCCAGAGTCTGGAATCTGACCGGATTTGTTTGGGGTTGTAGATGCAGAGAGGTTCACCGAGGCGCCAACATCAACCGATTCGAGGTCCGTCTGACTGGTTATGGATGGTGCTAGCACCGGAGTCAGAGTGACTGTGACAGTGACAGCGACGTTGGAGGTTCCCGCCCCACCACCTCCAGGACCCTGGCGGTTATCCACTACAATGTACAGATTCTCCCCATCGATGTCACTCGCCTCCCAGGGAAGGTATCTTTCTTCGGAGACCAGTAGCATATCAGCTGAATTGATCCTGAGCGAAGAAGACCAGTTCGTGGATGGGGAGTAGTAAGAAAAGGCAGTCTCTGACATTACGAAAATGTCCGGCTCTCCGAGCATGGTTCTTGCATGAATCTCCACGAATGTTCCCTCGTCGACTGTGAAGGGCCCGTGTGCAACCGAGTATTCACCCGGCTCAACCCTATGAATGGAGTCGGCGAGAGTAAACTGCTCAGTCTGTATGACACTCGCATCTAGTTCGAGATTTGCGGATAGTCCTCCCTGATCACCTTGACCAGAATCCTGAGGATGAGCCAGGTTGTCCAACACCAGATACCAACGTGTTTGTCCCCTATCACTAGGAGTCTGCCAGTGCCACTCCCCGGTTCCGCTGAATGACTCGAATACAGATTCGGCCATCCATACTGTGTCAGTCCTGTAAGATTGCTCGTTTTGGTAAATGGAAACCGTGTTTGATGGGAACAGAAGGATGTCGATTTCCTGATCCGCTGAGATTTCGAAGGCCAAGTTTGTCCCTGGGTCGTGGATTCCTAGATCTACGCGGATGCATTCTTGATCCATCACGGTCCAGTTATCAGGCAGAGAATCAAGACTGGAATTGGTGCATGAGATTACTCCCTTTGTCGAAACAGCCCCAACAGAAACAACCGTTGTCATCAGTAAGGCGATTACCAATACGCTAACCCAACGCATCATCGTATTCCGGTTCACCCTCCCCTTTTGAACGATATCGCAAGAAAGTTCAACGTTGAGTCTAGAGATTCCGGGGGATGGGGGTCTGTGGGAACCATCGCAATAGAACCACGTCTCCGACCGACCTCACCCATGTCCATGGGACGGCGACATGCGTGCGCCCCTCGACCAATGCATCTGGTGGGTCTGAAACGAATATGTGGGTGCAAGACCAGTTGTTCACATCTATCACCGTATCATGAACAGTCCCGAGAAGACGTCCGTCCGGGATGATGACCGGTAAACCCCTGATTTCCGATGCGTGACGGTCCGCCATAGTGAGATGCAATTCATCATTCGGCATCAATCTGACGGATTGGCCGATTACTTTCCGCGGTTCTTGTTCGCCTTGAGGCTTGGGCGGAGCTTCTCTGCCCCCTTGCCCTTGTTCAGCAGGCCCCTTCCTCTCTTTCCAGCTCCAGTCTTGCCCCTGAATGCCCGTCCTCGATGGCTTGAGCCGCTGGAGACCCATCCCATATCCTTGTCAGACTTGATTGCAGGATGCTCGGGATCGATCATAATCACCTCGTAGAACTTGTTCTTTCCGTCTTCACCGACCCAATACGAATTGAGGACCTCTAGGTTCGGATACCTCCTCGCAGACCTCTCCTCGGCGATCCTCTGAATCGACTTGCCCATGGTGATCTTCTTGATTCCAGCCTTGGAAGGCTTCCTCTTCATGTGTATCTTGCCCTTCCTCAGGCCACCGCGTCGAACTCTGGTTCTTACGACGACCACGCCCTGCTTTGCCTTGTAGCCGACTCTCCTAGCGGCATCGATCCTAGTGGGCTTTTCGACCCTGATGAAGACTGGTTCCTTCCTCCATCCAGCCATCCTGTCTATCCTATACCTGGAAGGGATGCCCTCCTTGGGCTTCTTCCATGCCGCGCTTACGTGCTTGTGCAAACCCATAGTCAGACCTCTAGCGGCCCGCCGACCTAGAACTCATTTATGAGCCTGCTTGCACCATCGGGAAGTGGTGGATGACGGATGGAAGGGGTAGAAATACTGGATATTGGTTCTCTAATGGGTCACGAGGAGGTCATCCCGAGCAATCTGGAAAGCAGGACTGCGAAGCTTCTGGAAAGGGGTTTCTACAAGCCCATCATCGCTGACAGGAGCTCTCTCGTGATCCTTGATGGCCATCACAAATGGACTGCTGCGAGGGTTCTGGGACTTGCAAGGGTGCCTGTGTTGTTGGTCGACTACCTAGTGGACGGAGGTGTCGAGGTCGATGTCTGGCCTGACTGCGGGAAGGCCTCGATAACCAAACAGGAAGTGCTTGACATGGGGATTTCCGGAGATCTCTTCCCACCGAAGACCAGTCGGCACTCTCTTCCATTCAAGATTCCGTCAATCGGCATCCCTCTCAGTGAACTATCGGACTAATCGGGTTGGTCCGCGCTCCCGGACTTGAACCGGGGACCCCCTGATGGCTGCCTACAACCAATGTGTTTCCAGTCTACAGTCAGGTGCTCTAGCCAACTGAGCTAAGCGCGGCAGGTCAAGGGAGTGACCCCCGCCTTATCTCGCTTTCCGGTGATATGGGGCTATCGAGGCCTCCAATTCGTTGTCCCCGCAAATTCAAGTGGGTCCGATAATCGCCTTCCGAGGCTGGTCGCATTCCTCAACGGTTAAGAAGGCAAAGAGAAGACTGAGGGGGCGTAATAGGCAGAAATGCCTGGGATGCACGTGCGTTGATATGGTAGAGGTACCCAGTAGTTCAGTAACCCCGGGAGGGGCTGGCAATGCCCCTGCAAGGATACCCACCGCGCTGACCGACAAGGAGTTGGAGAACTTCGGGCCACCCGATCCGAGAATACTGGTATGCGGGTGCGGGGGTTCTGGAAACAACACGATGAACAGAATCACGCACATAGGTGTTGAAGGGGCCATTACGGTGGCAATCAACACGGACAAGCAGCATCTCGACAACACTAGAGCAATGCAGAAGCTCCTGGTTGGACGACACATCACAAGGGGCCTAGGGGCTGGTGGTGATCCGGCAATGGGCAGAAGATGCGCTGAGGCTGGCAGGGACGTCATAACCAAGATAGTGGATGGCGCTGACCTTGTCTTCGTCACTGCGGGACTCGGAGGGGGCACAGGGACTGGTATTGCCCCCATTGTCGCCGAGGAGGCGAAGAGGTCCGGTGCCCTAGTGGTGGCCGTAGTTACGACTCCTTTCACTGTAGAGAGGAGGAGGAGGATGGAACTCGCGCTCGAGGGTCTTGAGCTAGTCAGGAAGGCTGCTGACGCAGTCCTAGTCCTGGACAACAACAGACTCCTGCACTTCGTCCCCAACCTACCTCTAGACGAGGCCTTCAGCATCATGGACCAATTAATCGCCGAGATCGTGAAGGGAGTTGTGGAGACGATAACCCTCCCGAGCCTGATCAACCTAGACTTCGCTGACGTCCGTTCCATCATGACGGGTGGCGGGGTTACGATGATGCTCTACGGGGAGAGCGACCAAGGGCCAGAGGAGGTCGTTCACGAGTCCTTGAACCACCCTCTCCTGGACATAGAGATAGATGGAGCAACTGGGGCTCTGATTCACGTCACTGGTGGGCCCTACATGACTCTTGAGCAGGCCAACCAGGTAGTCGACCTGATGACGGCTCGCCTCTCGCCCAACGCGAACGTGATTTTCGGGGCGAGGCAGGATCCGGCATTCGGGGACACCATCAAGGTCATGTCCATCATTACAGGAGTGGCTCATGAGAGGCTGGGCAGGGAGATGGTCAGCGCAAACATGCTAGGCGAGGCCCTGAACATAGCAAGGAAAGCCAAGGAGCGGTCCTCGGACGGCGGATTCCAGAGGTTTGACTAGTGAACGGGTATGGAGAAGCCTCAAACATGACCTATGGGAGAGAGAACTGATGGCAAACAGACTCATCGCTCTCAGTATGGTGTTTTTCCTGCTGTCCTCTGTGATGGCGGCACCTGCATCCGCGCAGGCAGCAACTGACCCGCGTCAGCCCTCGGTGGATAATCCGCATATGCACTTCTGGGGGACTTCCGACCTGTCCTCGTGCTGGACTCACTTCGACAGCAACGACTCAACGGGCTCTTCTGAAGAGGGCTACGGAGCAAGGACCTATGGCAGTGGACAAGTGGAAATCTCACTCTCATGCAGGAGCCAAGACAACTTCAAGGACAATATGTACCTGAACCCGAACGGAACCATCCGCATCGAGATAGGTGTCTACATTTTCTCTGACGACTGTGATCCAGAGCAAGACTCCAATTGCAAGGAGTTGACCCTCACTCTTCGCAGGGGCAATCTAGCTGTAGCGACTCAGACCTTCCCCTCTGTCTCCGTGGATGGGGATAACGAGCAAGTCGTGTGGGAAATACCCGTTGATAACAACATGACAGTGTGGAACAAGAGTCAGGAGGAGCCGACATTAGAGGTTGAGTTCTCCAAGCCTGGGTACAATGGCCTTGAGTGCTTCTTTGCCGACTGCACAGGGGAGTTCAGATTCTACTACTCGAACAACGAGGATGGCATGGATGTGGAAGCGAACTTCCCCATCATCAACATGTCCGAGGCAGTAGACCCGGATGGTGAGGACGGCAGCGGAAGTGGTGGCTCTGATGATGGCGCATTGCCAGGATTCGGAGTACTCGCGGGCCTCGCTGCTATGGCTATGGCAGTCATATCTCCTCGAAGGGGATCTCAGACTCCTCGCCAGTAGACAGGTGCTTCACCTTGACATTTCCATTGGACCACTCGTCTGGCATCACCATCACCAGCCTCTCTGCCCCGATCCTCTCTGCATGCCTGAATACCCACTTCATCTTCTTGTCCTCCAGCACCAAGTCCACGCCCCTGCCACCGGACCGAAGGGACGATGCGACCCTCATCGCCGCACCCCTCAACTCGGACCCCATGCCGAAGACGATGTCCTGGACCCCATGATGGAGGTCCGGTACCAGACCCTTCGCCTCCAACAGCTCCATGACAACCATGTCCCCAAACCCGAACCCGGTTGCCGGCAGATCCTTGCCCCCCAGGGTCCCAATCAGCCTATCATAGCGACCACCGCCGCAGACCGCTCGCAACTCTCCGGCCCTGTCGTGTGCCTCGAATACCGGACCGGTGTAGTAAGCAAGACCACGGACCACGGAGGCATCGAGCTCTATCCATTCGCTGATTCCGTATGACTCGGCCAGGGAGAATATCGACATCAGCTCGGCTACTGCCTCGCTTTTCTCCCCCAGAGCGCCCTCCAGGTCTTTCAGATCGGTAATGCTGAGGACCGACTGGATGGTGGATATCGCCCCTTGATCGAGCCCCAACTCTGACAGCTGGGACTCTATCACGTCCCCTGGAAGTTTGTCCATCTTGTCAATCACAATGCAAGTCTTGGAGAAGCCGTCGCCGGAGATTCCTAGCGATCCTAGTACCTCCTCCAGGACCTTCCTGCTGCTCACCCTGATCACCAAGTCATCGGAGGAAAGACCCACGCTGCGGAAGAAGTGGACTAGCACGGAGATTAGCTCCGCGTCTGCCTCCACCCCATCGGCCCCCCATATGTCGACGTTCCACTGGTAGTGCTCTCTCCCGCGTCCCCTCTGAGTCCTCTCGTAGCGCCAGCACTGGGGGATTGAGTACCACTTGATCGGTAGTGGGAGGGCGCCTGACCTGGCCATCACCATCCGTGCCAGGGTGGGGGTCATCTCGGGCCTGAGGGCGACTTTGCGACCGCCCTTGTCCTCGAAGTTGTACAGTTGCTGGGTGATCTCCTCCCCAGACTTCCTCGTGTAGAGTTCCTCTGTCTCCAAAACAGGTGCATCGTACTCCTCGAACCCGTGTGAAAGCGCGGCGCTGTGGAACCTCTCGAACAGCCAATTCCGCACTCGCATGTCTTCCGGGTAGAAGTCCCGAGTGCCTCGAACGCCCTTCGTCACGACTCTGCCATGAACGGGGCCACTTCAAGCCCTACGTCGTTCTCGGAATGCATCTAGCCTTTCTTTGCGAGTCACCCGGCCATCCGCGAGTGGGAATGCATAGTACCGGAGAGCGAGGAAAGTGAGGAATCCAAATGCTGAGGTGTTGACCACCCAGGATACGATCTGGCTGATTCCGATTATCTCGAACATGATGTGGAA
>Ga0208764_10000224_pt1 | contig 34306 bp, 31 predicted proteins | sample ETNtaG_18_FD_185762 | JGI IMG/M metagenome (GOLD analysis project Ga0208764, IMG submission 185762) | Marine microbial and viral communities from oxygen minimum zone, Eastern Pacific Ocean - ETNP201302SV91 (SPAdes) (version 2) | ecosystem: Environmental > Aquatic > Marine > Oceanic ... | reverse complement strand
CAGCATCAAGAACTGGGATTGCTGATATTAGAGAAATAATTGATTCAGTTAGTTATTCAACTACTTCTGCACGTTATAAGATATATATTATAGATGAAGTTCATATGCTTTCTAAGTCAGCATTTAACGGATTATTAAAGACTCTTGAAGAACCGCCTCCTCATGTCAAATTTATCTTTGCAACTACTGAAGTTCACAAGGTTCCATTAACAATATTGTCGCGATGTCAAAGATTTGATCTCAGACAACTTGACGAGAAAAATATGTTAAAACTTTTGAAAAAAGTTTGTTTAAACGAAAATGCGGATATTGATGAAAATATTCTTTCCATAATTGGGAGGGCGGCATCAGGTTCAGCAAGAGATGGTTTATCAATATTGGATCAAGCCATAACTTTAAGTCAGAATGATCAAGAGATTGATGAAAATGCAATTAGAGAAATGCTTGGTTTATCTGATCATTCTCGCATTATTGAGCTTTTCAAATCAATTTCTTTAGGGGATATAGAAAAGGCTTTAGATGAAATAAAAGAACAAACCGACTTAGGAGCTGAGCCTTCAAATATTATTTCTACTTTAGGCGATATTGTTCATGAATTAACTCTTTTGAAAGTTTCAAAATCAAAAGATGATAATTTATTTTTAGGCCCTGAAAATTTTTCAAAATTAATAGAACTAAAAGAAAATCTTGATGTAAGAAAATTATCTAGATTTTGGCAAATGCTATTAAAGGCTGATTCTGAAATTAAGAATTCTTTTAATGCTTATTCTGCTCTTGAAATGGTTATTATAAGGATGTCATATGTTTCTGATTTGCAGACTCCAGCTGAAATTATAAATTCACTTGAGGGGTCAGAAGAAAATAAAAAAAAAAAAATAAGTGAAAATAATAAAAAAAATCAAAATCAAAATTATGAAGAATCTAATATTTCTGCCGAACCGAATGGTGAAAGTATAAATTCTTTTGAAGATATTATTAAATTAGCAGGTAAATATAAATTTTTGATATTAAAGAAATTTCTTCAAGAAGATGTAAGATTAGTTAGTTTTGAAAAAGGCAATATTGATATTAATGTTCCCGAAGGACAAGATGAAATTATTAAGGAATTAATTGCAAAGCTTTATGAGTGGAGTAATCAGCGGTGGATAATTAATGTTTCTGAAAAAAAAGGTGATGAAACATTCATTGAAAAGGAAAAGAATATAAAAAAGCAAATTATAGATGAAGTCAGTGATAATGATGAGATTAAAAAAGTAATGGAGGCCTTTCCTGATTCTAAGATTACAGCTGTCAACAAGGTAGAGAATTAGAATGAGCCAAAGTGAGATTGATAATTTAATAGAATTATTGGCAAGGTTGCCTGGAATAGGCCCTAGGTCGGCAAGGAGGCTTGCTTTAAGTTTATTAAAAAAACCTGATTCTCTTATGAGGCCCTTGGCTAAATCTATTATTGATACTGCAGATTCTATAGTTAAGTGTAATGAATGTGGAAATCTTGATACTAAATCTCCTTGCAATATTTGCGACGACCAAAAACGTGATGTATCAGTAATTGTTGTAGTTGAAGAAGTTGCAGATCTTTGGGCGCTAGAAAGAGCTGCTGTTCATAAAGGACTTTATCATGTTTTAGGGGGTTCGCTTTCAGCGATTGATGGAATTAGTCCAGAAAATATTGGAATTGCATCTTTAATTGAAAGAGCTAAAAAAGAAGAAACAAAGGAAATAATACTTGCAATGAATGCCACTATAGATGGGCAGACTACTGCTTATTATATTACTGATCAATTATCTTCTATTGATATAAAGGTTTCTAGATTAGCAAGGGGCGTTCCAGTTGGTGGTGAATTAGACTATATGGATGATGGCACACTGTTAGAGGCTATAGAATCAAGACAGCCGTTTTAGAATATTCTTATTGCGAACTTTTTTAAGTCGGTTTATCAAATAGTATGGCTATTAAAGAAATTATAAAAGTACCTAATCCAATATTGAAAAAGATTTCTAAACCCGTAAAGGAAGTTAATGATGAAATCAGATCAATTTTAGACGATATGCTTGATACCATGTATGATGCACCTGGAATAGGGCTTGCGGCAATTCAAATTGGAATTCCTTTAAGAATGTTAGTAATTGATATCTCAAAAGAGGAAAAAAAAGATCCTTTATTCTTTATTAATCCTGAAATTGTTGAGCCATCAAAGGATTTAAGTTCTTTTGAAGAGGGTTGCTTATCTGTGCCTGGTATATGGGAAGAGATTGAAAGACCAGATAAATGCAAAGTTAAATTTTTAAACAGAAAAGGTAAAAAACAAGAAAAAGAATGTAATGGATTGCTTGCTACGGTAATTCAACACGAAATTGATCATTTGGAAGGAATTGTTTTTGTAGATCATTTATCAAGATTGAAGAAAGATCTATCAATCAAAAAATCAATAAAGTTCCAGAAGAATCCTGTAAAAGAAGATCGCTTATCACACTACAATGAACAAAAGTGATAAAATAAATAATATAAAAATAGCTTTTATGGGCACTCCTGATTTTTCTGTGCCTGTGCTTGAAAGTCTGACTAAAGGCAATTTTGATATTTCTTGCGTTTTTACTCAAAAAGGAAAACCAGCTGGAAGAGGTATGAAGAATTCAGATTCTGCTGTTTTTAATTATGCCTCTGAAAATAATCTATATATAAGGACTCCAGAAAAATTTAACAAAGAAGAAATAGATTTTATATCAGATCAAAAATTGGATGTTTTACTTGTTGTCGCCTACGGAATGATATTGCCTGAAGAAGTTCTAAAATTACCTAGGTATGGATGTATAAATATCCACGCTTCTTTACTGCCATTTTGGAGGGGCGCTGCACCTATCCAAAGATCAATAATAGCAGGAGATAATGTAACGGGTTTATCATATATGGTTATGGAGAAGGGACTTGATGTAGGTCCAGTTATTAAACGACAAGAAATTAAGATAAATTCGGAAGACAATTTCTTAATGTTACATAATGCTCTATCAAACTTAGCTGCAGATTCAGTTAATAATGTTATTAACGATTATTTAAATGGAAGGTTAAAAAAAGAAGATCAAGATAATTCCAAGGCTTCTTATGCAAATAAAATAAAAAAAGAAGAAGCAAGAATTAATTGGAATAATTCTGCACAATTTATAAAAAATTTAGTTAATGGGTTGAGCCCAAGCCCGTGCGCATGGACTATGACTCATGAAGGGAAAAGATTAAAAATTTTAAAAGCTAAAGTTGAAGAAATTTCTGAGAAAGCAGGATTTATTATTAATGATGATTCTATAAGAGATGGTTTTATTGTGGGTTGTGGAACTGATTCAGTTAGAGTTTTAAGAGTAAAACCAGAAGGTAAGAAAGAAATGAATGCCAAAGATTATCTTCGAGGAAATAAAATAATTTTTAGTGAAAGAGCTTTTGAATAAATGCAAAGATGGAAAATTATAATTGAATATAAAGGATGTGAATTTAATGGCTGGCAGAGTCAAAAGGATTTGTCTGGAGTTCAAGATTATATTGAAGATGCGATTTATAAGTTTTCCGGAGAAAAAGTAAGGATATTTTGTGCAGGAAGGACTGATTCTGGCGTCCATGCTCTTGGTCAAGTTGCTCATTTTGATATAGAAAAAAGTACCAATGAGAATGAGTTAAGAGAAGCCATAAATAGCCATCTTAAACCGAGTCCCATAGCAATAATTTTTGTTAAAAGTGAAAGTAATGATTTTCATGCTCGTTTTTCTGCTCTAGCCAGACATTATGAATACAAAATCATTAATAGAAGACAACCTTTGACTTTGGACAAGGATTTATATTGGCGAGTGGGCAAACCCTTAAATGTAAATCTTATGATAAAGGCTTCCAAATATTTAATTGGTACACACGATTTTACCGCATATAGGTCTGTAAATTGTCAATCTAAGTCCCCATCTAAAACGCTTGATAAAATAGATATTTCTGAATCAGGAGATAAGATTTCTTTTAAATTTTCTGCAAAATCTTTTCTTCATAATCAAGTACGATCTATTGTTGGTTCACTAAAACTTGTTGGTGAAGGAAAATGGGACCCTATAATTATTAGAGATGTTTTAGAAGCAAAAGATAGGAAAAGATGTGGACCTATTGCGCCAGCAAACGGTTTATATCTCATGACAGTTGATTACTGAGTAAAATATTCTTGAATTAAATCCAGGTATATGTCTCTTAGTTTTTCTATATCATTATTATAAGAAAACTCATTGGCTTTATGCATTGAAGATCCAACTAGACCAAATTCAATAACTCTTCCGTAATTCTTTATAAATCTAGCATCTGATGTTCCGCCAGTTGTAGAAAGATCAGGAGTAATTCCACAATGGCCTTCAATAATTTTGGATAAGCTAGTGGCTAGTTTACCAGGCTTTGTTATGAAGGAGTCCCCGGAATGTTGATAATTTATTTCATAATCAAAATTAATATTCTTTAATCTTCTTTTTATTTCAGTTTCTATTTTTTCTTTTGTAAAATTACTATTGTATCTAATGTTTAATCTTGCAGTTATATCTGAAGGGATAACATTTGAAGCTAAATTGTCCGTATCTATTGAAGTAATTTCTATATTTGAAGCATCAAAGTGCTCGTTTCCTTGATCAAATGGCTTATCTATTAATTCATTTAAAAGCGAAATTAGATTTGGAATAGGATTTTCTGCAAGTTTTGGATATGCGACATGCCCTTCAACCCCATTTACCTTGATAGTTATATTTGTACTCCCTCTTCTTCCTATTTTTATCATTTCTCCTAATTTATTTGGATTAGTAGGTTCTCCAACTATACAATCATCAAAAGTATGATTGTTTTCTTCCATCCAACTCAGTAACTTTTCTGTACCATTAATTGCGGGGCCTTCTTCATCACCTGTAATAATTAGCGCTATTGAACCATTAAATTCTTCTTTGTTCTCTAAAAAAATACTTGCTGCTGAAATAAAAGAGCTTATTGAGCCTTTCATATCTGCCGCTCCTCGGCCAATTATTTTTTCTCCATCATTTTTTCCTTCAAAAGGTGGCGTATTCCATAAACTTTCATCACCTTCCGGAACTACATCAGTATGACCTGCAAAAGATAGTACTGGAGAGCCATTACCAATTATTGCCCAAAGATTTTTAATACTTTCAGAATTATCTTCAGAAAATTCAACTATTTCGCAATTAAATCCTATCCTATCTAATCTTTCGGATAGCAATTCAATTGCGCCATCATTCTTAGGGGTTACAGAACGACATTTAATTAGTTCTGTTGTTAATTCAAGGGGATCATAAATCATACTAATCCCTTAATAATTCATTTATTGATGTTTTTGATCGAGTTTTTTCATCTACTGTTTTTACTATAACTGCGCATGATAGCATAGCATCCGATGACACATTTTTTGATGGCATACTTCCAGGAACTATAACTGAATATTCAGGAACTTCTCCATAAAGGGTTTTTCCGTTCTGCCTATCAAAGATAGGTGTAGAAGCTGTAAGAAATACTCCCATAGAAATTACTGAACCTTTTCTTACAATTACTCCTTCAGCAACTTCAGCTCTCGCTCCTATAAAACAATTATCCTCAATGATTACAGGACTAGCTTGTAAAGGCTCAAGTACACCACCTATACCAGTGCCCCCAGAAATATGACAGTTTTTTCCTATTTGAGCACATGATCCAATAGTTGCCCAAGTATCTACCATCGTTGATTCATCAACATAAGCACCAATATTAATAAAACTAGGCATTAAAACACATCCTTTCCCGACAAAAGATCCATAACGAACTATTGACCCAGGAACCGCTCTAAAGCCAGAATTCTTAAAATTATTTTCATCCCATGAAGAAAATTTAGAGTCTATCTTATCCCACCATTTAGAATCATTTGACCCACTTTCAATTAGTTTCATTTCTTTAATTCGGAAATAAAGTAGTATAGCTTTTTTGGCATATTCATTTACTTTCCAAATACTTTCTTCTAAATTTGCGACTCTTAACGAGCCATCATCAAGGCTTTGCACAATTTTTTCTACTGAACTGATTATTTTCGAATCTGAATTCGGACCAATATCTTCAATGTTTTCAAATGCGTTATTAATTATTTCTATTTCATTACTCATCTAATTTCCTATTTCTATTCAGGAGGTCCTTTATAATATTTATTGAAGAACTTTACTAGATCATCAGTTATATAATCTGCATATTGATCATTACCCCATAGCTTTTCTAATTCTTCATCATTAAATTTATCGCTCTTTTTTCTTGGTTTTCTTCTGATTAAGACTGATAACATCCCTAATTCTTTTGCATATTGTAAGTTTCTACCTATATCTTCAAACATTATAGATCTATTTACTTCAATTCGTGTTTTATCAATAAATTTAACATAAGCCTCTTTTTTCGGTTTAGGAATAAAATTACTATCTTGAATATCAAAAATATCATCAAAAAATTCATTCATTTCTAATTTAGCCAAAACATTTTTAGCATGCCCCTTTGAGCCGTTAGTAAAAATAAATTTTTTTCCTGGCAAGTTAGATATAATTTTATTTAATTTTCTATCCGGTTTAAGAATATCTAAATTAATATCATGAACAAACTCTAGAAATTCTTCAGGATTTATTTTATTTTTTTTCATCAATCCTGATAATGTAGTCCCATATTCTAAAAAATATCTTTTTTGTATATTAAAGGCTTCATCTTTATCGATTTCAAATTTATCAATGATAAATTTTGTCATTCTTTCATCTATTTGGTTAAAAATGTCTTCTTCAGGGGAGTAAAGGGTATTATCAAGATCGAAGACCCAATTCCTAATTTTGAATAATTCCATATTAAAATAATTCTATCTAATTAAAGTTCCCGCACCATGCTCTGTGAATAGCTCTAATAGTATTGCGTGTTTTACTCTTCCATCTACAATTACAGCTGCACTTACACCATTTTCTACTGCCTTTAAGCATGTGTTGACTTTTGGAATCATCCCTCCAGAAATAATATTCTGCTCAATCATACTAGTTATATCTTCCTTTGTTACTTCTTCAATAACCTTTTTATCATCACTTACTACACCTTCTACATCAGTAAGCATTAATAATCTTTTTGCATTTAATGAATATGCAATTGCGCCAGCAACAGTATCAGCATTTATATTGTAAGTTTTTCCACTATTACTTACTCCTAAAGGCGCAATTACAGGAATAAAATTATTATTAATTAAAATTTCAATAATTTCTGTATTGATTTTATCAGGCTCTCCAACAAAACCAAGATCAACAATTTTTTCTATATTAGATTCATCCTTGATCTTACCTTTATACTTTTTTGCAACTATCATTGATGCATCTTTTCCAGATAAACCAATAGCCTTACAGCCAGATAAATTTATTTTTGATGTTATTTCTTTATTAATTCCTCCACATAAAACCATTTCAACTACATCAAGAGTTTTTTCATCTGTAATTCTCATTCCAGCTTCAAATTTTGTTTCTATTCCTAATTGCTCTAACATTTTTCCAATTTGTGGCCCCCCACCATGAACAATTACTGGTTTCAAGCCACTCTGCTTTAACAATGCTACATCTTCACAAAATGAATTTATAGAAGCGCTATCTTTCATAGCATTGCCCCCATATTTAATAACAACTATAGAGTTTGCGTATTTTTGCATATATGGCAAAGCTTGCGTAAGCATGTCCGCATTATTTAGCCAATTTTTTGCATCTGTATTTTCTTTTGTCATTACACTAAATCTTTATTCTATAATATTGGCAATTTCTTGTTTGATTTCTTGTATTCCATAATTACTCTTAGATGATGTTATCAATATTTTAGGATAAATTGCTTTTCTTTTTTCTACTTCTTTCAATACTAATTCTGATTGATTCTCAACTTCTAAGATTTTATCAGATTTTGTCAAAACTATTTGATATGAAACTGCATAATTATCAAGTGTATCCATTATTTCATTATCTATAGGCATGATATTACGACGACTATCTACTAAAAGAAAAACCCTTCTTAAATTATTTCTATTTTTAATATAGTCGTCTGATAATAGCGTCCATTGTTTTATCTTTTCTTTTGACGCCTTTGCATATCCATATCCAGGCATATCAACAATGTTTAATATTTTGCTATCTTTAGATACAGAAAAGAAATTTAATTCTCTTGTTCTTCCTGGATTTTTTGATGTATGGGCGAGTTTATTTTGGTTTGTAATAGCGTTAAGCAGACTAGATTTACCTACATTTGATCGACCAAAAAAAGCAATCTCAGGAATTGAATCTTCTGGTAGACTTTCCATTTTAGTGACACCCAATGTAAATGTTATTTTTTGGTTAAATAACCATTCGCCTGAAGAACTAACATTTTCAGTATTTTTTTGATTATTCATAGTTTAGCTATCAGATTCTTTTTTTTCATCTTTAGAAAAGAGAGCAATCTCTATTCCTTGTTTCCTCATTATATAAGCTTGTTGTAGAATTGATAATATACCATTCCAGGCCCAATAAATAACTAAACCAACAGGAAAATTTGCAGCAATAAAAACCATAAATATTGGCATCCAAGTAAATAATGTCTTTTGTATAGGATCAGCAGGAGCTGGATTTAATTTAGTTTGCAATAAAAATGTTAAACCAAATAAGATATGAAATACTCCTATCATTAATATTTGTGGGAGTTCCCAATTAAAAAGACCAAATCCATTAAATAATGATACAGGATCTGGCGCTGATAGATCTTTTATCCATCCAAAAAATGGAGCATGTCTCATTTCAAGGGCAACTAATAAAACATTATATAATGCAAAGAATACTGGGATCTGGATTAAAACAGGTAGACATCCTGATAATGGTTTTAGTTCTTCTTTTTTATAAAGTGCTTGCATTTCTACAGCCATCTTTTGTCTATCGTCTCCATAAATTTCTCTTAACTTGGTGATCTCAGGTTGAACTTTTCTCATTTTTGCCATTTGTACATAAGAACGATTCACTACAGGAAAAAAGACAACCTTAATTAGAACGGTTAGAAGAAGTATTGCTAGACCAAAGTTTCCTGAGAACGAAAATAAGAAATCTAAAATATAAAATAATGGTTTTGCAAGAAAGTAAAACCAACCCCAATCGATAATTAGATCTAATCTAGATAAAATTTCTTTGTCAGAATAATTTTGTATTAAATTTACTTCTTTGGCTCCTACAAAAGCCAAGTGAGTTGTAGATACGCTTTCACCAGGGGACGCAGCAGTAAGATCATTTATAAATCCTATTCGATAATATCTTTCATTATTTTCATTTACAGTTTTAAATATTGCTCTTTTATTTTCTGCGTCTTTTGATGAAATTGCGGAAGCCCAATATTTATCTCTAATTCCTATCCATCCTTTATTAAATTCTGATCTAAAATCTTCTTCATCAATATCGTCATAATCAATTTCTTCTAATTTATCATCAAACCAACCAGTAGGGCCTTCATGAAGAAGACCTAAAGCTTGTCCCGCTGGTATCCCTTTTCTTGATAATTGCTGAAACGGAAAAACGGTTAAAGATCCTAAAGAATTATTAACTATTTCTTGTTTAATTGTGAAAAGATAATTCTCATCAATTGAAATTTCTTGTTTAAAAGTAAGTCCTTCTCCATTATCCCAAGATAATATTACTGGGCTCTCAGGCGTTAGTGAGTTCCCATCTTCTATTGACCATAAAGTATTTGCAGAAGGGAGGTTATATTTGATATTTTTAGGTGACTTCCAGCCAGATTCCAGCCAATAACTATTTTCGCTATTCATGGGAGAAAAGAACTTCACATAATCAGATCCAACTTTTGTTGTATTCTTGTATTCTTTTAAATAAATTTCATCAATCTTTGCGCCACAAAGATTAATAGAGCCACTTAATTTATCATTTGATATTTGAATTCTTTTTTCTGAGCATGGTTCAGAAATTAATAAATTTTGCTCTAGTGGAAGAGCAGATTCTATACTTTCATTTATAACTGTTGATTCATTATAAGTGTTATTGCCTTGTTCAGGAGGAAATAGAATTTGCCATCCAAACAAGACTGCCATAGCTAAGACAATTGCAAATAAGTATCTAGACATATCATTCATTATTAAAATCTCTCAGAATAATTTCTACTTCCTGTAATATTGACTCCCAAGAGTTATGAATTAATTCTTCTCTTGCAATAAAGACATAGTCGTAACCATTTTTTCCATATTTTGGAAGTAAATCTTTTACAAGATGTCTTATTCTTCTTTTAGCTTTATTCCTTTTTATTGCATTGCCAATTCTTTTTGAGGCTGTAACCCCATATCTTGGAGAGAGATCGTCTTTTCGATTAAAGAACTGAATGATTAAAGATTTAGATTTTTTAAAATCTGATTTTGACGCTCGAACAAAATCATCTCGTTTAGTTATTTTTTCAATTTTTTTTGATTTTGAATCTTTTTTTTGTTCACTTGCTGATGGTACCATAGAATATCTATGCTGATAGCCTTTTTCTGCCTTTTGAACGACGATTTGATAGAATTTTACGACCGCCAACGGAAGCCATTCTAGATCTAAAACCATGTCTTCTTTTTCTTACAAGGTTACTGGGCTGGAATGTCCTTTTCATAATTAATCCTCTATGATTAGCAATATTGTGCGTTATAAGACTAAGAGCTTCTTAAGTCAAATAGCTGTTCCAAAATAATTTATTTTTTATCCTCACTAGATTTTTCCATTCTCTCAACAGATCTCTTCATTTGTTTTTCTCTTGTCTCATGCTCATCTATGACCTTCAACATAGCCGAAGCTTTCTTTCTTAGTTCTAATGTAGAATTGCTAAATTTCTCAAATTCCTTTTTAAATAGCCCGAATTCTTTTATTACTTCTGATGTTCTTTCATTTAGAGCAAGTGTCCTAAAGCCCATCTGAATACTTATGGCATAGGCAGCTAGTGTATTTGGGCCTAAAACAAGTATTCTGTAATCTTTGAATATTATTTCCTTAATATTTAAAGACATAATTAATTGGAATAGACTTTCGCTGGGAATATAAAGGACGGCATGATCTGTTGTAACGCCTTCAAGTATATACTTTGAATTTATTGCCTTGGCTTCATTTTTAATGAATTTCTCTATCTCTTTTTTGGATTCATCAATACTCCCTTTATTCATACTTTCTGAAGCTTGAAGATAATTATCATATAATCCTGAAGGAAATTTTGCATCAATAGGCATTAGTAAGCCATCTTGTAATTTAATTGCAAATTCTACATATTTTCCTGATTCAGGTATTATTTCTGCATTTTCAACATATTGATCTTTTGAAAAAGCATCATCAAGTATTGATTTTAAGTTCCACTCGCCAAAGGCTCCAACTGAAGATGAGCCGGATAAAAAATTTCTAAGTCTAACCATTGGTTCTTTAAAGGCTTGTATATCATTATTTAATGAAAGAAGAGATGCTTCTTGCTTTTTAAAAATATTCTCAAAATCATTATCCTTCTTAGGAAAAATAATTTTATTAAAAATAATTAAACTTATTAAAATTAATAAAAGAATTAAAATTAAATAATCTAGCATTCTTTCTCCAATGGCGCGCCGGGGAAGATTCGAACTCCCGACCCCCAGATTCGTAGTCTGGTGCTCTATCCAGCTGAGCTACCGGCGCTTAATAAATATTACAAGAATATAGCATAAATAAAATTAGGTATATTTATCTTTCCAAGATGTCATATCAAATAAAGATTTTGCTTCATAAACAGCCCTTGATATAGATCTTGCGCAAACTCTAGCTGCTAATTCACCTATTTCATTCATTTCCCTATAAGATAAATCTTTTTCATAGCTATTTGTACTTACAACAAACATCACATCTCCATCTACAGGGCTGTGAACAGGTCTAATTGCTCTTGCCATTCCAGTATGTGCCATTATCGCAATTCGTTTTGCAGCTCTTGGATCTAATTTTGCATTAGTGGCAATAATTCCTATTGTTGTGTTATTTTTTGCTAAAGCATTATCAATAGATGATCCTGATAAAATATTATCAGGTAAATTATTAGGGGCACCTTTCCCTCCAAATTCATCATTGACTTCGTCACAGCCCGCCCAAAATTGTCCACTATCAGAATGAACGACTGAACCAAAACTATTAACAGCAAAAAGACCTCCTATTTGAAGACCTGTATCAGAGATAAAACTCGCACTACCTAATCCACCCTTTAATGTTCCTGCTTTAGCGCCATAACCTGCGCCCTTGTTTCCTATTTCAAATTTTTTATCCGCTTGTTTAACTGCTTCAACACCAAGATTATGGTAAGGGGGATTGTCTCCCCAATCTTTGTCTCCACCGTTATTAAGATCAAAAAGAATTGCTGCAGGTATCATAGGAACATTTTTTATATTTTCTGAAGTTTTAAATCCTCTTCCAGTTTTTCCAATCATATTAGCAACACTACTGGCAGATTCCAAACCCCATGCAGAGCCTCCAGACAAAACAATTGCATCTACAGTATCTACTAAATTATAAGGATTTAAGGCGCCTACTTCTCTTGTTCCTGGTGCACCGCCCCTAACATCAGCAGCAGCTGTACTCCCTTCTGGAGGTATTAATACAGTTGTACCTGTTCCAACTTTATTGCTTTCAGCATTACCAACTATTATATTATCTACATCAGTTATTAAATTATTTTCTCCAGGATAAAACATAATTGGAAACTAAACAAAGCTGGTGTATTTGTATATTAATTAATATTTAAAAGTATTTATTTTATGAAAAATTCGATTTTATTTTTAGTAACTATATTTTATTTATTTTCTAATAATTTGGAGAGTTCTGAACCTTCCAAAGCTATAGTAGTAACTGCAAACCCATATGCATCAGAAGCGGCGGCAAATATTATAAGAAAGGGCGGAACAGCAATTGATGCAGCAGTAACAGCTCAGTTAATTTTAACATTAACAACTCCTCAAGCTACAGGAATTGGTGGCGGTGGGTTCATGCTTTATTGGGACAATGATGAATCCAAATTATATGCTATAGATGGACGTGAGAAAGCGCCTTTTTCAGCTGATCAAAATTTATTTCTAAACAAAGATGGTACTGTAATGGATTTTTATCCAGATGCAGTTGTTGGAGGAAAATCAGTTGGCGTTCCTGGTCTAGTTAAATTAATGGAAGAAGCTCATCAGCGTTTTGGAAAGCTTGATTGGAATGAATTATTTAATGAGCCTATTAAATTAGCTGAAGAAGGGTTCAATGTATCGCCAGCATTGCACAGAACATTGAGTTATATGAGGTATCTAAAAAAAATCGAACCAGCGTCTTCGTTTTATTATCAGTATGATTCCGAAGGAAATACTATTCCACTTGATATAGGCTCTTTATTAATTAATTCTGAATATGCAAAGACATTAAAAAGAATATCTAAATTAGGTTCTGAGGATTTTTATAATGGAAAAACTGCAGAGTTAATTATAAATACTATTAAAGATTCAATACATAATCCTATCTTATTAACTAGAGAAGACTTTAAAAATTACAATGTAATTTGGAGAGAGCCACTTTGTTTGCCATATAGAGAATTTAGTATATGTGGTATGCCACCACCGTCAGGAGGTATATCAGTTTTGATGATTCTTAAAATGCTAGAAAATTATGACATTAAATCTTATAAACCTACATCTCCTGAATTTATTCATATATTTTCTGAGGTAAGCGCATTAGCTTATGCTGATAGAGATTTTTTTAATGCAGATCCTGATTATATAGATATTCCTGTTGAGGGTTTGCTCGACAATAAATATTTGAATGATAGAACAAAAAGAATTGATTTAAAAAAATCTAACCGTAATCCTAAACATGGAAAGCCTTTAGGTTATAGTGAATTTTCAAAAAATGTAGATATTTCAATGCCTTCAACTAGCCATCTAGTAATAGTTGATTTGTATGGAAATGCAGTCTCTATAACTTCAACTATTGAAGGCCCTTTCGGCAGTCATTTGATGGCAGGAGGATTTATGCTAAATAATGAATTAACTGACTTCTCTTTATTGCCGGAGAAGGATGGGCTTTCTATAGCAAATAGAGTTGAATCAGGTAAGCGCCCGAGATCATCTATGTCACCTACAATAATTTTTGATAAGCATGGTGAAATTCATTCTTTAACAGGTTCGCCTGGTGGTAATAGTATAATAGGATATGTAGCTAAATCTATATTAGGTTTATTAGATTGGAATATGAGTCCTCAGGAAGTAGTAGCTATACCACATTACTTAAGAAGGAATAAGAATACTGAATTAGAAAAGAATACGATATTACCTATTCATAAGGAATATCTAGAAAATTTAGGTCATGAAGTAATAGTTGTTTCAAAAAGAAGCGGACTTCATGTGGCAAAGAAAGTTGGAAAAGGTTTTATTGGCGGAGCTGATCCAAGAAGAGAGGGTCTAGTTATACAAATTGATCAATAAAACTTATGAATGGTAATTTTTATAATATTTTAAATCAAAATTTTTCTAATTATTCAAAAAATATATGCTTTGAAGAAGAATCTGGAAGAATTTGGCTCTATGAAGATATAGAGAATTTAGCATCATCATTCTCAGCATTTTTAAATCAATCAGGCTTAAAAAAGGGAAGCAAGATTATTGTTCAAATTGAGAAATCTGTTTTAGCGGTAGGTCTTTATCTCGGCTGTTTAAGATCAGGAATAATTTATGTACCCTTAAATGTTGCTTACACATCAAATGAAGTAAAATATTTTATTGAAGATATAAATCCGGACTTAATTTTTTTAAGCTTAGAAAAAAAATCTGAACATTCGGCATTATTAAAAAATATACCAGATTTAAAGAGTATTATTTTTTCTGGTAAAGAAGAAGATGAGTTTTTTCATAAAATTAACAATATAAAAAGTGATACTGCAATTGAAGTTTTAGATGAAAACGATACCGCTTCAATAATTTTCACTTCGGGAACCACAGGAAAATCTAAAGGAGCAATGCTAACTCATAAGAATTTATCTTCGAATGCTTTTGCGCTGAATAATATTTGGGGCTTTAAAGAGAATGATATTTTAATTCATGCCTTACCAATTTTTCATGTTCATGGACTCTTTGTAGCATTACATACTGCTTTCTTAAGTGGATGTAAAATAATCTATTTTGAGAAATTTTCGCCAAAGAGAATTTTCACTTACTTAAAAAATGCGACAGTTATGATGGGTGTTCCAACTTATTATTCAAGGTTATTAAGTTTAAAAGATTTTAGTAAAAAAGCCTGTAAGAATTTACGCCTTTTTATTTCTGGATCAGCACCTCTCACTGAGACAGTTTTTAATGAATTTGAAGAACGATCAGGACACAAAATTCTTGAAAGATATGGTATGTCAGAAACTGGGATGATTACTTCAAACCCTCTAGATGGAAAGAGAATAGAAGGAACTGTCGGTTTTGCTCTACCTGAAGTAAATATTAGAATATGTAGTCAAGAAGGTGAAATCTTACCTAATAATGAAAAGGGAATAGTTGAGGTAAAAGGTCCTAATGTTTTTAAGGGGTATTGGAATTTAGAAGAAAAAACAAAAAAAGAATTTAGAGATGATGGCTTTTTCATTACTGGAGACATTGGAAAAATAGATAAAAATAATAGACTAACTCTTTTTGGCAGATCATCGGATATGGTTATTTCTGGTGGTTATAATATTTATCCTAAGGAATTAGAGTTAATACTTGATGAAATAAAGGGTATATCGGAAAGTGCTGTCATTGGTTGTCCTCATAACGATCTTGGCGAAGCAATTGTTGCTATTCTTATTTCTGATAAGAAGGATAGTATTTCTGATGACAAATTAACTAAAATATTGTTAGAATCTATTGCAAAATTTAAATGTCCTTTAAAGTATTTTTGGCTTGAAGAATTACCAAGAAATGCTATGGGGAAGGTTCAAAAAAAGATATTGAGAGAAAATTATATAAATGTTTTTACGGAGTAATTATGAGCAATAAACAAAAAGTTATAGACTTTATTAATCATTGGAATAATAGGGATATTGAAGCAATAATGGGATCTTTAAGCGAGGATTGCTTTTACCACAATATACCTATGGACCCGCAAACAGGGAAAGACGAGATAAGATCCTATCTCGAGCCTTTTGTTCAAATGACAAGTAATATTGAATGGATAATTCATCAAATTGCAGAAAATGACGATGGAGTAGTTTTGACAGAAAGAACAGATCGTTTTGAAGTTAATGGACAATGGATGGATATACTTGTTATGGGTGTTATGGAGTTTCAAGACGGTTTAATTTCTAATTGGAGAGATTATTTTGACATGAAAGCTTATGAGGCGGAAACAGCTAGAGTGCTCGGATAAGTTCGCCATTTTTTTGCCCTAATTTTTCTTTATTTTATTGACTAGATGTTAAGAACAAATCTATTAATCGATTTGACTTAATTTATGCGGTTTAAACTGTTGGAGTGAGGCTAAAAGAAAGACTTACAATGAAACCGACCGACATATCGAATCCAGAATACTTCCACAAGGTAGTAGACTGCCAATTGGCGTGCCCAGCACACACTCCTGTTCCGGAATATATAAGATTAATTGCCGCAGGAAGATATACTGATGCCTATATGCTTAATTGGGAATCAAATGTATTTCCAGGAATCCTTGGCAGAACTTGTGACAGACCATGTGAACCTGCTTGTAGACGAGTTAGAGTAGAGGATGAGCCAGTAGCTATTTGCAGATTGAAAAGGGTAGCAGCAGACTATAAAGGCGAGGTTGATAATTTAATTCCTCAAGCTCCAGAAAAAAGTAATGGAAAAAAAATAGCCTTATTGGGCGCAGGACCAGTTTCTCTCGCAGTTTCAAGAGATTTAGTTCCGCTTGGATATGAATGTACTATTTTTGAAAGAGATCCAGTACCAGGAGGATTGATGCGAACAAATATACCATCATTCAGGCTTCCTGAAGAAGTTTTAAATGAAGAATGTGATCGAATTATCAATATGGGAGTTAAAGTTCAATATGGCCATGAAATTAAAAGTTTTAAAAAATTATTAGAAGAAGATTTTAATGCAATATTTGTAGGAACAGGAGCTCCAAAAGGAAAAGACCTTAATATAACTGGAAGAAAAGAAGCAGATAAGAATATTCATGTTGGTATAGACTTCCTAGCCTCAGTAGCATTTGAACATATCAAAAAAATAGGGAAAAAAGTTATAGTTCTTGGAGGAGGCAATACGGCTATGGATTGTTGTAGAACAGCCATAAGACTTGGTGGTAAGGATGTTAGAGTTTATGTCAGATCTCCTAAGGTAGACATGAAGGCTTCTGATTGGGAGATTGAGGAAGCAGAAATGGAAAATATTCCTATTTATGAGAATCATGTTCCTAAGGAATTTATTCATGAAAAAGGTAAACTTAAAGCAGTTGTATTTGAAAAAGTTAAAGCAGAATATAAAGATGGTAAAAGAAAATTAGTTCCAACAGGAGAACCTCTAGAGGTTGTTGAGTGTGATGATGTTCTTATGGCTATCGGCCAAGATAATGCATTTGAATGGATTGAAAAAGATATAGGAATAGAATTTGGTGAGTGGGATATGCCAATAGTAGATAAAACTACGATGCAATCAACTTTACCTAATGTCTTTTTTGGAGGTGACGCAGCCTGGGGTCCAGAAAATATAATAACTGCAGTAGCACATGCTCATCAGGCAGCTATATCCATTGATCTTTTTTGTAATAATAAAAGTTTGAAAAAAAGACCACCACCCCATGTTTTTCTAGAATCAACAAAAATGGGTCTTCATGAATGGTCCTATAACAACGGTTATGATGAAGTAGAAAGATTAGCTGTCCCACATGCTGATCCTAAAGTTACATTAAGAGATAGAAAAGTTGAAGTTGAACTTGGATATGACGACAGAATGGCTTTTGAGGAGGCTAGTCGTTGCCTAAATTGTGATGTTCAAACTGTTTTTGAAGAAAAACGCTGTATTGAATGCGATGCATGTGTAGATATTTGTCCGGAAGATTGTATAAATTTTATTCAGAACGCTGATGAAAATGAATTAAGGGAAAATTTAAGAGTACCTGCTTTAAATTTAGCTCAAGATTTATATGTCTCAAAAAAATTACCCACGAAAAGAGTTATGGTTAAAGATGAAGATCTATGTTTGCATTGTGGGTTATGTGCTGAACGATGCCCCACTGGTGCATGGGATATGCAAAAGTTCTTTTATTTTGGAGCTCAATCACATGATGGATGCAAAAAATGACAAAAGTTAATGATTTTGTTATTAAATTTGCAAATGTAAATGGATCAGGCTCAGCCAGTGCAAATTTAATTTTTGCTAAAACAATTTTCAAGATGGGAATTCCTGTCAGTCCTAAAAATATTTTTCCTTCAAATATACAAGGCCTTCCTACATGGTATGAAATTCGAGTTAATAAGGATGGTTATATAGCAAGAAGAGAAGGTATTGATTGTCTTATTGCATTAAATCCGCAGACATATCAATCCGATATAAAAGATGTAGTTAGAGGTGGTTACCTTATTTATGACAGCACTATGGACAGAAAATTTTCAAGAAAAGATCTTAATATTATAGGAATACCTATGGCTAGTATTTGTGCCGAATATTATGATGACCCAAGACAAAGACAGCTATTTAAAAATATAGTGTGTTTTGGCGCTTTATCAATTCTATTTGATATGGATATAGAGGTAATTAAGACTCTTATTAAAGAGGAATTCAAGAAAAAACCAAAACTGATAAAGCCAAATTTACATGCCTTAGGTTTAGGAAGAAAATATGCTCAAGAAAACCTTACTTCAACTTTTAATCTTAAATTAAGAAGTATGAATTCAAAAGAAAAAAAGATAATGATCCAAGGTAATGAGGCCGCAGGTCTTGGATGTGTATATGGAGGTGCTACCGTCGCATCCTGGTACCCCATTACACCTTCTACCTCTCTCGCTGAAGCTTTTGAAAAATATGTTCATACTTTTAGAACAGATTCTAATGGAAAGATAAATGGGGCTGTGGTCCAAGCTGAAGATGAGCTTTCAGCTATTGGGATGGCTATCGGAGCAAATTGGAATGGAGCAAGGGCTTTTACAGCAACATCAGGTCCAGGTATATCATTAATGTCTGAGTTTTTAGGATTAGCATATTTTGCAGAGATTCCGCTCGTTTTGTTTAATATCCAAAGAGGAGGGCCTTCTACAGGAATGCCAACAAGAACACAGCAATCTGATATACTTTCAAGTGCATATGCTTCTCATGGAGATACTAAGCAAATTTTACTTTTCCCATCTGATCCTAAAGAATGTTTTGAGATGTCAATTCAAGCTTTTGATATTGCAGAAAGGTTACAGACCCCAGTAATAGTGATGAGCGATTTAGATATTGGTATGAATGATTGGGTTGTAGACCCTCTTACAATTGATAATAAATATAATTTTGATAGAGGAAAGGTTCTAACTGCGAGAGATCTTGATAAATTAGAAATGTGGGGAAGATATCTTGATATTGATGGCGATGGAATTCCATATAGAACATTACCTGGAACCCATCCATCAAAAGGCTCGTTTTTCACTAGGGGAACATCTCATGATGCATTTGCTGGTTATACTGAAGATGGAAGAATAAATGCAGAGAATTTAAAAAGAATGACAAAAAAGTTTAATAAATCTGTTAGATTTCTTCCAAAACCAGTAAAAAAATCTTCAAAAAATGAAAGTGATATAGGTTTAATTTATTTTGGTTCAACAACACCTGCTGTAGATGAGTCCGTCGATTTTCTTCATAGAGAAGGATATAGTATTGATAAAATAAGAATTAGATCCTTTCCTTTTGATAATTCCTTATCGAGATTTATTGATGAGCATAAATATTTAATTATTTTGGAACAAAATCGTGATGCACAAATGAAGTTCTTAATTTCAAATGAATTAAGTAAAGATATTAATAATTTTATTTCAATATTAAATTTTGATGGAAGTCCAGTTACAGCCAAATTTATAATTGATGAATTTTATTCAAAAATTAGAGATAATAAAAAAATAAAAATTAAAGTTAAGAAGCCTAAATCAGCAGCATAGGAAGATAATGAGTTTTATAAAAAAACCAATAGCAAGACATCCAAAGTTACCAAAAAATAAACTTGGTTTAACAAGAAGAGATTATGAAGGTGCTCTTTCAACATTATGCGCTGGTTGTGGACATGATTCAGTCTCTTCAGCAATAATTGAAGCATGTTTTCAACTGTCAATTCCAGCTCATAGACTGGCTAAGTTATCTGGAATAGGTTGTTCTTCTAAGACTCCTACATATTTTTTGAATAAATCTCATGGATTTAATTCTGTTCATGGGCGAATGCCTTCAGTTGCTACTGGAGCTAATTTAGCTAATAAAGATTTATACTATCTTGGGGTTTCAGGCGATGGTGATACCGCATCAATTGGACTTGGTCAATTTAGTCATGTTATTAGGCGCAGACTTAATATGGTTTATATTTGTGAAAACAATGGAACCTATGGTCTTACGAAAGGACAATTCTCAGCAACAAACGACAAAGAATCTAAAAATCGAAAAGGTGTAGACAATATTTTTGAATCAATTGATTTGGCAGCTGTAGCTATTCAGTTAGGTGCGGGTTTTGTCGCTAGAAGTTTTTCAGGAGATAAAGATCAATTAATTCCATTAATTAGAGCTGCAATGAGCTATAATGGCTTTGCTTTTATAGATGTTGTTTCTCCATGTGTAACTTTTAACAATCATTCTGAATCTACGAAAAGTTATGAATACTTCAGAGAGCATAATGAAGCGGTTGGTTTTTTAGATATTGTTCCAGAAAATGAAGAAATTACCGTTAATTATAAGGAAGGAAAATCTGTAGAAATTGATGTTCATGATGGATCAAAGATGATTTTACATAAGTTAAATAAGAATTATAATCCAAGCAGCAGAAGAAAAGCAATTGGAAAAATAAATGATTCAAGAGAAAAAGGAGAAATCATAACAGGTTTAATTTATGTTGATCCTGATGAAGAAGATTTACATAAAGCTCTCTCAACATCAGATAAACCCTTTAATCAATTAACAAAGAAAGAACTTTCCCCTGGTATTAAGGGTTTAAACCAAATTAATAAGACTTTTTCTTAACCAGCAGTTGTATCAAGTTTTTCATTCCAGTCTTGGTGATTTATCCATTCACTAAAAGGTGTTAATTGAATTGGTATCTCTTCTAAAACTGGCTTCATATCGACTTTAAATGGTTTATGCTCAGAAACATTATTGAAACGATAAAAATCAGACATACTTTCTATAAATGCATCCCGACTTTCGGATCTTCCGCCTCTCTTTTCTTCCTCAACATCAGCAAAGAAAATATCAAATAGTCTATTAGAAAAATCTTTAAGGTTTAATTCTTCATACCGTATTGGTCGCCCAAAATGTCCTGATAGTAAATCTGCAACACGTGGTGGAGTGAATACTTCAGGTCCACCTATATTTATATTTCTACCGATGAGATCATCTCTATCAATTGCCGCTATCATAAATTTTGCAACATCATCAAGACAAATCCAGCTTGCTTCAAGATTAGGATTATGTGGGTAAGTATATAAATCATTTTCCATAATATCTTTTCTTGCCCAGTCAGTTAGAAGATTATCCATAAATAATACTGGTTGAAAAGTTGTAGTTTGAACTCCTCCTTGTTGAAGAGTATTTATCATCAATTTAACGCTGTCATATCCTGCTTGTCCTACTTCTCCAAGTTCTTCGGGTGGCCCCCAACAGCAAGTATTATATATTAGTCTCCTTACATCAGCTCTTTTTGCAGCACTTCCTACAGTTGCAGCAAAATCTAGAGCTTTATGAGATTCTTCAAATGATGGACGAGTATAAAAGACGGAATCTGCACCAAGACAAGCCTCATATACAGAGTCAGCATCATTATAATCTGCATTAACCACTTCAATATTATCAAATTGACTTAACTTACTTGCATCTCTACTAGTTGCTCTGACATCATAACCAGCCTCTAGAAGTTGTCTTACTTGAGCTAATCCTGGTCTTCCACTTGCACTTAATACTGTTACTAAAGTCATAATGTTCTCCTACATAATTTCCTGAATACTTCGAACCGGATTATTACCATCCCATTCTAACGAAGCTTTGTAAACATATGAGTAAAAGTTTTTTAAAGATTCATTATCTTCATATATTTCATAAAAATGACCCACTTCAGCTCCTGGGTCAAACCATGAAAATTTCATTCCATCTCTATTTCCTGCTTTAGCAAAAAGTACTTCTTTGCAATTTTGATTCTTTAATTCAAGAGATTCTTTTTCAAAATCTTTTGCTATCCAGGCAATGTGATGAAGTCCAGTTTTCTCTGCTATTTGAGAATGATCGCATATTAATTCAATCATAAGATTTTCTTTCCATCCATAAGCAGAGGAATGATCAAATTCCTTTTCTACTCCATTAACTCTAGAATCAGATACCTCTATATGCTCGTTATAATAGAAAGGACCTATATTAAATCTTTTAGACCATACTTTAGCAGCTTCAATAACATTTTCTACTGCATAGGCTGTCTGAATTATTGGTTTATTTGCCGTAAACATAAAACTTCCTTTCAACAAAATTCTAGACAAGAATTAATAACTAAGGAAGAATAAAATTATTAAATTTTCAGGGGGATTAAAGTGAATAAAAATTCATTATTAATTAAGAATGCCAATATCATTGATGGAACAGGTAACGATGGTTTTAATGGTGATGTTTCAATCGAAGATGGTTTTATAACTGATGTAGGTAACATCGAAGGAAATTTTGAAACTATAATAGATGCTAAAGGTTTAACATTAACGCCAGGCTTTATAGATATTCATACTCATTTTGATCCTCAGCTATGTTGGGATGGTTATGCTACGCCTTCAATTGAGCATGGCGTAACAACTGTTGTTACAGGAAATTGCTCTCTTTCACTTGCCCCAGTAAGGGATGGTGGTGAAGATAAAATTATATCTATGTTTCAGGTTATTGAGGATATTAAAAAACCTACATTTGATGAAGCTGTACCATTTTCCTGGGAAACTTTTGGAGAATATCTTGATCATATCAAACCAAACTTAGGAATTAATGTAGCGGCCCTGGTAGGTCATTCAGCTGTTAGATTGTATGTCATGGGTGAAGACAGCCAAAAGCGAGAGGCTACAGATGAAGAGATTAAACAAATGTGTGAAATTGTTGAAACGGCAATGGAAAATGGAGCTTTAGGCGTCTCATCTTCTTATGTAGATGTGGATGAGAATTTGCATCCTGTTCCAAGTCGATTCTCGTGCAAAAAAGAAAAAATTGAGCTTGCTCGTGCAGCAACTAAAACCGGAAGAGGCGTCTGGCAAGTTGTTCCATATTTTATTGATATGAAAACACAATTGGAAAATATTGAAGAGCTAGGGGATATTAGTCTTGAAACAGGAATTATGTGTACTTTTCAACCTGTTCTATCTACTCCTGATTCACCTAAAGCTGAGCAAATAATGGAAGCTCTGCAAAAGCAGAGAGACAGAGGTGCAAAAGTTTTTGGACAAACAATGCCAAGATGTTTTGATTTAAATATGAGGTTATCGGAAACAAGTATGCTTTTATTTGGAATGCCAACTTGGAAATCAATAATGGATTTATCTTATGATAATAGGAAAGAAGCATTTTCAGATATAGAGAAACAAAGAATATTAGTAGAAGAGGCTAAGACAGCTGAAGGAATGAGTGCTGCTTTACCTATGCTTAAAGTAGGGGAAGTATATTCTGAGAGGAATAAAAAATATGTTGGAAAATATTTAATTGAGATAGCTCAGGAAGAAAATAAAGAAATTGGTCAAGTTATTCTAGATGTTGCTTTAGCTGATGATTTGAGAACTGAGTTTCAGCTTGTCGATGTACTTAATTCCGATAAAGAATCTGTTAGTCACTTAATTACAAGTGAATTATGTCATTTTGGAGCATCAGATGCAGGTGCTCATATTACGCAATTTTGTGGAACCGGTGATACTACTCATTTATTAGAACATTATGTTAGAGAAACACAACAGATGAGTCTCCCAAAAGCAATTTTTAGAATGACTAAAGAAGTCGCTGATGATTGGGGAATAAAGGATAGAGGTGTTATTGAGAAAGGAAGAGCTGCTGATATCGTTTTATTCGATATTAATAGCGTTGGAATTTCTGATGAATCTTTTGTGAATGATTTCCCCGGTGAAGCAAATAGATATATGAGATATTCAAAAGGCTATGAATATGTGATTGTTAATGGATCTGTCGTCTATCAAAACAATCAATATACGAATGAAAAAAGCGGGCAAGTGGTCTAAGAAGATTTTGTAAGGAATTTTTTTACGGCCTCTTTATGCTCTTCTGTTTTCCAACACTCTCTTAGAAGCTCGCTTTCTCTTTCTTGAGCCTTTTTTAGATCAATTTCGCTTCCATTCTTAGTTAAAAGTTCCTTTACCATTTTTAATTGTGGATTAGGATTATTTCCTATGAATTCGGCTTTTTCCATCGCATCTTTGAGTAAATTTTCTTCAGTACTTAAGAAATCTATAAGTCCAGATCTTTCTGCTTCTTTTGCTTCAATAAGTCGACCTGACAAACACATCTCACTTGCTTTTCCAAATCCCATCCTTTGAACAAGGAAATGACTACTGGCTAATTCTGGAACTAGACCCATTTGGATAAAAAACATTCCAAATTTAGCTTTTTCAGAAGCAATTATGATATCAAAAGGTAATATCATTGTTATGCCAATTCCAACTGCCGCGCCATTTACTGCAGCAATCATAGGTTTTGATTCTCTTATTAAATTTACCCAATCAACATTTTTTGGCATTCCACCGCTTCCGGATTGAGTATCATTTCCAGGATCATTGCCATCAATTCGAGTTTGGAATGTTTCTTCAATATCTGCTCCAGCGCAGAATCCTTTTCCTTCACCTGTCATGACTATGGCACCAATAGATTTATCTTCATTAGCTTTATTTATTGCTTTAGCTAATTCTTCAGCCATTAATGGCGTCCATGCATTTAACTTATCTGGTCTATTTAAAGTTAATAAGGCTGTTTTGCCCTTTTCCTCATATTTAATTGTACTAAAATCCATAATAATCTCTTTTTTTAGAAATAAATTGATACATATTGTACTACACGCTAAAAATATACTAGATTCAATATAATTTTTTTGGGGGTAAAATTGGATCAAGAACAAATTGATCAACTGAAAGATCTAATTGATTTTGAAAGAAAAAGGACTTCAACACCTGAAGGTTTTCCAAAATTACCTGATTTACCAGGTAAGAGGTATACCGATCAGGAATTCTATGAACTAGAAAAAGAAAATTTATGGAAAAGAAGTTGGTTACTAGCTGGTCATTTAGATGAAATACCCGATTTAGGTAGCTACAAACTTTGGGAAAAATCTGGCCAACCCGTAATCCTTGTAAGAAAAAGTGAAACTGAAGTTACCGCATTTTACAACATGTGTAGACATAGGGGAGCTGCAATTGTTCTCGAAGAATATGGTCAGGCTGATAAATTGGTTTGTGGATATCATGGATGGACATATGACCACGAGGGAAATTTAATTGGAAAAAGGGATCCAAAGGATTTTACGGATTTTGATGATAGTTGCAGAAGTCTTCATAAAGTCAAAGTTGAATTATTAGGTAATCTAATATTTGTAAATTTTGATTTAGATTCTCAAAGCTTAAAGGAAAATTTAGGAGTTATATATAATGAGTTAGAAGAATTTCAGTTTGGTTCTTTGAGCTTAATTGATCATTATACTTATACACTAAAATGTAATTGGAAAATTGCGATGGAAGCAAACATGGAGGTCTATCATGTTAAATCTATCCACCCAGAGACCGTTCATAGTGGATTAGATTATACTGGCAATGTTAATACCTTTTATCCAAATGGACATGGAAGAATGGTTGCTCCAAGTCGAACATTCCCCGATTTACCTGAGACAGCCTTAAAAGCAAATCCGAATGCAATAAAAGAATATGCAGAAAAAGATGGTAAACCTTCTAATTATTATAAAAATAAAGTTTATAAAGAAGTTGATAATAGGCCAGAAATTGAAACTTGTGGATATATAGCTAGAACTTGTACTCAATCATATAATTTGGTGCCTAATTTTGTTTCGCCTATGTCCGAGAAAGGTTTCCCAATACTTTTATGGTGGCCCACAGCTATTGATGAATGCATTTTTGAAGTTTTTTGGGTAGCTCCCCATTGGGGGAAAGGTAAGAGACCGAAGATTTGGGAAATTGCTATTGATGGTTTTAATAAAGTATTAGATGAAGATTTACATTTTGGTGGATGGATTCAAAAAGCAGTAGGTTCTTATGTTTTTGATGGAGTGCCTTTAAGTTATCAAGAGGCAAGAATTTATCATTGGCATCAGCAAATTGATAAAATAATAGGATTAAACAAAATACCAAATGAATTGAGGGTTGAACCAATGATAAAAGAAGATTGGACTCATCCAAATGATAATAAAAGAAGACTTAAAGAATATCGAAGTTCAATAAATGCTGCAGAATAATTAATCCTTAATTTCACTATCTATAAGTACCGCTATTAACAAAGCTGGTTCAGAACCATTATTCACCCATGCATGATTTGTGCCTCTTTGTACAACTACATCAAAAGGTTTTAATCTTACCTCATCTTCATCAAGAAGAAGGGTTACATCTCCTTTTAGTAGAATAATATAATCGATGGTTTTTGTTTTATGCATTGAAGGATGTCTTGAGGTGTCGACTCTTTCATGACTTGCGCCCATTTCTTCGAAGGCTCTAGCTGTTGCTTCTTCCAGTTTTTCAAGAGGTGTACCTTCTGGGGTAGGGCCAATGGCAAAATATCGAAATTTACTACCATTTTTTGGAGGCGATAAAATAACATCAATATCTGCACGGTCACTTTTATCTAGAGTATCAATTAAATTACCATCAGTATTCCAGATTTCGAAAAGTCCGCCAAAATCTTTTCCTAATATTCTTGCCGGAGGTCCATCAATTGTTATTATTGATTTTCCATCTTCATTATGACCAGTAATAATTCTTCTTAGATTATCCATTTCTTTCTCCGATATTTACTATAATGCTAGCATTCTAGCTTATTAGAAGCGGATAAATAAGGGATAAAAGAAAGTTATCCACAGTATTATGTATAAATCCATTACATATTACTTATTTTTGAATAAATATAATTGATAAGCATTCTTAAAAATGCACTTACTGTCCATTCGCTTTAATAAGGAGATCCTATGAAGAAAGTATTATCTATTACAACTGTTTTTTTATTAGTTTTAAGCTTTAATAATTTTGTTTATGCAGATGGCCATAATAAAGAATTACCTAATGTAGCTAATGTTCAGGTTAATGTTTGTAAACTTAATGATGGAGTAACAATGGATCAATATGAAGTAGTTACTCAAGATTATGTAAGTTGGTCGAAGAAAAATAATGTTGAAACATTTTATGTAAGGCATTTCCCTGTTTTTTCACATGCTACAACTGGAAGACCTTTAAGTTATGATTTTCTAGAGATTCTGGGATCTACTCATGACACTTCTGGAGAAGCTTGGGACTTATGGTTAGGAACAAAGGAAGGTCAAAAGTTAAATAATAGATGGCAGCAAGCTGCTAATTGCTATCCAAAAATGGGAACAGGGATAACTCTTTTTTCGGATGAAAAAGCTCTAGCCGAAGCAGATCAAAGAGCTGTGACTTGGAATTGGTGTTCACTTAATGAAGGTGTTAGTGCAGAAGAAGTAATTGCAAAACATGCTGATATGGCAAAAAATCTTGAAGGAAATGACCAAGGTATTGTTGGTTGGGCAGGAATCATTCCTCGATTAGGAAAAGGAAGTGCTCCTGGAGATTTTGCTCATATTATCATTTTTGAAGACATTAAAGGCGTTATGAAACATCAGAAAACCATAGCCCAAGGGGGATGGAAACATTATAGGGACTATGAAAAACATTTCGCTACATGCAAAGGGGAACAATTATATACAGCCGAAGTCTTAAATAGACTTCCTCAATAAAAAATAAGGAGAATTATTATGCTTAAATATTTAATTAGTACATTTACTGTCATTTTATTTATGACGGTAAAATCATATGCCGCACCATTGCATGCATATTATTGCTTTAATCTTGAAACAGAGGAAAGCATTAACACTTTTATAGGAGCGTTTGACAATTTCTTTGCGTCTCCTGCATCTCAAGGTGTGTCAACTCATCGCCTTTATGCATTTCCATTAAATGGTGCAAATAAGTTTTCGCATTGCATAGTGACTGAGAATTCTAGCCCATCGCAGTTTGAAAAAAACAATAAAATTGTTAACTCAAGTTCCGAAGGACAAGAATTATTAGGTATTATATCTGGTGCTGGTGAAATCATTATGGAAGGTGCTGGAACGCCTATAATTGCTTCAGATAATCAGAATCCTACTTCACCTGTTGGCGTTATAATTGATATAAGGGCAAAAAATTCTAAAGCCTTTGTTGACGCTCTTAGTAAATTAGTTAATTCACCTGGCCAAAAAGGTGAAATGATTGTTTTTGAGGATACTTTTACAGGCATTAAAGGAAGAACTCATTATGTAGTTATAAATGGCTCTTCTTTAGAAGAGGCTCTTTCAAATCTTGATGAGACTTTGGCAAGTGATGATGGTCAAGAATATTTAAGAGGTGCAAATAAATTTCGTAGGGTAATGGACACTGCATTACTCAACTTAGTTAAAAGTTGGGAAGCAGAATAGAGGTTATTTGAATTAACCCTATTAGTTACTTGAAGTTAGATTAAACCCCGTTATATTTTTACGGGGTTTATTTTTTTGGGGGACTTTATGAATCAGACAGTATGGCCAAAAAAATCCTACGCATGGTTTTTTACTTCAATACTTCTTTTTGCTTACATAATATCTTTTATAGATAGGCAAATGATTAATTACCTTGTCGTCCCCATTAAAGAAGACATGGGTTTAACTGATTTTGAAATTTCTTTTATTCAGGGTTGGGGTTTTGTTCTGGCTTATATATTCTTTAGTATCCCTTTTGGTAGAATTGTAGATAAAGTAAATAGAGTTAAAGTCCTTATTGGAGGAATAGTAATCTGGAGTTTTGCTACTGCAGCTTGTGGATTCTCTAAAAATGCATTTCACCTAGTACTGTCTAGATCTGGTGTTGGCGCTGGAGAAGCAGCATTAACTCCTGCATCATGGTCAATAATATCTGATCTATTTCCTGTAGAGCGTAGAAGCTTTCCTATGAGTATATATTTGATGGGCCCTTATATTGGTCAAGGCCTTTCACTCCTTTTCGGGGCTCAGATTCTTAGAATGTATAATGAGCCTGTAGAAATAATTAGTGGTATTTTAATTCAACCCTGGCAAATTATTTTTCTAATTATAGCTGTTCCTGGACTTATCCTGGGACTATTTATGTTTATATTAAAAGATCCAGAAAGAAAGGAAGTTTTAGAAGTAGAAGATAAAGAAAAAGATAGCATTGGTCAGGTCTTTTCATATGTACGTAAAAATATGGCTGTATATTTTCCATTGTTAATGGGATCAGCTTTAATTGTGGTTCTTCTCTATGGAGTTCAGTCATGGGTCCCTACATTTTTACACAGAATACATGGATGGGAACACACTAGAATAGGCGATCAGTATGGTCTGGTAACTCTTTTTGCAGGTTCAATTGGTGTCATTTCAGGTCCAGTTTTAGAGAGATATCTAACGAAATTGAATGTTAACGCTGCTACATTAATAGTTTGTTTAATATCTGCTATTTCACTAACTATTCTAGGACCAATTACTTTTTTATTTTTAAGCTCAGAATTAGTTCTTGTTGGGATCTTTTTGGTTAGCTTTTTTATAACTCTTCCTCTCGCATTATTCGCTACATCCCTTCAAAATGTTTCACCTAATCAATATCGCGGAGTAGTTTCAGGTATTTATGTTTTCACTGCCAATATTTTTGGTTATGGATTAGGACCAATGTTTGTAGCGTTCTTTACTGATAAAGTTTTCAAAAATGAAATGGCAATAGATCTTTCTATGACAACTATGTTTCTTGTTTGTGGCCCACTTTCAATTCTTATCTTTTACTTTGGAAGAAAGCCATTTGCTGAAGCTTTGGTTATGAAAAGTTCATAAAATTAAAACAATTTTCGTTTAAAGATTTTCAATTTTTCTACTAGAGTTAAAAGATCTTATTTTAATGGAGAGAATTATGGTTAATGCAAATCTTGATGAACAAAAACTTATGGAATTAACTGGAAAAGTATTTGAAAATGTTTCTGCTGCGGGAAGTCTTCTTATTGCCTATCTAGGAGATCAGGCTGGAGTATATACAGCTATTGACGAGCATGGACCATGTTCAGCAGAAGTGTTAGCTTCAAAGACTAATCTTGACGAAAGATATCTTCTCGAATGGTTATCATCAAATGCTGCAATGGGATATATTACCTATCATCAAGATAGCCATGAATTTAGTTTATCTCCTGAACAAGCAGCTATTTTTGCCCATGAAGGTGAGCCCACATGTATGCAGGGTTTGTTTCAAGGAATAGTGGCTCAATATGCTACGCACGATGTTGCTTTAGATGTCTTTAAATCTGGCAGAGGACGGCCTTGGGAAGAGCATCATGATTGCTGTTTTTGTGGTACCGATAGATTCTTTAGACCTGTTTATGTGACAAATCTTTTAGAGCACTGGATACCATCATTAAATGGTGTTCAAGAAAAACTTGAAGCTGGGGCATCTGTGGCTGATATTGGTTGTGGTTTAGGGTCATCATCAATTCTAATGGCTAAAACTTTTCCTAATTCGAAGATATATGGATATGATTTTCATGAGCCTTCAATAATAGAAGCAAGAAAGAAAGCAAGTGATGAAGGAATTTCAAATATAGAATTCGAAGTTTCTGATGCAAAAAATATACCTCAAAAGGGATATGATTTTGCTTGTATCTTTGATGCTCTTCATGACATGGGTGATCCGGTCGGTGTTTCAAAATCAATTTTAAATACTCTTAACGATGATGGAACTTTTATGCTTGTTGAGCCTTTTGCAAATGATGAGCTAAAGGATAATTTAAATTCTCAATCGGGTCTTTTTTATTCTTTTTCAACACTGATTTGTGTACCAACTTCAAGATCACAAGAAGTAGGTTTGCAACTAGGCGCTCAAGCTGGAGAAAAAAGATTAAGATCAGTTCTAGATGAAGCAGGTTTTTCTAATATAGAAAGAAGATGTTTGGAGATTGAATCGAATATTGTTCTTGAAGCTAAGGCTTAATCTTAAGAAAGATCTTTAGCTATTTCTGTTGCAAAGTAAGTAAGAATACAATCTGCACCTGCACGTTTGAAGGATATAAGAGATTCCTTTATGACATCTTTGCTTAACAAGCCTTCATTGACCGCAGTCTTAAGCATTGAGTATTCTCCGCTAACTTGATAAGCAAAAGTAGGGATCTTAAATTCGTCTTTAACCGCTTTGATTACATCAAGATAAGGCATTCCAGGTTTTACCATAACAATATCTGCACCTTCTTGGATATCCATCGCAACTTCATGTAAGGCCTCATTTATATTTTGAACTGGCATTTGATAGGTATCCTTAGTCTTGTTTCCAAAGAATTTTGCTGATTCTACTGCATCTTTAAAAGGGCCATAAAATTTAGAGCTGTACTTAGCAGAATAAGAAAGGATAACAGTATCAATAAAATCATTTTGCTCTAAAGCATCTCTGATTATTTTAATTCTTCCATCCATCATATCTGATGGAGCAACCATATCTGTACCAGCTTTAGCAAGAACAAGCGCCTGTTCTCTAAGGGCGGGCAGGGTAAGATCATTGTCTACATCACCTTTATCATCCAATAATCCATCATGACCATGATCGGTATAAGGGTCTAGAGCTACATCAGCAATAATTATCAATTCGGGATATTCCTTTTTGATTTGAGTTATTGCTTTGCAAATAAAGTTATCCTTAATAGTGGCTTGTGATCCCATAGGATCTTTTTTATCTTCATTTATTACTGGGAATACAGCTATAGCTTTAATTCCTAAATCTACTATATTTCCTACTTCTTTATTTAAAATATCAATACCAAGACGATTTATTCCGGGCATTGTGTTGATTGGTTCCTTGCCTGATAAATCTTCTTTTATAAAAATAGGCTGTATTAAATCCGCTTTTGATAAGCTTGTTTCTGCAAGCATTGACCTTAAGCCTGCATTTTTACGCAATCTTCGTAAACGTGTATCTGGAAAATTTCTTTCTATTTTCATGCCTCTTTATTCTATCTTTAGATCTAATAAGTCAAGTTTTAGAGATTAATCATCACAGTTTTCATCTGCATGTTCAAATTCAAGAGTTGAATGAACTATACCAAAATATTTTTCCAGATTACTCTTAAGCTTCTTTTTAATTTCTGCTGTTTCCATTAAATTATTTGAATCTACAACGACATGCGCTTCAAGAGCTATTCTTTTTTCATCAAGATTCCAAATATGCATATGATGAATATCAAGAACTTCTTTAATTTGGGATAAATTATCTTTTACTTGTATAACTGATATTTCTTTAGGTGTTCCATCCATAAGAAAATTTATACTATCAGGTAGCATTTTAATACCTTGCCAAAGAATATAGCCACCAATCATTATTGTTATAAGAGCATCTACCCAGATAACATTGTAAAGAATAATAAGAGCGCCGCCAATAATTACTCCTATTGATGCCAATGCATCAGAAAGATTATGAAGAAATGCTGCTCTCATATTCATATTATTATGAGATAACTTATAGGTAATAATTGAAGTATATAAATCAATCAAAAAAGCTACTCCCGCAATAGTAATGATTATCCATCCAGATATCATTTGCGGTTCAATAAATCTCCAAATGGCTTGGTAAATTAAATAAAGGCTCAGAATAATTAATAAGGTAAGGTTTATTAAAGAAGCTATGATTTCAGCCCTTTTATAACCAAAAGTTTTAAATTCATCTGCGGATTTCTTACCAACTTTTCGTGCAAATAACGCTATTACTAATGATGCAGCATCACTCAAATTGTGGAGGGCGTCTGCGATAAGGGCAAGACTGCCTGAGATAATTCCTCCAATAATTTGGGCTAATGTTAGAAAAAAATTAATTGATATAGCAAAAATTATTTTTTGTTCGCTATCATCTTCATAATGATGTTGGTGTCCGCCGTGCATACTTTTTTTACTTTCCTTTTGCGTGGTGGAGCCAGACGGGATCGAACCGACGACCTCCTGCTTGCAAAGCAGGCGCTCTCCCAACTGAGCTATGGCCCCATAGGCGATATGTGTTTATAGATCAACTAACATATTAGCTCAATAAAAAATTATCCCCTTATAAATGTAGGGAAGCCATCTTTAGATTCTTCCGGAGAATAAATATAACCATGATCAGAAAATGAAATAATATCTTTAGTATTTTTTACTTTATTTTTTATTAACCATGAAGTCATAAAGCCCCTAGCTTTTTTTGCATAAAAGCTAATTATTTTATACCTTCCGTCTTTTCCTTTATCTTTAAAGACAGGCGAAATTACATTTACATTTTCAGATAATGACTGAACGGAATCATAATACTCGTTTGAAGCCAGATTTATTAAAATATTGGATTTTTGATTTTTTAAATCCTCTTCAATGTTTTTAGAAATTTGTTTTCCCCAAAAATCATAAAGGTTATGCCCTTTTTCATTTTTTAACTTAGTTCCCATTTCAAGGCGATAAGGCTCAATTAAATCCAAAGGTTTGAGTATCCCATATAAACCGGAAAGAATTCTTAAATGCTTTTGAGCATAATTGATATCTGTTTTTGATAGTGTATCAGCAGACAAGCCCTGATAAACATCACCTTTAAATACAAAGACTGATTGTCTGGCATTACCAGATGGTTTAGTTTGAGCTTTCCAAGAATTATATCTTTCTACATTTAAATTAGTAAGTTTATCACTTAGATTCATGAGGCTTGATATTTTCCCAGGGTGCATTTTTTTTAGCCCATTTATGAGTTTTTTAGACTTTTTTAAAAAAATTGGTGAAGAAAAGTCAAAATTGTTAGAATTATTTTCTGCAAAATCTAAGGTCTTGGCCGGTGATAGTAGAATAATCATTTTAATTCCTTTAAAAATATCCAATA